>Ga0268256_1000146_pt1 | contig 95753 bp, 97 predicted proteins | sample AgamicAtAmrz_FD_200247 | JGI IMG/M metagenome (GOLD analysis project Ga0268256, IMG submission 200247) | Agave microbial communities from Guanajuato, Mexico - At.Am.rz (v2) (version 3) | ecosystem: Host-associated > Plants > Roots > Rhizosphere | place: Guanajato, Mexico | collected 2012-06-07 | reverse complement strand
ACGCTGCGGCTGAACCGTGCGCTACTGGAACAGGGCGTACAGATCGCCGTCGGCAGCATTTTTTCGGCGTCGGGCAAGTACCGGCACTGTCTGCGCATGAATTTCGCCACCCGCGCCACCCCGGAAATCGAGGCGGCGGTACGCAAGGTAGGTGAAACTGCCTATCGCCTACTGGCGCAGGACAGTGACGCCGGGTAACTTTGCAGCGCTTTGCACGGTCCAACCTTCCAGTGACCTGTCGTACAGGACGATTCGCCTTTGAGACTCCAGCGGGCTCTGCCCCTCCTGCTGGCGCTGCTGCTCGGCCTGAGCGGCTGCGCCAGCGTCGATGCACCTCGCGACGTGAGCCAGGCGCTGCCGGCCAACGACTCGGCGTTCGGCCGCTCAGTCCAGCGTCAGGCCGCGCCCTATGAGGGGCGCTCCGGCTTTCGCCTGCTACCGAACAGCAACGAAGCCTTCCGCGCCCGCGCCGAGCTCATCCGCAACGCCCAGACCAGCATCGACCTGCAGTACTACATCGTCCACGATGGCCTGAGCACCCGCGCCCTGGTGCACGAGCTGCTGCGCGCCGCCGACCGCGGCGTGCGGGTGCGCATCCTGCTCGACGACACCACCAGCGATGGCCTGGACAGCCTGATCGGCACCCTCGCCGCCCACCCTCATATCCAGATCCGCGTGTTCAACCCGCTGCACCTGGGCCGCAGCACTGGCCTGACGCGTGCCATGGGACGGCTGTTCAACCTGTCGCTGCAGCACCGACGCATGCACAACAAGCTGTTCCTGGTCGACAACAGTATGGCCATCGTTGGCGGCCGCAACCTGGGTGACGAGTACTTCGACGCCGAGCCCAACCTGAACTTCACCGACATCGACCTGCTGGGTGTAGGGCCTGTGGCCGAGCAACTCGGGCACAGCTTCGACCAGTACTGGAACAGCGCCCTGAGTCGGCCGATCGGCGACTTCCTGTGGAGCACGCCGGACGCCAGCGACCTGCGCGCCAGTCGCCAGCGCCTGGAAACCTGGCTGGCGCAGGCCAGGGTGCAGCGCAAGGCACTGTACGACCGACTGATGGCCTATCAGACCGCGCCACGCCTGGACATCTGGCGCAACGAGCTGATCTGGGCACACAGCCAGGCGCTGTGGGATGCGCCGAGCAAGGTGCTGGCCCGCGGCGAGCCCGACCCGCAGTTGCTGATGACCCAGCAACTGGCGCCGGACCTGAAGAACGTACACCGCGAGCTGATCCTGGTCTCGGCCTACTTCGTGCCGGGCGAGCCAGGCCTGCTGTACCTCACCAGCCGCGCCGACGCCGGCACCTCGGTCAAGCTGCTGACCAACTCGCTCGAAGCCACCGATGTGCCGGCCGTGCACGGCGGCTATGCGCCCTATCGCCGTGCCCTGCTCGAACATGGCGTGGAGCTGTTCGAGCTGCGTCGCCAGCCCGGCGACCCGAGCGCCGCGCGCGGCGTCCTCAGCTTCAAGGGCCAGTCCGACTCGAGCCTGCACAGCAAGGCAATGGTCTTCGACCGGCGCAAGACCTTCATTGGCTCCTTCAACTTCGATCCCCGCTCGGTGCTGTGGAACACCGAGGTCGGAGTGATGGTCGACAGCCCCGAGTTGGCCGAGTACACCCGCGCGCTGGCCGAACAGGGCATGGCGCCGGCCTTGAGCTATCAACCGAAGCTGGTGGACGGGAAGATGGTCTGGGTGACCGAGGACAATGGTCAGGTGCATACCCTGACCGCTGAGCCGGGCGGAATATGGCGCCGGTTCAATGCCTGGGTGGCCAAGGCGGTGGGTTTGGAGAAGATGCTCTAGCGGACGGGCCGCGCAAGTGCGGCCCGGCTATTTCAGGCGGAGGCGGGCTCGAACGCACCGGGACGCCGGGTCAGCAGCACCAGCCCTGCAGCCCCTGCAGCCATCAGGAACAGCAAGGCATGTCCACTGACCCACTGGCTCCCTGCCCCGGCCAGCAACGGCCCGAGCAAACAACCGATACCCCACAGTTGCGCCACATGGGCGTTGGCACGCACCAATGCGTCATCGCGATAACGCTCGCCGATCAGGATCAGCGACAGGGTGAACAAGCCCCCCGCGCTCGCACCGAACAGTACCCACAGCGGCCACACCGCCGGGGTATGCAGCAGCAGCGGAATCGCCAGGCTCGAACCCAGCAGACTCACCGCACAGCCACTGAACAAGGCTTGCCGGGACATGCGATCGGCAAGGGCGCCGATCGGCAGCTGCAGCACGGCATCGCCGACCACCACGGTGCTGACCATGAACAACGCCACTTCGGCGGTGAAGCCCTGCTGCAACACATACACCGGCAGGAGCGTCAGAATCATCGCCTCGAATGCCGCGAACAACGCAATGGCCCAGGCAATTACCGGCAAGCGTCGGCAGAAGGCGAACAAGTCGCTGAAGGTCACGCTGCACGCCTCGGTCGACGGCGCACCCCCGCGGCCAAGCAAGAGCAAGGGTGCGAGCAGCAGCAGGCCGCTGGCAGCCCAGAAACCGAAATCATCTTCCGAGCCGAGAAAGCCCAGCACCAGCGGCCCGGCCAGCTGGCTCAGGGCATAGCTGCTGCCATACAGCGCCACCAGCCGCCCGCGCCACTGCTCGACCACCAACTGGTTGATCCAGCTTTCGCCGAGGATGAACACCACTGTCAGTGACATGCCGATCAGCAGGCGTAGCGCCAGCCACAGCGGATAGCTGGGCAACACTGCCACCAACACGATCGACAACGCACCGCCCCACAGGCACAGGCGCATCGCCGATGGCACGCCGACCCAACCCGCCAGGCGGCTGGCGAGGCTCGCGCCGAGCAGTACGCCGATTGCCGGCATCGCCGCCATCACGCCAATGGCGAACCCGCCGTAGCCCCAGCCTTCCAGGCGCAGGGATACCAGCGGCATGCTCACGCCGAGCGCAAGCCCGACACTGAGCACCGACGCCAGTACGGCAAAGTAGGTTCCCCAACGCATTGCAGACTCCCAGATAATTTGTTCAGGCCCATTCGCGGGCAAGCCCGCTCCCACAGGTACACCGCCGCTCTCGAGGACGGCGCGGGGCTGTGGGAGCGGGCTTGCCCGCGAAGAAGACTACCGGTTTACAGCTTGATCCAGGTCGCCTTCAGCTCGGTGTACTTCTCCAGTGCATGCAGCGACTTGTCACGGCCGTTGCCCGACTGCTTGAAGCCGCCGAACGGTGCGGTCATGTCGCCGCCGTCGTACTGGTTGACCCACACGCTGCCGGCACGCACGGCGCGGGCAGTCTTGTGCGCCTTGGAGATATCGGCGGTCCAGATGCCGGCCGCCAGGCCATACGGGGTATCGTTGGCGATGGCGATGGCCTCTTCGGCAGTGTCGAAGGCGATCACCGACAGCACCGGGCCGAAGATTTCTTCCTGGGCGATCTTCATGGCGTTGGTCACGCCGTCGAAGATGGTCGGCTCGACGTAGGTGCCGCCGGTCTCTTCGAGGATGCGCTTGCCACCGGCCAGCAGTTTGGCGCCGTCCTGATGACCGGCGTCGATGTACGACAACACGGTGTTCATCTGCTGGGTATCGACCAGCGCACCGACCGTGGTGGCCGGATCCAATGGGTTGCCGGGCTTCCAGGCCTTGAGGGCCTCGACCACCAGCGGCAGGAACTTGTCCTTGATCGAGCGCTCGACCAGCAGACGCGAGCCAGCGGTGCAGACCTCGCCCTGGTTGAAGGCGATGGCGCTGGCAGCGGCTTCGGCGGCGGCCTGCAGGTCAGGGGCGTCGGCGAAGACGATGTTCGGGCTCTTGCCACCGGCTTCCAGCCAGATGCGCTTCATGTTCGATTCGCCCGCGTACACCATCAGTTGCTTGGCGATCTTGGTAGAACCGGTGAACACCAGGGTATCGACATCCATGTGCAGGGCCAGGGCCTTGCCGACGGTGTGGCCATAGCCAGGCAGCACGTTCAGCACGCCTGCCGGGATGCCGGCCTCGATGGCCAGTTGGGCGATGCGGATGGCGGTCAGCGGGGACTTCTCGGACGGCTTGAGCACCACCGAGTTGCCGGTGGCCAGCGCCGGGCCGAGTTTCCAGCAGGCCATCAACAGCGGGAAGTTCCATGGGACGATGGCACCCACGACGCCTACCGGCTCACGGGTCACCAGGCCCAGTTGGTCGTGCGGGGTCGGTGCGACCTCGTCGTAGACCTTGTCGATGGCTTCGGCAGTCCAGTGGATGGCCTGGGCAGCGCCCGGAATATCGATGGTGGAGGAGTCGCCGATCGGCTTGCCCATGTCCAGGGTTTCCAGCAGCGCCAGTTCCTCGACATGCTTGCGCAGCAGGTCGGCGAAGCGGATCAGCTTGGCCTTGCGCTTGGCAGGAGCCAGTTGCGACCAGACGCCAGAGTCGAAGGTGGCGCGAGCGTTTTCCACGGCGCGGTTGGCGTCGGCCAGGTCACAACTGGCAACCTTGGCCAGGAAACGTCCGTCGACTGGGCTCAGGCACTCGAAGGTTTCGCCGGAGGCGGCGTCGGTGTATTCGCCGTTGATGAAGGCGCGGCCTTCGATCTTCAGTTGCTGGGCACGCTGTTCCCAATCCGCACGAGTCAGGGTGGTCATACGAAACTCCTCCTCTTGTTAAGGTGCAGCCCCGTATTGAGGACTCACGGGCACTGTCAGAAATTCTGGCCGGGCGACAAGCGCACACGGGCATCCGACACCCTAAACCAGGCCGGTTAAACTATCAATATATTTGACACGAATGGCTTAAAAGCCTACTTATGTGCATTTTATTAAACAACAACAGGGTATCCAGCATGAGTATCGACAGCATCATCGACTTCGCCCAGGTCCTTACCGAAGCCGAGCGCTATCGCCCGGCGGCCGAGAAAATCCTCAAGGGCGAGCCGGACCAGGCGGTTTACAACCACTATTCGAGCCCCTGCGGGCAGTTCGCCGCGGGCGTCTGGGAGGGTGAGGTCGGCCAGTGGACGGTGAACTACACCGAGCACGAGTATTGCGAGATCGTCCAGGGCGTATCGGTCCTGCGCGACCAGGACGGCGGCGCCAAGACCCTGCGGGCAGGTGACCGCTTCGTCATCCCGGCCGGTTTCAAGGGCACCTGGGAGGTGCTGGAAGCGTGCCGCAAGATCTATGTGATGTTCGAGCAGAAGTGATGGCGACAGATATGTAATGCCTGGCCTGGATGCACGTACCCAAACTAGGTGATGTCCACTTCGGACATTACCCAAGGAGCATCCCGCATGACCATCGACATCCTCTGCCCAGCACGCCACGTCATCGGTACTCGCTACGTTGAAAGCGTGAAGCCCTACATCCTGGAGCTGACCGGCCTGGCCGCGGCCGCAGGCCCGCAGGACATCACAACTCGCGAGATCAGGACCGACCGCGTGATGATCGGCGTCGACGTGCAGGGTTTCATCAATGGCTTGATCATTTCCTGATCCCAGCCATTTGAGTCAGGCATAAAAAAACCCGCCTTCTTGCGAAGGCGGGTTTTTTTGGTTGCCGGATCAATTACTTGATCTTGGCTTCCTTGTACACCACGTGCTTGCGGACGACCGGATCGTATTTCTTGATCTCGATCTTGTCCGGAGTGGTGCGCTTGTTCTTGTCGGTGGTGTAGAAGTGGCCGGTACCGGCACTCGAAACCAGACGGATCAATTCACGCATGATGTTCTCCCTTAAACCTTGGCGCCAGCTTTACGGATGTCGACCAGAACGGCATCGATGCCGCGCTTGTCGATGATACGCATGCCTTTGGCGGAAACGCGCAGACGCACGAAACGATTCTCGGATTCAACCCAGAAACGGTGGTGCTGCAGGTTCGGCAGGAAACGACGACGGGTTTTGTTGTTTGCGTGGGAAATGTTGTTCCCGGTTACCGGACCCTTACCGGTAACTTGACAGACTCTCGACATGCCTCAGCCCTCTAAAACCACATGCCCAACCCGGCATGGGTTGGCCGCTTAATCTCTCAGTCTATGGCGCCAAGGCGCCGTGTTTCCGGGGGTCTTATCGAACCGGCTCAGATGAGCGACAGGCCGAGCCCCTAGAAAAGAGCGCTGCTTTATACCAGAAAGGGTCGGCCACAACAACAGAAGATGCACATTCCGATCGGGCCGATCGCGCCCGGCCAGCATAGCGACAAGGCCCGCGCACTGTCGACCGCTCGTCGCCGCGCAGCATAAAAATCAGGTGGTCATTTCCCGACTGGCGCACTAGGGTAGGACGTTTCCGCCTCCAGACTGCACTGGCAGATGGGCCCCTGACCAGCCGAGGATCCACCATGCGCGTCGCCGCCCTTTCCGTTCTATTCACTTCCCTGCTCGCCGCAGGCATCGCCCAGGCAGCTCCGCTGTCGGTGTGCACCGAGGCCAGCCCGGAAGGTTTCGACGTGGTTCAGTACAACTCGCTGACCACTACCAACGCCTCGGCCGACGTGCTGATGAACCGCCTGGTCGAGTTCGACGCGGCCCAGGGCAAGGTGGTGCCGAGCCTTGCACAAAGCTGGACGGTCTCCAAAGACGGCCTGGTCTATGACTTCACGTTGCGCGGCGGCGTGAAATTCCACAGCACCGACTACTTCAAGCCGACCCGCGAACTGGACGCCGACGACGTGTTGTTCAGCTTCCAGCGCATGCTCTACCCCGCCCATGCCTGGCACAAGACCGCACCCGGCGGTTATCCGCACGCCCAGTCGCTGCAGTTGGGCAACCTGATCAAGTCGATCGAGGCGCCCGACCCACAGAGCGTGCGCTTTACCCTCACCCATCCGGACGCGACCTTCCTGGCCACCCTGAGCATGGGCTTCGCCTCGATCTACTCGGCCGAGTATGCCGACAAGCTGCTCAAGGCCGGCACGCCCGAGAAGCTCAATAGCCAGCCCATCGGCACCGGCCCGTTCGTCTTCCAGCGCTTCCAGAAGGACGCCCTGGTGCGTTATCGCGCCAACCCCGACTACTTCGACGGCAAGCCTGCGGTCGACCCGCTGGTGTTCGCCATCACCACCGACCCGAACGTGCGCCTGCAGAAGCTCAAGCGCAACGAATGCCAGGTAGCCCTGTCGCCCAAGCCGCTGGACATCGCCGAAGCCGCGAAGAACGACAAGCTGAAGGTAGCCTCCACCCCGGCCTTCATGACCGCCTTCGTAGCCATCAACAGCGAGCACCCGCCGCTGGACAAACCCGAAGTGCGACAGGCGATCAACCTCGCCTTCGACAAACCGGCCTACCTCAAGGCCGTGTTCGATGACACCGCCATCGCCGCCAACGGCCCCTACCCGCCCAACACCTGGAGTTACGCCAAGGACCTGCCCGGCTACACGCTGGATCTGAAGAAGGCCAAGGCGTTGCTGACCAAGGCCGGCCTGGCCGACGGCTTCAGCACCACGATCTGGACCCGCCCGTCGGGCAGCCTGCTCAACCCCAACCCTAGCCTCGGCGCACAGATGCTCCAGGCCGACCTGGCGAAAATCGGCATCAAGGCCGAGATCCGAGTGATCGAGTGGGGCGAGCTGATCCGCCGCGCCAAGGCCGGTGAACACGACCTGCTGTTCATGGGCTGGGCGGGCGACAACGGCGACCCGGACAACTTCCTCAGCCCGCAATTCTCGTGCGCGGCGGTCAAGTCCGGGACCAACTTCGCGCGTTTCTGCGACAGCCGTCTCGACCAGTTGATCAACGCAGGACGCACCACCAACGACCAGAGCGTGCGCAGCCGTCTGTACCAGCAGGCGCAGACGCTGATCCAGCAACAGGCGCTGTGGCTGCCGCTGGCCCACCCGACCGCCTCGACCCTGCTGAGCAAGGGCGTCGAGGGCTATCAGGTCAGCCCGTTCGGGCGGGTGGACTTCAGCAAGGTGTCGGTGGAGCGCTGACTGGCATTCGGTGCCGGCCTTTTCGCCGCTGCGACTTACCCGCGAAAAGGCCGGCACTGCCTCCACTACGCCCCGATCCAACCCTGTTCCACCATCGACAACGGCTCGCCATCGCCGACGATCACGTGATCGAGCACACGCACATCGATCAGCCCCAGCGCCTGCTTCAACGTGCGAGTCAGGTGGACATCGTCCTGGCTCGGCGCGCTGTTGCCCGACGGGTGGTTGTGACAGATGATCAACGCCGCCGCGTTATGCAGCAGCGACCGGCGCACCACCTCACGCGGATAGATGCTTGCCCGGTCTATCGTGCCGCGAAACAGGATCTCGAACGCCACGGGCCGGTGCCGGGTGTCCAGGAACAGGCAGCCGAACACCTCGCAGCGCTCATGGCGCAGCATCGACTTCAGGTAGCGCCGCACCGCCGCAGGGCTTTCCAGCGCCGGCGCGCGTTCGATGGTTTCGTCCAGGTAGCGTCGTCCGATCTCCAGCAGTGCCTGCAATTGCGCGTACTTCACCGGCCCGATGCCCGGCTCGCGCAGCAGCGCGGCGCGGTCGGCCTCGAGAAACGCCCGCAACCCGCCAAAGCGCTTGAGCAGGCTGCGCGCCAGGTCGACCACGTTGCGCCCGGCAACGCCCGAGCCCAATAGCACTGCCAACAACTCCCCATCCGACAGCACCTGCGCCCCACGCGCCAGCAACTTCTCCCTCGGCCGCTCGTCCAGCGGCCATTCCCTGATGTTCATACCCCTCCTTGCGTTGTACTGCGGCGCCTTCAAGCCCTGTGTTAATCTATTTCGCCTCGTTAAATGCGACGTTCTGCCGCAGGCAATTTCAAACGTCGCCGCCCGCTTTCACTGGAAAAAGGCAAGCCTATGCAGCGGCTGTATCGCAAGCGCATCGTTCTCGGCGTGGGTGGCGGCATTGCCGCCTACAAGAGCGCCGAGCTGATTCGCCGACTCCTGGAACACGGCGCGCAGGTGCGTGTCGTCATGACCCGCGGGGGCGCCGAGTTCATCACTCCGCTGACCCTGCAGGCGCTCTCCGGCCACCCGGTGCACATGGACCTGCTCGACCCTGCCGCCGAGGCTGCAATGGGTCATATCGAACTGGCCAAGTGGGCCGACCTGGTGCTGATCGCCCCGGCCACCGCCGATCTGATGGCGCGCATGGCCCAGGGCATGGCCGATGACCTGCTGACCACGCTGGTGCTGGCCACCGACGCCACCGTCGCCGTCGCCCCGGCCATGAACCAGGCCATGTGGCGCGACCCGGCCACCCAGGACAACCTCGAGCTGCTCAAGCGCCGTGGCATCCAGGTATTCGGCCCGGCCTCCGGCAGCCAGGCCTGTGGCGACGTCGGCCTGGGACGCATGCTCGAAGCCACTGACCTTGCCTGGTGCGCCGCCGAGAGCTTCAAGCGTCAGGCCCTGACCGGCAAGCACGTGTTGATCACCGCCGGCCCGACCCAGGAAAACATCGATCCGGTGCGCTACATCACCAATCATAGTTCCGGGAAGATGGGCTTTGCCCTGGCCGAAGCGGCCGCCGAAGCCGGGGCCCGGGTGACCCTCGTCACCGGCCCCGTGCACCTGCAGACCCCCGACCGGGTCAACCGTATCGACGTGGTGAGCGCGCGGGACATGCTCGCGGCCTGTGAAGCAGCCATGCCGTGCGACCTGTTCATCGCCTCGGCAGCAGTCGCGGACTACCGTCCCGAGGTGGTCGCCCCGCAAAAGCTCAAGAAAGACCCTACGACCGGCGACGGCATGCTGCTGCAGATGGTGCGCAATCCGGATATCCTTGCCACCCTCGCTGGCCGTGCCGACCGCCCGTTCAGCGTCGGTTTCGCAGCCGAGACCGAGCACCTGCTCGATTACGCAACGCGCAAGCTCAAGGACAAGAACCTCGACCTGATCGTCGCCAATGATGTGGCCAACCCCAGCATCGGCTTCAACAGCGAGGAAAACGCCCTGACCGTAATCGACCGCCAGCAGCACCAGACCCTCTTCGCGCAGACCAGCAAGGGCAAGATCGCCCGGCAACTGGTCGCCTTCATCGCCGAACGGCTCAATCAGGTTCAATAAGTTCCATGCACGCTCTTCAAGCCAAGATCCTCGACCCACGCCTGGGTACCGAATTCCCCCTGCCGCAATACGCCACCCCCGGCTCCGCCGGCCTGGACCTGCGCGCCCTGCTCAAGGAAGACACCGTCCTCGAGCCGGGCCAGACCCTGCTGATCCCCACCGGCCTGTCGATCTACATCGGCGATCCAGGCCTGGCAGCGATGATCCTGCCACGCTCGGGCCTTGGTCATAAGCACGGCGTAGTATTGGGCAACTTGGTCGGCCTGATCGACTCGGACTACCAGGGCGAGCTCATGGTCTCGTGCTGGAACCGCGGCAACACGCCGTTCACCATCAGCATCGGCGAGCGCATCGCCCAGCTGATCCTGGTACCGGTGGTGCAGGCGCATTTCGACATCGTCGAAGCCTTCGACGAAACCCAGCGTGGCAGCGGCGGCTTCGGTCATTCCGGTACCCGCTGAGCCGACCGTCGGGGCCATGGACGGCGAACTCTCGGGGCTATCTACCGTCCAAGCGTTCAGTTTGCGCTTACCCAGAAGCCTTTGACCCCTTGGAGTCCCCAGAGATGAACGACATGGCCCAGCTGGTACCCGCATTGCCAGACAGCATCTTCCGCGCCTATGACATCCGCGGCATCGTCGGCAAGACGCTGCACGCCGAAACCGCCTACTGGATCGGCCGCGCCATCGGCGCCCAGACCCTCGCTCAGGGCGAGCCGAAGATCTCCGTGGGCCGCGACGGCCGCCTGTCCGGCCCGATGCTGGTCGAGCAACTGATCAAGGGCCTGGCCGATGCCGGTTGCCAGGTCAGCGACGTCGGCCTGGTGCCCACCCCCGCGCTGTACTACGCCGCCAATGTGCTGGCCGGTACGTCAGGCGTGATGCTCACCGGCAGCCACAACCCGTCGGACTACAACGGCTTCAAGATCGTCATCGCCGGCGACACCCTCGCCAACGAGCAGATCCAGGCCCTGCTGACCCGCCTCAAGACCAACGACGTACCGCGCGGCGAAGGCCACGTGGAAAAGGTCGAGATCCTCGAGCGCTACTACCAGCAGATCACCGGCGACGTGAAGCTGTCGAAAAAGCTCAAGGTCGTGGTCGACTGCGGCAACGGCGCCGCCGGGGTGATCGCCCCGCAACTGATCGAGGCCCTCGGCTGCGAAGTGATCCCGCTGTTCTGCGAGGTCGACGGCAACTTCCCCAACCACCACCCGGACCCGGGCAAGCCCGAGAACCTCGAAGACCTGATCGCCAAGGTCAAGGAAACCGGCGCCGACATCGGCCTGGCCTTCGACGGTGACGGTGACCGCGTGGGCGTGGTGACCAACACCGGCAGCATCGTCTACCCCGACCGCCTGCTGATGCTCTTCGCCCAGGACGTGCTGTCGCGCAACCCCGGCGCCGAGATCATCTTCGACGTCAAATGCACCCGTCGCCTGACTCCACTGATCGAACAGCACGGCGGCCGCGCCCTGATGTGGAAGACCGGTCATTCGTTGATCAAGAAGAAGATGAAACTGACCGGCTCGCTGCTGGCCGGCGAGATGAGCGGACACATCTTCATCAAGGAACGCTGGTACGGTTTCGACGACGGTATCTACAGTGCCGCACGCCTGCTGGAAATCCTCAGCAAGGCCGACCAGGATGCCGAAAGCCTGTTCGCCGCGTTCCCGAACGATATTTCCACACCGGAAATCAACATCGATGTGACCGACGAGAGTAAATTCAGCATCATTGATGCACTGCAACGCGACGCCGACTGGGGCGAAGCCAACCTGACCACCATCGACGGTGTACGGGTCGACTACCCACACGGCTGGGGCCTGGTCCGCGCCTCCAACACCACACCGGTGCTGGTACTGCGCTTCGAGGCCGACAGCGAGGCAGAACTCGACCGTATCAAGGCTGTATTCCGCACGCAGTTGCTGCGGGTCGATCCCGGCCTGCAACTGCCGTTCTGACCGACTATCTGTTCCTCACTGGAGCCCTGCATGACCCTCGATCGCGATGCCGCTTCCCATGTAGCCGAGGTTTTGTCCGAAGCACTGCCCTACATCCGCCGCTTTGTCGGCAAGACCCTGGTGATCAAGTACGGCGGCAACGCGATGGAGAGCGAAGAGCTCAAGACCGGCTTTGCCCGTGACATCGTGCTGATGAAGGCGGTGGGCATCAACCCGGTGGTCGTGCACGGCGGCGGCCCGCAGATCGGCGACCTGCTCAAGCGCCTGTCGATCGAGAGCCACTTCATCGACGGCATGCGCGTCACCGATTCGGCGACCATGGACGTGGTGGAGATGGTCCTGGGCGGCCAGGTCAACAAGGATATCGTCAACCTGATCAACCGCCACGGCGGCAGCGCCATCGGCCTGACCGGCAAGGATGCGGAGCTGATCCGCGCCAAGAAGCTCACCGTCAGCCGCCAGACCCCCGAGATGACCACCCCGGAAATCATCGACATCGGCCATGTCGGCGAAGTCGTAGGCGTGAACACCGAGCTGCTGAACATGCTGGTCAAAGGCGACTTCATCCCGGTGATCGCGCCGATCGGCGTGGGTGCCAACGGCGAGTCGTACAACATCAACGCTGACCTGGTCGCCGGCAAGGTCGCCGAAGCCCTGAAAGCCGAGAAGCTGATGCTGCTGACCAACATTGCCGGCCTGATGGACAAGCAGGGCCAGGTGCTCACCGGCCTGACCACCGAGCAGGTCAACGAGCTGATCGCCGACGGCACCATCTACGGTGGCATGCTGCCGAAGATCAAGTGCGCACTGGAAGCCGTGCAGGGCGGCGTGAACAGCTCGCACATCATCGATGGCCGTGTGCCGAACGCGGTGCTGCTGGAGATTTTCACCGACAGCGGCGTGGGTACCCTGATCACCAATCGCAAGCGCCACTGATGCTTTGAGCGACGGCCCGCTCCTGCATAACCCGTAGGAGCGGGCTTGCCCGCGAAAAGTACACCGCGGTAATGGCACCGGCCATGCCGGTGTTCGCTGCGATTCTGCGCCCCGACAAGCTTGCTCCTCCAAGGATCGCGCAGGCTTGGCCGAACCAGAACAATGAAACATGGCGCAATGCCATTATTTTTCTCTGTCCCGCCCTAAACTTTCTCTCTAGGCTGCCGACACAACGTGGCAGAATGCACGCCCGTTGCAAATAGTTGCTATTTACCTGGAGAACTCGCGTGAAATACGCATCACAAGGACTCGTGCTGGCAGCTGCCGTCGCGCTCGGGTCCATCGCCGGCTGCGCTACCGAAACTTCCACCGCCGTGGCCGTACAACAGGTCGAGAGCGTCAGCCGCCCGTACAGCGGCGTGCGTGCACCGATCGCCGTAGGCAAGTTCGACAACCGTTCGAGCTACATGCGCGGCATCTTCTCCGACGGCGTCGACCGCCTCGGCGGCCAGGCCAAGACCATCCTGATCACCCACCTGCAGCAGACCGGCCGTTTCAACGTCCTGGACCGCGACAACATGGGTGAGATCCAGCAGGAAGCCGCAATCAAAGGCCAGGTCCAGCGCCTGAAGGGCGCCGATTTCGTGGTGACGGGCGACGTGACCGAATTTGGCCGCAAGGAAGTCGGTGACCACCAGCTGTTCGGCATCCTCGGTCGCGGCAAGACCCAGATTGCCTACGCCAAGGTCGCGCTGAACATCGTCAACATCAGCACCTCCGAAGTGGTCTATTCGAGCCAGGGCGCCGGCGAATACGCCCTGTCCAACCGTGAAGTCATCGGCTTCGGCGGTACCGCCAGCTACGACTCGACCCTCAACGGCAAGGTTCTCGACCTGGCCATGCGCGAAGCGGTGAACAAGCTGGTCGGCGCTGTCGAAAGCGGCCAGTGGAAGCCGCAAGCGCAGTAAGACCCTGCAGCAAGACGACAACGACAAGGAAGCACGTAGATGAGCATCACCCGCTCGGCCTGGCGCACTGGCGCCGGGCTCCTGCTGGCCAGCGCCCTGCTGGTCGGTTGCAACTCGCAGAAGCCGCTGTACCAGTGGGAAAGCTACCAGCCGCAAGTGCGCGAATACTTCAACGACCAGTCCAAGGAAGAACAGGTCATCGCCCTGGAACGCGACCTGGAGAAGATCAAGGCCAAGAACGGCGCCGTCCCTCCTGGGTATCACGCGCAACTGGGCCTGCTCTACTCGAGCCTGGGCAAGGACGACCAGATGATCCAGCAGTTCCGCACCGAGAAGGCGCTGTTCCCTGAGTCGGCGGCGTACATGGACTTCCTGATGAAGAACGCCACGCAAGGAGCGAAGCAGTGATCAAGCGCCTTACCCAACTGATCGTCGGCGCCTGCGTGCTGGCCCTGTTCGCCGGCTGTGCCGAGCGCAAGACCACCGACTACGCGGCCTTCAAGCAGAGCCGTCCGAAGTCGATCCTGATCGTGCCGCCGCTGAACAACTCGCCGGACGTCAAGGCCAGCTACAGCATGCTCGCGCAGGTTACCTACCCGCTGGCCGAAGCCGGCTACTACGTGATGCCGGTGGCGCTGGTCGCCGAGACCTTCCGCCAGAACGGCATGACCACCCCGGCTGACATCCATGAGCTGCCGATGGCCAAGCTGCACGAGATCTTCGGCGCCGATGCGGCGCTGTACGTGACCGTCAGCGACTACGGCACCCGCTACATGGTGCTGAGCAGCGCAACCATCGTGACCGCCAGTGCCAAGCTGGTCGACCTGAAGTCCGGCACCACGCTGTGGACCGGTACTGCATCCGCCTCCAGCGAAGAAGGCCGGCAGAACCAGGGCGGCCTGATCGGCATGCTGATCACTGCGGCAGTGAACCAGGTCATCAGCAGCGTGCAGGAAGACGCCGGTTATCCGATCGCGGGTATCACCAGCGCGCGCCTGCTGTCGCCGAACCCGAACGGCGGGATCCTGTATGGGCCGCGTTCGCCGAAGTACGGCACGGACTAAGCGGCGACTGCTTCGCGGGCAAGCCGCTCCCACAGAGGTTTACCGCCGTTGTGGGAGTGGGATTACCCGCAAACGACCCACCGCCGATCCAATGAAAAAGGCGACCCTCATGGGTCGCCTTTTTCATTACCGGTCCGAGATCAGATCCCGTACTGCGCCCGATAGGCCTCGACCGCCGGCAGGTGCTGCTTGAGCTGAGGATCGTCGGCCAGGAACTCCAGTACCTGGGTCAGCGAAACGATACTGACCACCGGAATGCCGAAATCACGCTCCACTTCCTGGATCGCCGAGAGCTCGCCATTGCCGCGCTCTTCGCGGTTCAGTGCGATCAGCACGCCCGCGGCATTGGCCTGCTGGCCCTTGATGATCTGCATGACCTCACGGATGGCGGTACCGGCAGTGATCACGTCGTCGATGATCAGCACGTCACCGGCCAGCGGGGCGCCGACCAGGCTGCCGCCCTCGCCGTGGTCCTTGGCTTCCTTGCGGTTGAAGCACCATGGCACGTCGAGCTGATGCTGCTCGGCCAGGGACACCGCCGTGGCCGCTGCCAGCGGGATGCCCTTGTACGCGGGACCGAACAGCACGTCGAAGGGGATCTTGCTGTCGACGATCGCGGCTGCATAGCAGCGCCCCAGCTGGGCCAGGGCCGATCCGCTGTTGAACAGCCCGGCGTTGAAGAAGTACGGGCTGGTACGCCCCGATTTCAGGGTGAATTCACCGAAGCGCAGAACGCCGCGATCGATGGCAAAACGAATGAAGTCGCGCTGATACGGCTGCATGAAAAGTCCCGGACACCACGGATTTAGCTAAATGAGTTGAGCTCGGGTATCATACACGCACGAGATTTTTGGGGCCATTTATGCGGATCATCAGTGTGAACGTGAATGGCATTCAGGCTGCGGCCGAGCGTGGACTGCTCAGCTGGCTGCAAGCCCAGAATGCCGACGTCATCTGCCTTCAGGATACCCGCGCCTCGGCCTTTGAACTCGACGACCCAGCTTTCCAGCTCGATGGCTATTTCCTTTATGCCTGCGAAGCGGAGGTGCCTGCCCAAGGTGGCGTGGCGCTCTACTCGCGGATGCAGCCCAAGGCAGTCATCACCGGCCTGGGCTTCGAGACGGCCGACCGTTATGGGCGCTACCTGCAAGCAGATTTCGACAAGGTAAGCATCGCCAGCCTGCTGCTGCCTTCGGGAATGAACGGCGACGAAGACTTGAACCAGAAATTCAAGTTGATGGACGACTTCGCCAAGTACCTGGACAAGCAGCGTCGCAAGCGGCGCGAATACATCTATTGCGGCTCGTTCTACGTGGCGCAGCAGAAGCTCGACATCAAGAACTGGCGCGACAGCCAGCAGTCGCCGGGCTTCCTGCCGCCCGAACGCGCCTGGATGGACGCGATCATCGGCGAGATGGGCTATGTCGACGCCCTGCGCGAAGTCAGCCGCGAAGGTGACCAGTACAGCTGGTGGCCGGACAACGAACAGGCCGAGATGCTCAACCTGGGCTATCGCTTCGACTATCAGATCCTCACCCAGGGTCTGCGCCGCTTCGTGCGCAGTGCTCGCCTGCCGCGCCAGCCACGCTTCTCGCAGCACGCGCCGCTGATCGTCGACTACGACTGGACGCTGACCATCTGAAGACCTGCGGGGGCCTTTGATCAGGCCCCCGCATTTCGTTACGGACTCTCCTCCACCTCGCCAGGCAGCTCCTCATCCAGGTGCAGCCAGGGTAGCCGGCTGCCCGTCCAGATATGCCGACTGGCCCTCACCTGTTCTGGCCGGTCCAGCGTCGCCACCGTCACATCGATGCTCAGCGGGCTATGCGTCGTCTCCAGCGCCACATGCGCGCCGCAGTCGCCGCAGAAGAACCGTGTACAACTGGCCGGCGCCACATAGCGCTTCGGCTCACCCGCCATCCACTGGAAACCCTTGCGCGGCAGGGTAAGCCAGGTCACCACCAGCCCGCCGCTGACCCGTCGACAGATCGAGCAGTGGCAGTGGGCGACATCCGTCAGATCGCCCTCCAGCCGGTAGCGCAAGGCACCGCAATGGCACCCGCCTTCCTGTACGTCATTCATGAAACGACCTCCTGTCGCCTTCATCGAGGCGAAAGCTGGCTGAAAGCTTACCCCCCTAGGATAGCGCCACCACCGGCGACAGACCGGCCAGCCAGGGTGTCGGCATTACGTACGAACCCGGCCCAATCAACAACAACAATGGTGATACCGATGTTTTCCTGTGCCCGCCTTCCTGCAGTACCCCTCCCGCTATTCCATGCACAGCGCCTGACGCGCTGATCCGCCCGAATCGTCCGTCCTTTCGCCGCGCCACGCCTGGAGTACCGCCATGCTGACCTTCCTTGGCTTTGCCATGGTCATCACCTTCATGTACCTGATCATGACCAAGCGCCTGTCGGCCTTGATCGCCCTGATCCTGGTACCGATCATTTTCGCCCTGTTCGGCGGCTTCTCCGCCAAGATCGGCCCCATGATGCTCGAAGGCATCAGCAAGCTTGCGCCCACCGGCGTGATGCTGATGTTCGCCATCCTCTACTTCGCCCTGATGATCGACTCCGGCCTGTTCGACCCGGCCGTGCGCAAGATCCTCAAGCTGGTCAAGGGCGACCCGCTGAAAGTCTCGGTCGGCACTGCCGTGCTGGCTTTGGTGGTCTCGCTCGACGGTGACGGCGCCACCACCTACATGATCTGCTGCGCCGCCATGCTGCCGCTGTACAGCCGCCTGGGCATGAGCCCTCGAATCATGGCCGGTTTGATCATCCTCGCCGGTGGCGTGATGAACATGACCCCCTGGGGTGGTCCGACCGCTCGCGCCGCCAGCGCGCTGCATGTAGACCCGTCGGACATCTTCGTGCCGATGATCCCGGCCATGGCCTTCGGTGTGCTGGCGATCCTCGCCATCGCCTACATGTACGGCAAGCGCGAGCGTGCCCGCCTGGGTGAGCTGCACCTGCCGACCGACGACATCGATCACAGCGAAATCAGCGTGTCGCAGTTCCCCGAAGCGCGCCGTCCCAAGCTGATCTGGTTCAACGGCGCCCTGACCGCTGCCCTGATGGTCGCGCTGATCTCCGGCGTGTTGCCGCTGCCGGTGCTGTTCATGATCGCCTTCAGTATCGCCATGATCGTCAACTACCCCTGCCTGCAGCAGCAGAAGGACCGCATCGCAGCCCACGCCGGCAGCGTGCTGGCCGTGACCGGGCTGATCTTCGCCGCCGGTATCTTCACCGGCATTCTGTCCGGCACCGGCATGGTCGAGGCCATGTCCAAGAGCCTGCTGGCGGTGATCCCGGATGCGCTCGGCCCGTACCTGGCGGCCATCACCGCGATCGTCAGCATGCCGTTCACCTTCTTCATGTCCAATGACGCCTTCTACTACGGCGTGCTGCCGGTACTGGCCGAAGCCGCCAGCCACTACGGCATCACCCCGGTGGAAATGGCCCGTGCGTCGATCGTCGGACAACCGGTACACCTGCTCAGCCCACTGGTACCCTCCACCTACCTGCTGGTAGCCCTGGCGGGGATCGAATTCGGCGATCACCAGCGCTTTACCCTCAAGTGGGCAGTTCTGGTGTGCCTGTGCATAATGCTCGCCGCCTTGCTCATGGGAGTTTTCCCACTGATCAGTAGTCTGTAAGACAAGAGCACCACCCCACCGCGACACGCCCGCTCTCCCGGGCGCGTCGCCTTCACCGTTCGAAGGAATACACATGGAATGGCTGACCAGCCCGGAAATCTGGGTTGCCTTTTTCACCCTGACCGCACTCGAGATCGTGCTCGGGATCGACAACATCATCATGATCTCGATCCTGGTCAGCCGCATGCCCAAGCACATGCAGCCGCGCACGCGGATCTTCGGCCTGGCGCTGGCGATGGTCACCCGGATCATGCTGCTGCTCTCGATCACCTGGGTAATGCGCCTGACCGACGACCTGTTCGTGGTCTTCGGCGAGGGCATTTCGGGGCGCGACCTGATCCTGTTCTTCGGCGGCCTGTTCCTGCTGTGGAAAAGCTCCCAGGAGATCTACCACGGCCTCGAGGGTGAGGAGGAAAGCAGCGACGAACCCAAAGGCGCTGGCGGCAAGTTCTTCTACACCATCATCCAGATCGCCATCATCGACATCGTGTTCTCGCTGGACTCGGTGATCACCGCGGTGGGCATGGTCTCGCACGTGCCGGTGATGATCGCCGCGATCATCGTCGCCGTGCTGGTGATGATGCTTTGCGCCGGTACCATCAGCGACTTCATCGACAAGCACCCGTCGCTGAAGATGCTCGCGCTGTCGTTCCTGATCGTGGTCGGTACCGTGCTGATCGCCGAGTCCTTCGACGTGCACGTACCGAAGGGCTATGTGTACTTCGCCATGGCGTTCTCGCTGGCGGTGGAAGCGATCAACATCCGCATGCGTACTGCAATGGCGCGCAAGGAAGGCAAGGAGCATGATCCGGTGAAACTGCGCAAGGACATTCCGGGTCAGTAAGTACCGGACGTCACTGAAAAGGCCCTCCGGGGCCTTTTTCGTTTGTCTGTACTGGCATTGAAACACCCAACATGCTTGTGACAGAAATGTTTCAAATAAATGCACGCCATGCCAAGCTGGCGACAACCGCGCAAAACAACTAAAGCTTCAGTGAGCACTGAATACAACGCCCACCCCCGGGCCAGGCTCACGGCTTCACCCATTGGCCCCGCACTGGGGCGTCGGTAAAAAGGGGGCCTCGAACATGCTCACCCTGCTCAACCTGCTTTCCGCCGTGGCGCTGCTCGTCTGGGGCACGCATATCGTGCGCACCGGCATTCTTCGGGTTTACGGCTCGAACCTGCGCCGCGTGCTCAGCCAGAACATGGACCGTCGTGCGCTGGCCTTCATTGCTGGCATCGTCGTCACCGCCGTGGTACAGAGCAGCAACGCCACCGCCATGCTGGTCACTTCCTTCGTCGGCCAGGGCCTGATGGCCATGACCCCAGCCCTGGCGATCATGCTCGGTGCCGACGTGGGCACTGCGCTGATGGCGCGGGTGCTGACCTTCGACCTGTCGTGGCTGTCGCCGTTGCTGGTGTTCGTCGGGGTGATCTTCTTCCTGTCGCGCAAGCAGACGCGCCTCGGCCAGATGGGCCGGGTGGCCATTGGCCTGGGCCTGATCATCCTGGCACTTGAACTGATCGTGCAGGCTGCTGCGCCGATCACCCATGCACAGGGTGTGAAAGTGCTGTTCGCCTCGCTGACCGGCGATATCCTGCTCGACGCCCTGGTCGGCGCCCTGTTCGCCATGATCACCTACTCCAGCCTCGCTGCCGTGCTGCTCACCGCGACCCTGGCCGGTGCCGAGGTGATCAGCCTGCCGGTGGCCATCGGCCTGGTGGTCGGCGCCAACATCGGCAGTGGAATGCTGGCCTTCATCAGCGCCCGCATGCAGAACGCTGCCGGGCGACGCGTAGCCCTGGGCAGCCTGCTGTACAAGCTGATCGGCCTGCTGCTGATCATTCCGGTGCTGCACCCGCTGGTGGACTGGATGGACTCGCTGAGTTTCAGCCCGCAAGAGCTGGTGATCGGCTTCCATTTGCTCTACAACACCCTGCGTTGCCTGGTCATGCTGCCCACGGTCAAACCGATGGGGCGCCTGTGCACCACCCTGCTACCCGAACGCGAAGTCGCCAACGGCCAGGTCAAGCCCCGGCACCTCGACGCCTCGGCGCTGGAAACCCCCAGCCTGGCATTGGCCAACGCAGCCCGCGAGACCCTGCGCCTGGGCGACATCGTCGACAGCCTGCTCGAGGCCATGCTCGGCGCCCTGCGCGGCAGCCAGACCGCGCTGCCACAACAGACCCGCGCCCTGGGCGAGGACGCCGAGGCCCTGTACAGCGCCATCAAGCTGTACCTGGCGCAGATGTCACGCGAGGACCTGAGCGAGCAGGACAACCGGCGCTGGGCCGAGATCATCGAACTGTCGATCAACCTCAAGCTGGCCAGCGACCTGATCGAGCGCATGCTGCGCAAGGTGCAGCAGCAGAAGACCTCACAACGCCGGGAGTTCTCCCAGGTCGGCCTGGAAGAACTGACGGGCCTTCAGGAGCAACTGCTGGCCAACCTGCGCCTTGGCCTGTCGGTGTTCCTCAGCGCCGACCCTGAGAGCGCACGCCTGCTGCTGCGCGAGAAACGCCGCTTCCGCGCCCAGGAACGGCGCCTGGCCCACGCCCATGTCAGTCGCCTGCAACGCAAGGTGGTGCAGAGTATCGAGACCAGTTCGCTACACTTGGAGCTGATCGCCGACATGAAGCGGTTGAACTCTTTGTTCTGCAGCAGTGCCTATGTGGTACTGGGCGGCGCGGACACCGGCGGGCTTTTGCTCGACAGCGTGCCGGACGACGCCCGCCTGTCCTGACCCCCGCACACCTGGAGACCGGCCCGGAAGCCCGCCCATGCGTTGCCTGACCTTCGTTTGCCTGATCCTCTGCAGCCTGCCCTCGTTCGCCCTCGACCGCTCGCGGGTCGAAGGCTATCTGTTGCCCAACGGCCTGCAGGTGATTCTCAAGTCTGGGTACGAACGCGACCATGTGTCGATCCGCCTTGTGGTCGGCGTGGGCCTCGACGACTTCGAGTGCAACCAGCGCGAATTGCCGCACCTGCTCGAACACCTGCTGTTCAGCGGCATCGACGAGACCGGCGAAGGCGGCCTGGAAGAGCGCCTGCAGGCGCTGGGCGGGGAGTGGAACGCCTTCACCAGCGCCGCCGATACCACCTTCGTCATCGAGGCGCCGGCACGCAACCAGCGCAAGGTGCTCGACCTGCTGCTGGCGGCGGTGCGGGACACGAAGATCGATGCCAAGGCCCTGGCCACCGCCAAGAAAATCATCGAGCGCGAGGACGGCGGCCATTACGGCCACCTGCAGCGCTGGCTGGACCGCCAGGACATCGGCCACCCGGCCAGCGACCAGCTTGCCGTGGAACTGGGGCTCAAATGCCCGGAGCGCTCGGATATCGACGGCATGACCCTCAAACAGGTGCAGGTCATGCGCGAGCATTGGTACGCCGCCAACAACATGAGCCTGATCGTCGTCGGTGGCCTCGACCGCCTGCTGCCGGCCTATCTGGAGCGTACCTACGGCGAGCTGCCACCCACCGAGCCAGGCGAGCGGCGCAACCTCGACAGCATCAGCCAGCAGGCCGAGCAACGCCGCGACCTGACCCGTGGCTGGCTGGGTGACACCGCCAGGCTGCACTGGCTGTTCATCGAGCCGGTACTCGACAGCAATCACGACCAGACCCTCGAGCTGCTCTCGCGCTACCTCGACTGGGCTGCGTACGATCAACTGCGATTGCGCCACGGCCTGGCCTACGGGCCCTCGGTGCGGCGTGAAAGTTTCGGCGACAGTGGCATGCTCAGCTTCAACGCCGATCTCGAACGCCAGGACATCGACGAAGCGGTGAAAGTGCTGCAGGACCTGTTCGAGCACCTGCGCAAGCACGGCCTGGATGCAGACACCTTTACCCGCCTCAAGGAGGCCGCGATTGCCCGCGAAAGCTGGACCACCCAGGGCAACAGCGCACTGGCTGACTACTACTGGGGCGCGCTGAACGACTACGAGGACGGCCGTTTCACAGACCCGATCGGCAAACTGCGCAAGGTCAGCCTGAAGGAGGCCAACGAAGCGCTGCGGTTGTTGCTCAAGGAGCCTGGCTACCTGCGCATCGAGAAGCCACTGCTGGGCTATGACGAGTTGTACGGGTTGGTGGCGCTGGGGTTGGGGCTGATACTCGCCATCGGGCTGATCCGCAAAAGGCGCCAGCCGGCGGATCGCCCCAGCGGCGCTACACGGGACAGCTGATTCGGCGGTATCCTGTTTCGGCCTCTTCGCGGGCAAGTCGCAACGGCGAACCGCCGCTCCCACAGGCATCCCGCAGGCTTCAGCATCACCGGCTACTTGTGGGAGCGGGCTTGCCCGCGAAGAGGCCAGAACAGTCACCCCTTATCGCTGCCCATCCCCATGCCTCCCATACCCCACATCGTCCAACGCATCATCGAACTGCTCAAACGCTATCCCGGGGTCATCGCCCTTGGCGGCTTCCTGTCCGGCATTGGCAGTTTCATCCTGGTCGACCGCCAGGCCGGCCTCGCCAGTTGGATCGCCGTGCTGATGCTGATCAGCTGGGTCTGGCTGATGCTCGAGAACACCCTGACGGGCCTGTTCGCACGCACGTTCAAGCGCGAAATCCCGCAGCCACTTTTGCGTTACGCCACACAGATGATCCACCAGGAAAGCCTGTTCTTCGTCCTGCCGTTCTTCTTCATCACCACCACCTGGAACAGCGGCCAGCTGGTGTTCACCGGCTTGCTCGGCGCAGCCGGGCTGATCTCCATCGTCGATCCGCTGTACTACAAATGGCTGGCGCCGCGGCGCTGGCTGTTCCTCGCGCTGCACACCCTGACCCTGTTCGCCGCGCTGCTCACGGCGCTGCCGATCATCCTGCACCTGACCACCGCACAGAGCTTCAAGCTGGCGCTGATCGCGGCCATGGCGCTGTCATTCCCGAGCCTGGCCAGCAGTTTCCCGATCAACAACTGGCGCCGCGCCGTGGCGCTGGTACTGGTGACCCTGACCGTGGGCGGCGGCGGCTGGCTGCTGCGCTCATGGGTGCCACCGGCGACCCTGTGGATGACCGAAGTGGCGGTGACCACCGAGCTGCAGGACCGCCAGCCCGGCGAGTCGCTGGACGAGATCGCCGCCAGCCGCATTCGCAGCGCAGGGCTGTACGCCTATACCGCAATCAACGCTCCGCGCGGGCTGAACGAGCGGATCTATCACGTGTGGCAGCAGGACGGCAAAGAGGTCGACCGCATCGCCCTGGACATCCACGGTGGGCGCAAGGAAGGCTATCGGGCCTGGACCCACAAGCAGAACTTCCCGCCCAACCCGGTGGGCAAGTGGCAGGTGCGGGTGCTGACCGAGGATGGCCAGGTGATCGGCGTACTGCGCTTCAAGGTGGTCGAGGATGTACCGGCGGGGTGAGGGTTCGCCGTTGCGACTTGCCCCGCGATTGAAGCCACCGCAGCTGCAACAGGCTATGATCTGACCCACCGCCGTCGTGCAGAGTCAAAAGCATGGAGCCCAGCGCCACCCTCGACACCCGCCAGCACCCCGCGCGCCTGCTGATCGCCGGCGACTGGACCCTGGCCCACTACACCAGCCTCAAGCGCGACAGCGAGCGCCTGCGCGACCAGTACGATGCCGACACGATCGCCGACCTCAGCAAGCTTGGCCGCCTGGACACCGCCGGTGCCTCGCTGCTGGCCGAGTTGCTGGGCGCCGAGCGCCTGTCGCACTGCACCGACGAGCTCCCCGAGGCCAGCCGGGCCTTGCTCAAGACGGTGTATGGCTCGGTGCAGGACTACTGCATCCCGATCAAGGAAGCCGAACAACCGGTCCTGCTGCAATTGCTCGCACGCATCGGCTGCGCCGTCGACACACTCTGGCAGGACACCCGGCAACTACTCGGTTTCGTCGGCCTGATCCTCGCCACCCTCGCCACCCGGCTCCTGCAACCACACAAGTGGCGGGTCACCCCGGTGGTCGCGCACATCGAGCAGACAGGCCTGGACGCCGCGCCCATCGTGGCTTTGCTGACCTTCCTCGTCGGCGCTGTAGTGGCCTTTCTCGGGGCCACGGTGCTGGCCGACTTCGGTGCGACGGTCTTTACCGTCGACCTGGTGGCCTTCTCGTTCCTGCGCGAATTCGCCGTGCTGCTCACCGCGATCCTGATGGCCGGGCGCACGGCCAGCGCCTTCACCGCGCAGCTCGGCTCGATGAAGGCCAACGAGGAGATCGACGCCATCCGCACCCTGGGCCTGAACCCCATCGAACTGCTGGTGGTGCCGCGGGTTCTGGCGCTGCTGATCGCCTTGCCGCTGCTGACCTTCGTCGCCATGGTCTGCGGCATCGTCGGCGGCGCGGTGGTCTGTGCGCTGTCGCTGGACATCCCGCCGGCCATGTTCCTCTCGCTGCTGCAGAGCGACATCGGCGTGCAGCACTTCCTGGTCGGCCTGCTCAAAGCGCCGTTCTTCGCCTTCCTGATCGCCGCCATCGGCTGCCTGGAAGGTTTCAAGGTCAGTGGCAGCGCCGAGTCGGTCGGGGCCCACACTACCTCGGCAGTGGTGCAGTCGATCTTCGTGGTCATCGTGCTGGATGCCGTGGCTGCGTTGTTCTTCATGGAGATGGGCTGGTGAGTGGCACACGTGAAGCGGTGATCGAAGCCCGTGGCCTGTGCAACCGTTTCGGTAGTCAGAGCGTGCACGAGAACCTCGACCTGGACCTGTACCGCGGCGAGATCCTCGCCGTGGTCGGCGGTTCGGGGAGCGGCAAGTCGGTGCTGCTGCGCAGCATCGTCGGCCTGCGTCGGCCCAACGAGGGCAGGGTGAAGGTGTTCGGCCAGGACCTGGCCACGCTGAACGACGATCAACGCTCGCAGGTGGAACGGCGCTTCGGTGTGCTGTTCCAGAAGGGCGCGTTGTTCTCGTCACTGACCGTCACCGAGAACGTCGCGCTGCCGTTGATCGAGCATGCCGGGCTGTCACGCGCCGACGCCGAACACCTGGCCGGGGTCAAGCTGGCGCTGGCGGGGCTGCCGATCAGCGCCGCCGACAAGTACCCGGCCTCGCTGTCCGGCGGCATGATCAAGCGCGCGGCCCTGGCCCGCGCGCTGGCACTGGACCCGGACATCCTGTTCCTCGACGAACCCACAGCAGGCCTGGACCCGATCGGCGCAGCGGCATTCGACCAACTGATCCTGACCCTGCGCGACGCCCTCGGGCTTTCGGTGTTCCTCATCACCCACGACCTGGACACCCTCTACACCATCACCGACCGGGTGGCGGTGCTGTCGCAGAAGAGGGTACTGGTCGCAGGCCCGCTGGCCGAGGTCGAACGCACCGACGATCCCTGGATTCACGAATACTTTCACGGCCCGCGCGGACGTGCAGCCGAACAGGCAGCCGCAAGCGCGGGACAGGAGCACTGACGATGGAAACCCGAGCTCATCACGTCCTCATCGGACTGGTCACCGTGCTGGTCGTGGCCGGCGCCATGCTGTTCGGCCTGTGGCTGACCAAATCCAGCGTCGACGATGCCTTCAAAGATTATGAAGTGGTGTTCAACGAGGCCGTTTCGGGCCTGTCCCGGGGAAGCGCGGTGCAGTACAACGGCATCAAGGTCGGCGATGTCAGCACCTTGCGCCTCGACCCGCAGGACCCGCGCCGGGTACTGGCGCGCATCCGCCTGAGCGCCGACACACCGGTCAAGGAAGACACCCAGGCCAAGCTCACGCTCGCCGGAGTGACCGGCAACTCGTTCATCCAGCTCAGCGGCGGCACGCCGCAGAGCCCGTCGCTCAAGGGCAAGGGCGGACAGTTGCCGGTGATCGTCGCCTCGCCGTCGCCGATCTCACGCCTGCTCAACGACAGCAGCGACCTGGTGACCAACATCAACCTGCTGCTGCACAACGCCAACCAGATGTTCTCGGAAAACAACATCGAACGCCTGAGCAACACCCTGGCCAACCTCGAACAGACCACCGGTGCCTTCGCCAGCCAGAAGGGCGGCATCGCCCAGGCCATCGAGCAACTCGGTCAGGTCGGCAAGCAGGCCAGCGCCACCCTGGCCGAGACACAGGCGCTGATGCGCAACGCCAATGGCCTGCTCGGCAGCGAGGGCAAGCAAGCCTTTGGCAGCGCGGAGCAGGCCATGCAGTCGCTGGCTCAGAGCACCGCGGCCATCAATGACCTGCTCAAGAACAACCGCGAGGCGCTCGACGACGGCGCCCAAGGCCTCAATCAGCTGGCCCCGGCAATCCGCGAGCTGCGCGAAACCCTCAATGCCCTCAAGGGCATCTCCCGGCGCCTGGAGGCCGACCCCAGCGGCTACCTCCTGGGCCGCGACCCAACCAAGGAGTTCCAGCCATGAGGCCGTCCCTTCGCCTGCTCGCCGCAGGCAGCCTGCTGAGCCTGGCCAGCGCCTGCTCGATCCTGCCACAGGCCGAGCCCACCGATATCTATCGCCTGCCGGTGAACCAGCAGAGCCGCCCGGCGACACCCGTGGATTGGTCGCTGCGCCTGAACAAGCCGCTGGCCAGCGAAGTCCTGGCCGGGCCGCGTATCGCCGTGATTGCGCAAGGCGACGTGATCAGCAGCTACAAGGGCGCGCGCTGGAGCGATCCGGTGCCACTGCTGGTGCGCAATCGCCTGCTCGATGCCTTCCAGCGGGACGGCCGGGTGCAGCGCCTGAGCGCCGATGACAGCAATCTGCAGGCCGACTACGAGCTGGCGGGTGAGCTGCAAGCGTTCCAGAGCGAATACCGCGAAAACGGGGTGCAGGTACTGATCCGCTACGACGCGCGGCTGGTGCAGGGGCGCAGCCAGCGCATCCTTGCCAGCCAACGCTTCGAGGTGCTCCACCCACTGGCCGACAAGCAGGTGCCGGCAGTGGTCAGCGGCTTTGGCGCTGCCAGCGACCAGCTCGCGCGCCAGGTGGTGGACTGGACAGTCGCCCAGGCCTCACGGATGCAGGCTCAGGCGAAGAACCAGTAGCAGACGAAGATCGCCGCGATCACCCCGGACAGCTCGGCCAGCAGCGCGCAGCCCACTGCGTGACGCACGCGCTGGATGCCCACGGCGCCGAAGTACACCGCCAGCACGTAGAAGGTGGTTTCGGTACTGCCCTGAATGGTCGCGGCCACGAGCGCAGGGAAGCTGTCGACACCCTGGGTCTGCATGGTCTCGATCAGCATCGCCCGCGCCGCGCTGCCGGAGAACGGCTTGACCAGTGCCGTGGGCAGGCCTTCTACGAAGCGGCTGTCCACGCCCATCCACTCGACCGCATGGCGGATGCCGCCCAGCGCCAGCTCGAGCGCCCCGGAGGCACGCAGCACACCCACTGCGACCAGCATCGCGACCAGATAGGGCAACAGGCTCTTGGCGACGTCGAAGCCTTCTTTGGCGCCCTCGACGAAGGCCTCGTAGACCTTCACCTTGCGCAGCGCACCGATCACCAGAAACAGCATGATCACGCCGAACAGCGTCAGGTTGCCGAGGATCGACGACAGGCTCGCCAACGCAGCCGCCGACAGCGTGCCGAGAAACGCCATGAAGCCACCGAGCAGCAGGGCGCCGGGGATGAAATAGGCCAGCACCACCGGGTCCCACAGGCGCAGGCGCTGCATCACGGCAACCGACAGCAGGCCGACCAGGGTCGAGACGCTGGTCGCCAGCAGGATGGGCAGGAACACCAGCGTCGGGTCGGGGGCGCCTTGCTGGGCGCGGTACATGAAGATGGTGACCGGGAGCAGGGTCAGCGACGAGGCGTTGAGCACCAGGAACAGGATCTGCGCGTTGCTCGCCGTGGTGCTGCTGGGGTTGAGCTCCTGCAGCGCACGCATGGCCTTCAGGCCGATGGGCGTGGCGGCGTTGTCCAGGCCCAGGCCGTTGGCAGCGAAGTTCATGGTGATCAGGCCCAGGGCAGGGTGGCCAGGCGGCACTTCCGGCATCAGACGCGCGAACAGTGGGCCGAGAACCTTGGCCAGCCATTCGACGATACCGGCCTTTTCGGCAATCTTGAGAAAGCCCAGCCACAAGGTGAGGGTACCGAACAGCAGGACCATGACCTCGACCGACAGCTTGGCCATGGCGAAGATGCTCTCGACCATCGCGGCGAAGATTCCCGCGTTGCCACCGACCAGCCACTGGGCCAGGGCGGAGATGGCCGCTACCACGAAAAAGCCGAGCCAGAGGCCGTTGAGCATCTGCAATCCCCCTGAAAAATGCCCGAATGATAGCGCATAAGGCGCCCTGAATCCGATCCCTGCAAGAGCGGCCGACAGGGGTGGTGTCGGACGCCACAATGCAAAAAGCCCCGACGGGTCGGGGCTCTTGCTTGCAACCAGAGGCTTACTGGTTGACGGTCTTGCCCGCCACCACAGCTTCTTTTTTCTTGCCGTTGGCCTGGAACAGCGAGTTGTAGTACGCCTCGCCCTTGGCGCTGTCGTACATGCCTTGCCACTTGGCGATCACCACGGCGGCCAGGGCGTTGCCCACCACGTTCAGCGCGGTACGGGCCATGTCCATGATGCGGTCGACACCGGCGATGAAGGCCAGGCCTTCCAGCGGAATGCCCACGCTGCCCAGGGTCGCCAGCAGCACCACGAAGGAGACGCCCGGCACACCGGCGATACCCTTGGAGGTGACCATCAGGGTCAGCACCAGCAGCAGCTGTTGGCTGATCGACAGGTCGATGCCGTACAGCTGGGCGATGAAGATCGCCGCGATGCTCTGGTAAAGGGTCGAACCGTCGAGGTTGAACGAGTAGCCGGTCGGTACCACGAAGGAGCAGATCGACTTCGGCGCACCGTACTTCTCCATCTTCTCGATCACGCGCGGCAGCACGGTCTCGGAGCTGGAAGTGGAGTAGGCGAGGATCAGCTCGTCTTTCATGATGCGCATGATCTTGATGATCGAGAAGCCGAACACGCGTGCCACCAGGCCCAGCACCATGAAGGCGAAGAAGGCGATGGCGAAGTACACCAGCAACACCAGCTTGGCCAGCGGCAGCAGCGAGGCGAAACCGAAGTTGGCGACGGTCGCGGCGATCAGGGCGAATACACCGATCGGGGCGTAGTTCATGATCATGTGGGTGACCTTGAACATGGTCTCCGACACACCCTGGAAAGTACGCACCAGCGGCTCGCGCAGGTCGGCGTTGAGGCTCGAGAGGCCCATGCCGAACATGACCGAGAAGAAGATGATCGGCAGCATCTCGCCACGCATCAGCGCTGCGAAGATATTCGATGGGATCAGGTTGAGCAGGGTCTCGATGAACGCATGCTCATGCTGTACCTCGGCCGCCGTGGCCTGGTACTTGGAGATGTCGACGGTGCCCAGGGTGCTCATGTCGATGCCGGCACCTGGGTGGAACACATTGGCCAGTACCAGACCGACGACGATGGCGATGGTGGTCACCACTTCGAAATAGAGAATGGTCTTCAGGCCGATGCTGCCCAGTTTCTTCGCGTCGCCCACCCCGGCGATGCCCACGATCAGCGACGAAATCACGATCGGGACGACGATCATCTTGATCAGGCGAATGAAGATGTCGCCGGCGGGCTGGAGGACGTTGCTGATCCACCATGCCTTTTCTGCACTGAAATGATTCAGTAGCGCGCCGACTGCAACGCCGAGGACGAGACCGATCACGATCTGCCAGGCGAGGCTCAGTTTTGCCTTCTTCATGTCGTTACCTTTGTTGTAGTGGTCATGGCCAGCAGATCGGAAAAGCGCGTCCCAGAGCCTTTGGCAACGTCACGGGCAGCGATTGGCTTCCGTCTGGCGACCCTGTTCTCAGGTCAACGCCAGCGAGCGAACGAGCGCTCGGGCCAGCTAAAAAGGCGGCAACTATTGCGACGTGGGCAGGGTCAGTCTAATGCCGGAAACGACTACCCCATGCCGAATCGGCATAGGAAAAGACCGCAAATCGGCCAATTCAGCGGCCAAAAAATCCAGGCGTTCGGTTTTCCGAACAAGACCAAACCGCCATTTTTAGGCAGAAACGACAGGATCAGTTGGAGGGTGGTAGGGGGTTGTTCGACAATCCGAATGGAAGAAAACACACCCTGCGCACAGCGCAATCGAGGGGAAAAAAATTCGATATACGGTTACGACAAAATGTGTCTTGAGAGAAAAATCGTACAAGTACGTTCTGGAAGGGAGATTTCTGTAAGGACGCTTCGGAAGCCAGGTCGAGTGTTAGTGCCTTTTCCGACACCACTGACCTGGATCTTCCGATGCTGTCTCTCCTGACCCGGCCCTCGTCGGAGGTACTCCCTGTACCCCTAGGCCACTCCGATCCTGACGCGATCAGAACAGCCCGGCCCCCTGGTCATGTGCTGCCTCTCCTCGAGGCGGCGCATCATGGACGACGCAACGGTAAATACGTTCCGCGTCCATCTGATTACAGTGCGCGACCGTTGGTCAGTACCAGTTCGGATCGCGCTTGAGCTGCTCCTGCAGCAACTTCTGCATGCCTTCGTCTGGCTTGCCCAACCAGCGGTAGTCCGCATGGCGGGTTGGCGACTTGTCTGAGGGCAGACCTTCGGGAACCTCCACGAGCATCCCGTAGGCTTCATCCTTGTCCCAGCTGAACGCAACGATCAGGCGCTTGTACGTGCATTTGTCGTCGGACTCGCAGAGAGGGCCGACCAGATACTTGTCGCCGTCCTCGGTCACCGCCGACATCTGCTGCGCAGAGCTGCCGCTGAGGTTGATCACCCACTCGGGCAGGCGTTCTTCATTCTTTATGGTCTTCTGCCAGGTCTGGCGGTATTCCGGGTCCGACCCCAGCAACTGGTTGGCCCGCACCTGACCATCATTGGCTGCCATCGCCGCAGAGCCACCGCCCACGAGCAGGGCGGTGACCAGGGCGTTAAAGAGCATCCTGCTCATGGGCGTCCTCTACCGCGTCCGAAGAAGAAGGAAGCGACGAACAGGACCAGGAAGACGATGAACAGGATCTTCGCGATACCCGTGGCGGCGCCGGCGATACCACCGAAGCCCAGCACTGCGGCGACAATGGCGATGATCAGGAATGTGATAGCCCAGCTCAGCATGGTGTTTCTCCTTTCTTTTCGGGATCGGGTTGGTGTGGCACTAGAACACCCAACGTTCCTGAGGAACGATGTTTTCCAGGGTGGCCGGCGAAGCATTGGCCGAAGGCAGCGGCTGTGCCGCCTTGACCAGGGTGGTGGCGTGATTCGTCTTCAATTGCGTCAACAACGCAGTCTGAGCAGCTACCTGGTCGGCCAGGCGAGCGGTCTGCCAGCTGTGGTAGAACAGGCCGCCGGCGAGGGTCAGTACCAGTGCCATCGCCAGGTACAGAAACTGATGCACGGGCAGCGCTACGTCCTGCGAACGGTTGACTGATTGGCGATTCATGCCGGCTCCTCCTGCTGTATTTGTTATCCAAACCTTGAGGGAGTTATTGCAGCCTGCATGCCAGCTTTTTCATCTCTAAAAAATCTTTATAAATCAGTCAGTTATGCGCAAATGGAAAATGCAGCAAGGACGTATCCTGCACGATGCCTTGCTGCAGGCCGTGCGTTTTGCACGATTCAACCTTCCACTTTGCTCGCCACCTTCAGCAGGTCCGCATCCACGCCCCGTACTCCGAGGATCTGCCCCGCAATCTGCACGGCGATGGTCTTCTGCTCCTGGCTGACCACCTCGCCAGACAGCCGCACCAGGCCCTCCTGGCTTGCCACCTTGATATTCGGCCCGTCGAGATTACGGCTGTAGCGCAAGCTGCTTTGCACCTTGCCGATGATCCAGGCATCGCTGGGCTGCGGCCCTGTCGGAACAGTCGGCGGATTTTCACGGGCCTGGGCCATGGCTGCGGAATCCAGGCTGATGAGGTTGTTGACCAGGTACACACCCTCGCTGGTACGGGCGATAACGCCGGCCAGCTCCTTGGCCTCCACGTTGTCGACGCGACCGCGCATGGTCACCACGCCCTCGCGGCTCTCGACCTCAATTGGCGCCTTTTCCGTCCCCCGACTCCAGAGCAGGCGCGCGCGGATGATCGCGGTCAAGGTGGCGTCCTCAAGGCGTTGGGCGTAGGCACGCCGCTCAAGCGGCTGCTCCGCCAGCTCGGCATTGACCTGCAGACGGTTATCCACCCGCTCGATACCGCGGGTGGCCAAGGCGACGCGCTCGGCCAGGTCGCGCTCGACAGGATTTTCCACCTCACCGCTGAGGCGGGCCTGCTGCCCCTCCACCTGTACCTCTATGCGGAACGGATTGAGCACCTTGTTGAGCGAAACCGCAGTCTGCACGGCCCCCTCCAGCCGTGCATCCTGCAGCGGGTCGGCGACAACGGGACCGACTACCAGCAGCAGGCCGGCAGCCAGGGCGCACTGACGTAAGAACAAAGGCATGGCACTTCTCCTTTTTCGTAACAAATCCAACCAACCTCGCAACCTGCGTGCCAGCGTCACGAATGCTGGAAAATCTATTTATTTCAATCTGTTAGCCAATAAACAGAGCAACAGCTAGCATGCACAGGACGGAATCCTTCAGAATCGACCATGCAACTTGCCCGATTTTTCCGACACTAACTGAGATCAATCCCATAGGAGCGCAGGAAAAATGGAACCAGCCCAGGACAAGCAAGGCCGCATTCTGCTGGTGGACGACGAGTCCGCGATCCTGCGCACCTTCCGTTACTGCCTCGAAGACGAGGGCTACAGCGTCGCCACGGCCAACAGTGCCGTTCAGGCAGAGACCCTGTTGCAACGCCAGGTGTTCGATCTGTGCTTCCTCGACCTGCGCCTGGGAGAGGATAACGGCCTAGACGTGCTGGCCCAGATGCGCATCCAGGCGCCCTGGATGCGCGTGGTGATCGTCACTGCACACTCGGCGATCGATACCGCAGTGGATGCCATCCAGGCCGGCGCTGCCGACTATCTGGTCAAACCCTGCAGCCCCGACCAGTTGCGCCTGGCCACCGCCAAGCAACTGGAGGTGCGCCAACTGTCGGCGCGCCTGGAAGCGCTCGAAGGTGAAGTGCGCAAGCCCAAGGACGGTCTCGACTCCCACAGCCCGCAAATGATGGCGGTGCTGGAAACCGCGCGGCAGGTGGCGACCACCGATGCCAATATCCTGATCCTGGGCGAGTCCGGCACCGGCAAGGGCGAACTGGCCCGCGCCATTCACGGCTGGAGCAAACGCGCACGCAAGGCCTGCGTGACCATCAACTGCCCCTCGCTGAACGCCGAGCTGATGGAAAGCGAACTGTTTGGTCACACCCGCGGCGCCTTCACCGGCGCCAGCGAGAGCACGCTCGGGCGGGTCAGCCAGGCGGACGGCGGCACGCTGTTCCTCGACGAAATCGGTGATTTCCCACTGACCCTGCAGCCCAAACTGCTGCGTTTCATCCAGGACAAGGAATACGAAAGGGTCGGCGATCCGGTCACCCGTCGGGCCGACGTTCGCATCCTCGCCGCAACCAACCTCAACCTTGAGGAGATGGTGCGCGAGAGCCGCTTCCGTGAAGACCTGCTGTACCGCCTCAACGTCATCACCCTGCACCTGCCGCCACTGCGCGAGCGCAGCGAGGACATCCTCACGCTCGCCGATCGCTTCCTCGCCCGTTTCGTGAAGGAGTATTCGCGCCCGGCGCGGGGATTCAGCGACGAGGCCCGTGCGGCACTGCTCAACTACCGCTGGCCGGGCAACATCCGCGAACTGCGCAACGTGGTGGAGCGCGCCAGCATCATCTGCCCGCAGGAGCGCGTGGAAATCAGCCACCTGGGGATGGGCGAGCAGCCCACCGGCAACGCCCCGAAGGTTGGCGCAGCGTTGAGTCTCGATGAGCTGGAGCGCGCCCACATCGGTGCCGTCCTGGCAGCCAGCGATACCCTCGACCAGGCCGCCAAGACCCTCGGTATCGATGCCTCCACCCTGTACCGCAAGCGCAAGCAGTACAACCTGTGAAGTGGCCCATGAAGCTGCGCACGCGGCTGTTCCTTAGCATCTCGGCACTGGTGACGGTAGCGTTGCTGGGGTTGCTGCTGGGGCTGATCAGCGTGCTGCAGATGGCAGCGGTGCAGCAAAGGCTGGTGCGTGACACCACCCATACCCTGGAAGTCGGGCTCAAGCTGCGGCAGAACCTGGGCGAGCAGTTGAACCTGATACTCGATCCAGATACCGATCCGAAAAGCTTGGCAAGCCTGCAGGAAAACTTCCAGGCGCTATTGGTGGCAGGCCTCGAACAGGGCGGTGAACGCACCGGATTCAGCAAGGCCAGCAGCAACTACCAGGCCTTCCTCCAGGCCTATCGCGACAGCACCTCACCGTCGCGCAGCATGGGCGTCGACGACCCTTTGGGCGCCGCGTTCAACCAGGTCCGTACCGACCTGATCGACTCGCACAAGCAGGCGCTGGAGCACATTTCCCGCAGCGAAGAACATGCTCGCGATCATGCCCTGCTGGTGAGTGGTGCATTGGGCCTGATGGGCCTGGCGGTGGTGGTGCTGGGCTTCATCACCGCGCATAACATCGCGCGTCGCTTCGGCCAGCCGATCGAGGCCTTGGCCAAGGCAGCCGACCAGGTTGGCCAAGGCAACTTCGACGTTACCCTACCTGTGACCCAAGCCACCGAACTCAACCAATTGACCCGCCGTTTCGGCCTGATGGCCGACGCCCTGCGCAAGCACCAGGCCACCAATGTCGATGAGCTGCTGGCCGGCCAGCAGCGCCTGCAGGCCGTGCTCGACAGCATCGACGATGGCCTGCTGATCATCGATCGCCAAGGTCGCCTGGAACACCTCAACCCCGTGGCCCAACGGCAGTTGGGCTGGAATGCCTCGCGGCTCGGCAGCAGCCTGGCCGAAGCCCTGAACCGCCCGGAGCTGGAGCAACAGATGCGCCAGGTGCTGCGCGGCGGCAGCCTGGACCGGCCACCGGATGACCTGAGCATCGAGGTGGACGAAGAGAATCGTCTGCTGACCTTCAGTCTGACACCCGTCAGCCACCCGCAAGGGCCGATTCTCGGCGCGGTGATGGTGTTGCATGACGTGACCGAACAGCGTGCATTCGAGCGCGTACGCAGCGAGTTCGTCCTGCGTGCCTCCCATGAACTGCGCACCCCGGTCACCGGCATGCACATGGCTTTCGGCCTGCTGCGCGAAAGGGTCTCGTTCCCGCCCGAAGCGCGGGAAAACGATCTGCTCGACACCATCGGCGAAGAAATGCAGCGTCTGACCCAACTGATCAACGACCTGCTCAATTTCTCTCGCTACCAGAGCGGGCTGCAGAAACTGGAACTGGCGCCCTGCACACTCGATGACCTGCTGGAGCGGGCCCGGGCACGCTTCGCCGAGTCGGCGGCGCACAAGCAGATCGAACTGGTCAGCGAGCTGGAGCCTCCCTTGCCGCACATCCAGGTCGACCTTGCGCAGATCGACCGGGTGCTGGACAACCTGCTGCACAACGCCATCCGCCACACCGCCAGTGGCGGGCACATTCGCCTGCACGCACGGCGGCATGCCGAGCGGGTGATCATCAGCGTCGAGGACGACGGCGAAGGCATTGCCTATGGCCAGCAGGGGCGAATCTTCGAGCCGTTCGTGCAGGTCGGGCGCAAGAAGGGCGGCGCAGGGTTGGGTCTGGCCCTATGCAAGGAAATCGTGCAACTGCATGGCGGGCGCATGGGCGTGTTCTCGCGGCCGGGGCAGGGGACGCAGTTCTACATGGCCTTGCCGGTCTGAGGCGCCTGTTCAAGGCTCATCATCGATTCGCCGCCCGCCCATCCGCCGTCCGCGCGTGATCAGCTCGGCGAACTGTCGGGCGTTGAGCGGATGGGCGAACAGCCAACCCTGCCCATAGTTGACCCCTTCGCTGTTGAGCAACACGGCCTGGTCCTCGCACTCGATCCCCTCGGCGATCACCCGCAGGTGCAGGTCATGGGCCATGCGGATGATATGCGGGGCGACGCCGCTGCTGGCGGCGTCGTGGCCCAGGGCGTCGATGAACGCCTTGTCGATCTTCAGGCAATCGACCGGCAGGGTCTGCAGGTAGGCCAGGCTGCAGTAGCCGGTGCCGAAATCATCGATCAGTACCTGATGCCCGACCGAGCGCAGGGCCTGCAGGTTGTCGCGGGCCACCACCACATCGATCAGGCCGCGCTCGGTCACTTCGAATGCGATCTGCGTTGCGGACACCCGATGCTGGGCCAGCAACCGCGCTGCGACCCGACCGATACGCGGCACCATCACATCGCACGCCGCCAGGTTTACCGAGATGTACAAGTGCCGATTGGCCCGCAACAACTGGCCCAGTTGCTCCAGTACCCGCTGCAGGACGAAGTCGGTGATCGGGCGGATCTGCCCGGTGTTCTCGGCAAGCGGGATGAACAGCTCCGGGCTGGTCAGGCTGCCATCCGGTCGGCGCCAGCGCACCAGTGCTTCGGCGCCGACACAACGGCGGCTGTCCAGTTCGAAGATTGGTTGGTAGAGCACCTGCAGCTCGCCACGGCGCAGCGCCTGCTGCAACTCCGAGCTCATCGAGCGCCGCTGCAGGATCAGTTGCAGCACCAGCCAGCCGATGCAGCAGGCGAGCAGCAGGCTACCGGGGAACAACAACCAGAGCATGCCGTTGAGCTTCAGCGGCAGGCTTGCACGGGGGGCGATGAGGACGAGTTGGTAGTCCGGTGACTTGGTCGGCATCCGGTAGACGAGGCGGTCGCTGAGCTCGATCAGCGCCTTGCGTGACGGTGGCGGCCAGTCTGGCGCGGGTGGCCAGGGCTGGGGAGGGCCCAGCACCGGGATCGCCCGGCTGCCGCGGTCGAGCACCACCAGCAGGCTGCCACCGGGCGGGAGATCGACCACGTCGGTCAGGTGGCCGCGTGAGGTGGACACCAGGAAATGGCCACGCCCCAGCATCAACGCCGCAAGATTTTCGTTCGGCTCGGTGGTGGTGTTCAGCCAGTAACTGTAGGTCGGCCCCTGGATGTCGGGGGCGCGCATGGGCCGCATGACCTGCTCCCCACCGCGGCTGGAGCAGGCGATGTCTCCGTCGACATAGACCGCCTCGTAGACAAAGCGGTAGCTCAGGCCCACCTGACGCAGCGCAGACAACATTGCCGCATCGCAGCCGCGCATCGGCAGTGTCTGCAGTTGGTCGACCCCCTCGCGCAACTGGCCGAACACTTGCTCGAGGCGCTCGAGAAAACGCTCGCCACGGGCATTCATCTGCGCGCTTTCGCTCTGTTTCATCTGCTGCAGGGTGACACCGACACTGGCGGCCAGCAGCAGCGCAGCACTGGCCAACGCGACCATAGAGGCCAACAGCCAGGGGCGGTAGAAAATTTGGCGCACAGAGGCGATCAGCGAAGACATGCGCGGCATCCAGTTGAATACCAAAGGTATAGCAACTGGATGAACAGTTGGCGCGGTGCGATGGGCGGTCCTGATTTACCGCATGCTGTTGAGCACCTGCAGTATTGCCGCGGTCTGCGCATCGGGCATGCCGTCGAAGCGCTGCGCGCGGAAATGCATCTGGAAAGCGGCGATCACATGGCGGGTCGAGACATCCAGCTCGCCAGTCTGCTCGATGGCATAGCCGAAGCGGGCCAGTTGTTGCTGATACCAGAGCGGGCTCGGTGGATTGGCCTCGAAATACACCTGCTGGCGCGCCACGGAGGCAGCGTTCGGCCAGATCCCCAGGCCTGCGTCAGCCAGGCGCTTCCAGGGGAACAGCGGCCCCGGGTCGAGCTTGCGCAAAGGTGCGATGTCGCTATGGCCAATGATGTTGCGCGGCTGGATGTTGTAGCGCTGGACGATATCCTTGACCAAGGCGATCACTGCCTCGATCTGCGCTTCGCTGTAGGGGTGCCAGACACGTCCGCTGGGGGTATCGGTATAGCCGGGATTGACGATCTCGATACCGATCGAGCTCGAGTTGAGCCAGGTGCGGCCCTGCCACTGACTGTCGCCGGCATGCCATGAGCGGCGGCTTTCATCCACCAGCTGGTACACCGTGGCATTGCCGTCGCCAACCAGGTAATGGCTGCTGACCTCGCCATGGGTCAGCAGCGCCAGCGAGCGCTCCAGCGAAGCGTTGGTGTAGTGCAGGACCACGAACTGGATGCGGCTGTCCTGGTTCGCCGAGGTGTGGCTACGGTCGATACGCAGACCGCTGGAGCAGCCGGCGAGCAGGATGAGGAGAAGGGCAGTAGCGAACGTTTTCATCGGATGGAGGCACGTCATGTGTCGGTATAAGCGCTACAGTATAACGTGCTATCGCCGATTACCCATTCCCAACGATGCCCACTCAGCGGACTGAGCGCACGACCCGTGTCGAAAGCAACAGGGGTTGCTTAGCGGTACTTGCTACCCTTGCTCGACGCGATTGCGCCCCTGGTCCTTGGCGCGGTACAGCGCTTCGTCCGCGCGCTTGAGCACCTGGTCACCACGCTCGCCGGAGCGGAAGGCGCTGACGCCGATGGACGTGGTGATCACCACGCGCTCGCCCTTGAAGTGAAACGGGCAGGCCTCGATCGCCGCACGCAGCGCTTCGGCGACCTGCAGCGCTGCGGGGGGGGATGTCTGGGGCAGCAGCAGGACGAACTCCTCGCCACCAAAGCGGGCGATGAAGTCGCGCCCGCGCAAGCGCTTGCGCAACTGATCGGCAACGATCTTCAGCACCTTGTCGCCGGCCAGGTGGCCATAGCCGTCGTTGATGCGTTTGAAATGATCGAGGTCGAGGATGGCCATGGCCAGGTGGCCGCCGTTCTCCTGCCAGTCGGCAAGCTCGCGCTCGACCCGTTCGCTCCAGGCGGCGCGATTGGGCAGCCCGGTCAGCGGATCGACCAGTGCTTTCTGCCGCTGTTCTTCCAGGTGCTCACGGTAGCCAAGCGCCTCCTGCTCCATGCTCGCCACTCGCTCGGCCAGGCCTTGCAGGCGTCCGGCCAGCTCCTGCTCACGGCGGTCGCGTTCGTGCTGGTGGTCATCCATGGTGACCAGCAGGCCCTCGAGCCGGTTGTCCAGCAGGTGCTTGAGGCTGTCGATGTCCACTGCGCCCTGGACGCTGGTTTGCAGGCCATCGACCTGTTCACGCAGCTGACTGTCCAACTCGCGAGCGGCAGTGCTGTTGTCGGCGTGGCCCTCGCTGGCCTCCTGCAGGTGGCTCTGGAAGGTCTCCAGGCGCTCGTTGATCTGCTGCAGGTAGGCTTCGAACTCATGCTGGCCGCTGTCGTTGATTGCCAGCATCAGCACCGCCAGGTCGTCCAGTACCGGGATCAGCTCGTACCAGTTCAGCCCGCGCGCCACCCGCTCGCGCATTTCAAGGGCCTGGGCCTTGTGGCGCTCCGGCAGGCTCAGGTCGTCGAGCAGGCCGATCAGGGTTTCCTCGATGTGCGCGGCGACCTGGCTGTAGGGCGGCTCGACGGCATCAGGCAGGGCGTAAGGGCCGTCTTCACCGACCGGTTGTTCTTCCGGGGGCTCGGTGGCGGGGGCTTCGTCCGCTGGTGTGCTGTCGGCGACAGTCTCCGGCTCGACAGGCTCGGACTCGGCGGGGGGAGCGACTGGCTCGGGTTCGACAATGCTCGCCGGCTCGCGGGCGTCGTCAACTGGCTCCACCGCCTCGACAGCACCGGCCAATTGTGCAACCGGCGCCGGGGCCTCAAGGGCAGGCTCGACAGAGCGGGGCGCCGCAGGCAGAGGCTCCAGTTCATCGGCATCGATCGTGCTGTGCGCCGCAGAGGCTGGGCTTGGAGCTGGAGCTGGAGCTGGAGCTGGAGATCGAGACTCAGGTTCGCGCGCAGGCAACGGTTCGCCCGTTGGCTCGACGGCCTGGCTCTGTGACGTTGCGCGCGAGGGTGCCGGTTCGTGCTCCGGCTCCGGCGCTTCGGCCTGAGCACCCTCTTCGCGACCGCCAAACAAGCGTTGCAGGAAGCCTGGCCGGGCCTCTTCGGTCGCCTTGCGCAGCGACGACAGCGCGCGCCCCTGCAGACCGCTGAGCTCGCCAAGCAGCGGCGGCAGCTCACGCGACTGGCTGACACCGCCGTCGAGCTTCTTGGCCAACTTCTTGAGAGGACGGGAAACATCGCCGGGCAGCTCAAGCCCCTGCAACTGGGAAACCAGCGAGGTCAGCGCATCGCTGACCTGGTTCATCCGCGTTTCGCGACGCTGCTCCGATTCGAGCACGGCCTTTTCCAGTCGTGGGATAAGCCCGGCGAGCCCCGCGTCCATGCTGTCACTGCGGATGACCTCGCGCATTTCCTTCATGCACTGGTCGACGACCTTGTCGCTACCCTCGGCGGCCAGCGTGCTGCGGACCAGGCCACGGCGCAGCAAGTCGAGGCGAGCTTCCCAGCGACGCTCGAGCTTTTCCTGCCGTTCGATGCTTTTTAGATATTTTTCTTTCCAGCGCTCGGCTTCGTCGGTCATGCCTGGATCCGCAACGGTAATAGCATCAGAGGGTATGTGATTACTGGATTTCGGCGCGAAGCGCGAACTCTTGAGTGTGTCAGCGCACGACCGGCAGGGTATCCACAGTCAAGGCATCCGGCAATCGGATCTCGACCGCCACAGGCAGGTGGTCGGAAATCGGCTGCGACAGCACCTCGACTCGTTCAAGCGTCAGGCTCGGGCTGAGCAGGATGTGATCAAGGCAGCGTTGCGGGCGCCAGCTGGGGAAGGTCGCCTCGACCTGTGGGGCGATCAGGCCGAGGTCGCGCAGGGGCGAGCGCTCGAGCAGGTCGTTGGCGTGGGTGTTCATGTCGCCCATGAGGATCTGATGGCGGTAGCCGCCGATCAGCTCACGGATATACCCGAGTTGCAGGGCGCGAGTCTTGGCGCCGAGCGCCAGGTGCATCATCACCACGATCAGCGCGTCCTCGCCTTCGCCGAAACGCACCAGGATCGCCCCACGACCGGCCGGACCGGGCAGGGGATGGTCTTCAAGGTGCTGGGGCTTGAGCCGGCTGAGCACGCCGTTGCTGTGCTGGGCGAAACGCCCGAGATTGCGGTTGAGCTGCTGATACCAGTAGGGGAAGGCACCGAGCTGGGCCAGGTGCTCGACCTGGTTGACGTAGCCCGAACGCAGGCTGCCGCCGTCGGCTTCCTGCAGGGCAACCAGGTCGAAATCAGCGAGCAGGTCGCCGATCTTCTGCAGGTTGCCGGCCCGCCCGGTATGCGGCAGCAGGTGCTGCCAGCTGCGGGTCAGGTAGTGGCGGTAGCGCTCGGTGCTGATGCCGACCTGGATATTGAAGCTGAGCAGCCGCAGACGACCATCCTCCGGCAGGCCTGGCGCCTGCAGATGATGTTCGTTGACCCGCGGCTGGTGCAGGCCAACACTTCGCGTGTTACGCAAGCGGGCCATGGCTGCGCCGCTTATTTAGCGGCACGCTCCTTGGCGATCAGTTGGTCGGCTACGTTCAGGACGCCTTCCGGCCCGCCAGCGGTACCCAGGTCGAAGCGGTACTTGCCGTTGACCACCATGCTCGGCACGCCGGTGATTTCGTACTTCTTCGCCAGTTCCTTGGCCTGGTTGACCTGGCCCTTGATGGCGAACGAGTTGAAGGTAGCGAGGAACTTGTCCTTGTCCACGCCTTGGGTGGCGAGGAATTCAGCCATGTCGTTCGGGTCGGTCAGACGCTTGCGCTGGTTCTGGATGGCGTCGAAGACCGCGGCGTGAACCTTGTGCTCGACGCCCATGGCTTCGAGGGTCAGGAACATCTGGCCGTGGGCATCCCAAGGGCCGCCGAACATGGCCGGGACGCGCTTGAAGTTGACGTCGGCCGGCAGCTTGTCGATCCAGGGATTGATGGTGGGTTCGAAGTGGTAGCAGTGCGGGCAGCCGTACCAGAACAGCTCGACGACTTCGATCTTGCCTGGCTGCGAGACCGGGACCGGGTTGCTCAGCTCGATATATTCCTTGCCCGCCACAGGCTCGGCGGCCTGCACCGCGGCCATACCGAATACGCTGGCGGCGACCAGCGCAGCGCTGAGAATCAGTTTACGCATGCTTTACTCCTGAGCAATCAATGGTCGCCTCGACACGACCTATGCTGTGACAGGCCATGAAGGGCTCGAGTTCTGTAGTGTAACGGCTGGGACCATAAAAAAGGGCGGCCTACGCCACCCTTTTCATGTTTAGCGATGTTGCATTAACCGAGTGTTAACGCTCGCCTCAATGCAGCCCCTGGATATAGCTGGCCAACGCGTCGATATCCTTGTTGCTCAGCTTGCCGGCGATGGTGCGCATGGTCATGGCATCGCCATCGTTGGTGCGATTACCTTCACGGAAGTCGGTGAGCTGCTTGCTGACATACTGCGAGTGCTGGCCGCTCAGGTGAGGGAAGCCGGCAAGGGCGATGCCTGCGCCGTTAGGCGAGTGGCAACCGGTGCAGGCGGGCATGCCTTTCTCCAGGTCACCGCCGTTGAACAGCGCACGGCCCCGCTCTACCAGCTTGGGATCTGCCGCGCCGACACTGCCTTTCTGGCTGGCGAAGTAAGCGGCGATATCGGCCAGGTCCTGGTCATTGAAGGCGGCCAGCATGCCGGTCATTTCCAGCACCGTGCGCTTGCCCGACTTGATGTCGTGCAATTGCTTCTCAAGGTAGCGCTGGCCCTGGCCGGCCAGTTTCGGGAAGTTCGGCGCCAGGCTGTTGCCGTCAGGGTTATGGCAGGCACCACAGACCGCAGTCTTCGCCTGGCCGGCAGCGGCATCGCCTTTGATGGGGTCGGCAGCAGTGGCCGCACCTGCGACACCCATGGTCAACAGCAGACTCACGAATAGTTTGTTCATCAGCTAATCCAACACGGCTAAGGGTGAAATGTTATGTATCGGGACTGCCACTCATCCAAAGGATGACCAATCGGTAGTCCTCGGCACTGCAGTCCATGCACAATCCACGCGGCGGCATAGCCTTGAAACCCTGGGTAACATGCGCCACCAGTACATCCACACCTCGCGCCAGCCTAGGTTCCCAGGCCGCCGCATCGCCCTTCCTGGGGGCCTGTGGCAGCTGACCGGCGTGACAGGCCGCACATGTGCGGTTGTACAACGCCTCGGGATCCTGTGTAGCCTGTGCGCTGAAAAACGGCTGGAACATACCGACCGCCAGCAGCCATTTCGCCATGCGGAACGACCTGACAGGGTTGGGGGCCGCGCTGCGTTCTGATGCGCGAGCTAGTGATCGACACCCCATGCTCGTCCTCCTTCGCTGGGAGAATGAGCACACAAAAACTGGGGCATTATATACTTCCGCCCTCCAAACGGAAACGCGGCCTGGATCAGGCAACACCCACATCGGATATCCCATGCAAGTCAAGAACCCCATCCTCGGCCTCTGCCAGAAAGCCAAATTCGCCCTCAGCGCTGCCAAGGTCGAACAATGCCCGGAAGACCAGGGCTACGAGGTGGCTTTCGCCGGCCGCTCCAACGCCGGTAAGTCCAGCGCCCTCAATACCCTGACCCATGCCAGCCTGGCGCGTACCTCCAAGACCCCGGGGCGCACCCAGCTGTTGAATTTCTTCAGTCTGGACGATGAACGGCGTTTGGTCGACCTGCCAGGTTACGGTTATGCGAAAGTGCCGATTCCGCTCAAGCAACACTGGCAGAAACACCTGGAGGCCTACCTGGGCGGGCGCGAGTGCCTGCGCGGCGTGATCCTGCTGATGGACGTGCGCCACCCGATGACCGACTTCGACAAGATGATGCTCGACTGGGCCAAGGCCAGCGGCATGCCCATGCACATCCTGCTGACCAAGGCCGACAAGCTCACTCACGGCGCGGGCAAGAACACCCTGCTCAAGGTGCAGTCGGAAATTCGCAAGGGCTGGGGCGACGCGGCGTCCATCCAGCTGTTTTCGGCACCCAAGCGCCAGGGGCTGGAAGAGGCCTATCGGGTCTTGGCGGACTGGATGGAGCTGGAAGACAAGCCGGTGGCTTGAAGATCCACCTGCGCGCTGTGGCGGCGGGCTGATCCGCTGCCGCAGGCTTCTCCAGCAGCCATGAGGCAAATTCCGGGCAAAAAAAACCCCGGACTTCATATGGGGAGGGGGAAGTTCGGGGTCCAAGTCCGGACCGCTAGGGCGGGGTCCAGATATCTGCCAACACTTAACACAACATAGGAGCATCGAAAGGCTTCACCAGCCATTCAGTTACTCTGAGTTCCGGTTCACCGGTTTAGTTCCGAAGCCTTGAAAACTATTTGCGATAGTTTCATGAAGCTTCAGAACCGGGGGCGAGGAGCCCACCCTGCGGATCCGCGACACTACGCCACAGATCCTACTCCTCTTCGCCACGCCGTTTAGTGAGCTTCGTCCCAATTCGAACCAACGCCGACCTCGACCAACAGCGGCACATCGAGCTGCGCGGCGTTGCTCATGTAGGGGCGAATTTCGGCCTTCACCTGCTCGACCAGGTCTTCACGCACCTCCAGCACCAGTTCGTCGTGCACCTGCAGGATCACCCGTGCATCCAGGCCACTGTCGTTCAGCCAGTTGTCTACCGCGACCATGGCGCGCTTGACGATATCGGCCGCGGTGCCCTGCATCGGCGCGTTGATCGCGGTGCGTTCGGCGCCTTTGCGCAGGGCCGGGTTCTTCGCATTGATGTCCGGCAGATACAGGCGCCGCCCGAACAGCGTCTCGACGAAGCCTTGCTCGGCGGCCTGGGTGCGGGTGCGCTCCATGTAGGCCAGCACGCCGGGATAGCGGGCGAAGTAACGGTCGATGTAGTCCTGCGACTGCTTGCGGTCAACGCCGATCTGCTTCGCCAGACCGAAGGCGCTCATGCCGTAGATCAAGCCGAAGTTGATGGCCTTGGCGCTGCGGCGCTGGTCGTTGGTAACCGCCTCCAGCGCCACACCGAATACCTCCGCGGCCGTTGCGCGGTGCACATCGAGGTCATTGCGGAAGGCATGCAGCAGGCCTTCATCCTTGGCCAGGTGGGCCATGATGCGCAGCTCGATCTGCGAGTAGTCCGCGGCCAGCAGCTTGTAGCCGGGGCTGGCGACGAAGGCCTGGCGGATGCGTCGGCCTTCGGGAGTGCGTACCGGAATGTTCTGCAGGTTCGGGTCGCTGGACGACAAGCGCCCGGTGGCGGCCACCGCCTGCTGGTAGGAGGTGTGGATACGCCCGGTACGCGGGTTGATCTGCTCCGGCAGCTTGTCGGTGTAGGTACTCTTGAGCTTGCTCAGCGAGCGGTATTCCATCAGCACCGTTGGCAGCGGATAGCCTTCGGCGGCCAGGTCTGCTAGCACGGCTTCGGCCGTGGAGGCCTGGCCCTTGGCAGTCTTGCTCAGTACCGGCATGCCGAGCTTGTCGTAGAGGATCACCCCCAGCTGCTTGGGTGAGCCTAGATTGAACTCCTCGCCGGCCAGCTCGAACGCCCGACGTTCGAGCTCGGCCATCTTCACGCCCAGCTCACCGCTCTGCACCTTGAGCAGCGCAGCGTCGACCAGCGCGCCCTGGCGCTCGATCCTGGCCAGCACCGGCACCAGCGGCATCTCGATATCCATCAGCACCGGCTGCACGCTGGGGGTTTTCGCCAGGCGTGCCTGCAGTGCGTGGTGCAGGCGCAGGGTGATGTCGGCATCTTCGGCGGCGTACGGGCCAGCCTTGTCCAGATGGATCTGGTTGAAGGTCAGCTGCTTGGCGCCCTTGCCAGCAATATCCTCGAACGCAATGGTGCTGTGGTCGAGGTATTTCTGCGCAAGGCTGTCCATGTCGTGGCGCGTAGCAGTGGAGTCGAGCACATAGGACTCGAGCATGGTGTCATAGGCCACGCCGCGCATCTGGATCGGCAGCGAAGCGTTGGCCAGGATATTGATGTCGTACTTGGCGTTCTGCCCGACCTTGGCCTTGGCCGGGTCTTCCAGCAGCGGCTTGAGCGCCGTTAGCACCGCGTCGCGGTCCAGCTGCGTCGGAGCACCTTCGTAGTCGTGGGCCAGCGGCACATAGGCCGCTTCATGGGGCTCGACCGCGAACGACAGGCCGACCAGCTCCGCACGCTGGGCATCCAGGCCGGTGGTCTCGGTGTCGAAGGCGAACAGCGGCGCCTGGCGCAGCTTCTCGAGCCAGACATCAAAACGCGCCTGGTCGAGGATGGTTTCGTATTTCGCCTCGACCTGGGCAGCAGGCTCCTCGACCGGAGCAATGGTGTCACCCTCCCGGGCGGCGTCGCGCTGTACCTCGGCGATCCAGCTCTTGAACTCCATTTCGGTGTACAGCGCCAGCAATGCTTCGCGGTCCGGCTCGCCGCATACCAGGGCATCGACTTGGACATCCAGCTCGACATCGACCTTGATGGTCGCCAGCTCATACGACAGGAACGCCGCGTCGCGGTGCTCCTCGAGCTTGGCCGGCAGGGTCTTGGCGCCGCGAATGGCCAGGCCCGGAACCTTGTCGAGGTTCTGGTACAGGTCACGCAGACCGCCACCGATACCGGTCAGCAGGCCCACTGCGGTCTTCTCGCCGACCCCCGGAACACCGGGGATGTTGTCGACCTTGTCACCCATCAGGGCCAGGAAGTCGATGATGTGCTCAGGGCCCACGCCGAACTTCTCGTGCACGCCTGCCACGTCGAGCACCGTGCCGGTCATGGTGTTGACCAGGGTGATGTGGCCGTCTACCAGTTGCGCCATGTCCTTGTCGCCGGTCGAGATGATGACCGGACGCCCGGCTGCCGCACTGCTGCGGGCCAGGGTACCGATCACGTCGTCGGCCTCGACACCCTCGACGCACAGCAGCGGGTAGCCCAGGGCCCTGACGCTGGCGTGCAACGGTTCGACCTGCACACGCAGATCGTCGGGCATGCTCGGGCGGTTGGCCTTGTACTCGGCGAACATGGCGTCGCGGAAAGTGCCGCCCTTGGCGTCGAAGACCACCGCGAACAGGCTGTCCGGGTACTGCTTGCGCAAGCTCTTGAGCATGTTCAACACGCCCTTGACCGCGCCGGTGGGCATGCCTTTGGAGGTGGTCAGCGGCGGCAGGGCGTGAAAGGCGCGGTAGAGGTAGGACGAACCGTCCACCAGGACGAGAGGCGCTTGGCTCATGAGGAGAATCAACCTTTTCGACGGGTCCGGAGCTAGAATAGCCGGATCAGTGACGACAAAAGGACTTAGGTTATCATGCGTACACCCATTCGCCTGTTACTGCTCAGCCTGCTGGCCACCATGCCGGTCATTACGCTGGCGGCGGACGACGCCCCATCGGCAGATCCCGATGTGACCATTCGCACGGAAGGCGACAGAACCATCCAGGAGTACCGCCAGAACGGTTTCCTGTATGCGATCAAGATCACGCCGAAAAACGGCAAGCCTTATTTCCTGGTACGCGCCGATGGCTCCGATGGCAATTTCATTCGATCCGACCAGCCGGACATGCTGATTCCGTCCTGGAAAATCTTCGAATGGTAAGCTAGTAACGCGTATCGTTCTTATCAACCAGGCACCTCCTCCAGGAGGTGCCCGTATGGGCAACTTTTCAACATGTCAGTCTTCACCCCTGTGTCCCGGCCTGAGCTGGAAACCTTTCTGGCGCCGTACGAGCTGGGCCGTCTGCTCGACTTCCAGGGCATTGCCGCCGGAACCGAAAACAGCAATTTCTTCGTAAGCCTGGAAAAAGGGGAATTCGTCCTGACGCTGATCGAGCGGGGGCCGGCCGAAGACATGCCGTTCTTCATCGAACTGCTCGACGTCCTGCATGACGCCGACATGCCCGTTCCCTACGCTGTGCGCGATCGCGACGGCAAGGGCCTGCGCGAACTGTGCGGCAAGCCGGCACTGCTGCAGCCACGGCTTTCGGGCAAGCACGTCAAGGCGCCGAACAACCAGCACTGCGCCCAGGTTGGCGAGCTGTTGGCGCATATCCACCTGGCGACCCGCGAGCGCATCATCGAGCGCCGCACCGATCGGGGCCTGGACTGGATGCTGGCCTCAGGCGCCGACCTGCTGCCGGGCCTGAGCACCGAACAGGCGCAGCTGCTGCAACCGGCGCTGGACGAAATCGCCGCGCACAAGGCGCAGATCCTGGCACTGCCCAGGGCCAACCTGCACGCCGACCTGTTCCGCGACAACGTGATGTTCGAAGGCACCCACCTGACCGGGCTGATCGACTTCTACAACGCCTGCTCCGGGCCGATGCTGTATGACATCGCCATCACCATAAACGACTGGTGCCTGGACGCCGACGGCGGCATCGATCTGCCGCGCGCCCAGGCGCTGCTGGGGGCGTACGCGGCGCTGCGGCCGTTCACTGCAGCCGAGGCAGAGCTGTGGCAGGTGATGCTGCGCGTGGGTTGCGTACGCTTCTGGCTGTCGCGCCTGATCGCGGCGCGGGACTTCGCCGGCATGGACGTTACGATCCATGATCCGAGCGAGTTCGAGGTGCGCTTGGTGCAGCGTCAGCAGGTGGCTTTGAAGTTGCCATTCGCGCTGTAAGCGCGGCGGCCCTATCGCGGGGCAAGTCGCAGCGGCGAACTGCCGCTGCGACTTGCCCCGCGATAGGGCCGGGTCAGCCGCTAGAGATGCTCCAGGCAACCCACCAGGTCGTTGCCCAGCTTCTCCAGCAAGCGCTCGTAGCCCTTGCCATCCACCGGATCGTTCCCACCCAGTGCATCCAGCTCCGCCAAGGTCACCGGCAGCCCGGCCACCAGTGTTTCGGCCAGGCGCGGGCGGAGCGGCGGCTCGCTGAACACGCAGGTCGGGCCAACTTCCTGCAGACGCTTGCGCATGGCCGCGACATGCTGGGCACCCGGCTGCACTTCGGCGGCGACGCTGAACACGCCGGTATGACGCAGCCCGTACTCGGCTTCGAAATAATCGAACGCTTCGTGGAACACGAAGTAAGGCTTGCCGGCAATGCCGGCCACACGGGCCTTGATCCGCTGGTCGAGCGCGTCCAGGCGCTCGACGAAAGCCTGCTGGTTGGCCTGATAGCGCGCCGCATTGGCCGGATCCGCCGCCGCCAGGTCGCTGGCCATTTTCGCCGAAATCACCCGGGCATTGACCGATGACAGCCACAGGTGCGCATCGAGCGATCCCGGCTGGTGGTCATGGTCGTGATCGTCGTGGTCTTCTTCATGCGAGTGGCTGTCCTCGCCAAAACGACGCAGCTTCATGTCCGCCAGCGTCTGCACGGCGATGGTCGGCTTGCTGCGGTTTTTCAGCACGCGCGGCAGGAAGCTCTCCATGTCCGGTCCGATCCAGTACAGCAGGTCGGCATCGCCCACCTTCCGTACGTCGGACGGGCGCAAGGCGTAGTTGTGCGGCGAGGCGCCGGGCGGCAGCAGCACTTCGGGGCTGCCGACACCGCCCTGAACCGCGGCAGCGATCTGCTGCAGGGGCTTGATGCTGGTCAGCACACGCACGTCGGCCTGGGCCGAGAAGGTGATGAAAGCGACAAAGAGAGCAAGGAATCGGGACACAGTGGATACTCGGCTCGTCAGAAACAGGTAACATAATAACGTCTCCATCGATAACCGTCGCCGCCCATGTCAATCACGCCGCTGGCTCACCGTCCCCACGATCATTCCCATTGCGTCCACAGCGCCTTGGCCGAAGCCGACGCCCTGTGCGTCCGCCAGGGTCTGCGCCTGACCGCGCTGCGCCGCCGCGTGCTGGAGCTGGTGTGGCAAAGCCACAAGCCGCTGGGCGCCTACGACATCCTCGCCGTGCTCAGCGAACAGGACGGCCGCCGCGCCGCACCACCGACCGTGTACCGCGCTCTGGACTTCCTGCTCGAGAACGGCCTGGTGCACCGCATCGCCTCGCTCAACGCCTTCATCGGCTGCAGTCACCCTGAACACAAGCACCAGGGCCAGTTCCTGATCTGCCGCGAATGCCACGTGGCCATCGAACTGGAGCAGGAGAGCATCAGCGGCGCCATCGTCGCCAGTGCCAAGGCCGTGGGCTTTGCCGTCGACACCCAGACCGTCGAAGTGGTCGGCCTTTGCAGTAACTGCCGGGGCGCCGCATGAGCGACGCGCTGATCCGCCTGGAGCAGGTCGGCGTCACCTTTGGCGGCGAAGCGGTGCTCGACAGCATCGACCTGTCGGTCGCACCACGCCAGATCGTCACCCTGATCGGCCCCAACGGTGCCGGCAAGACCACACTGGTGCGCGCCGTGCTCGGTCTGCTCAAGCCGAACAGTGGCAAGGTCTGGCGCAAGCCGCGCCTGCGCATTGGCTACATGCCGCAGAAGATCCAGGTAGACGCCACCCTGCCGCTGTCGGTACTGCGTTTCCTGCGCCTGGTGCCGGGCGTGGATCGCGCCGCGGCGTTGTCGGCATTGCAGGAGGTGGGCGCCGAACACGTCATCGACAGCCCGATCCAGACGGTCTCCGGGGGCGAGATGCAACGGGTATTGCTGGCGCGGGCGCTGCTGCGCGAGCCTGAACTGCTGGTGCTCGACGAACCGGTACAGGGCGTCGACGTGGTTGGCCAGACCGAGCTGTACAACCTCATCACCCGCCTGCGCGACCGCCATGGCTGCGGTGTGCTGATGGTCTCCCACGACCTGCATCTGGTGATGAGCGCCACCGACCAGGTGGTCTGTCTGAACCGCCACGTGTGCTGCTCCGGGCACCCGGAGCAGGTCAGCAACGACCCGGCCTTCGTCGAGCTGTTCGGCCAGAACGCTCCAAGCCTTGCGGTCTACCACCACCATCACGATCACAGCCACGATCTGCACGGCGCGGTGATCGCCCCTGGCGCCCATGTTCACGGAGAGCACTGCAAGCATGGCTGATTTTCTTCTGTACGCCTTGCTTGCCGGTCTTTCCCTGGCGCTGGTGGCCGGCCCACTGGGCTCCTTCGTGGTCTGGCGGCGCATGGCCTATTTCGGCGACACCTTGTCCCATGCCGCGCTGCTGGGCGTGGCCCTGGGCTTCGTGCTGGACGTCAGCCCCACGCTCGCGGTAACGGTCGGCTGCCTGCTGCTGGCGATCCTGCTGGTGACCCTGCAACAGCGCCAGCCGCTGGCCTCCGACACCCTGCTCGGCATCCTCGCACCCAGCACCCTGTCGCTTGGACTGGTGGTGCTGAGCTTCATGCACGATGTGCGCATCGACCTGATGGCCTACCTGTTCGGTGATCTGCTGGCGATCAGTACCACCGACCTTTCATGGATTCTCGGCGGCAGTGTGTTGGTGCTGGGCTTGCTCGCGGTGCTCTGGCGCCCGCTGCTGGCAATCACCGTGCACGAGGAGCTGGCGATGGTCGAGGGCCTGCCAGTGGCGGCCCTGCGCATGGCGCTGATGCTGCTGATCGCGGTGGTGATCGCAGTGGCGATGAAGATCGTCGGCGTGCTGCTGATCACCTCGCTGCTGATCATCCCGGCCGCTGCGGCACAGCGTCACGCGCGCTCGCCCGAGCAGATGGCCCTGGGCGCCAGCTTGCTGGGCGTGGCAGCGGTTTGCGGGGGGCTGGCGATGTCCTGGTTCAAGGATACGCCTGCTGGTCCATCGATCGTGGTCTGTGCCGCAGTGCTATTCTTGCTGAGCCTGGCATTGCCCAAGCGCTGAAATTTCAGGGTGCGCATTGACGCACCCTGCAACCTTTGCGCCCGTAAAGGGTCTGTAAGACTTGTTTTCGAGCGTGCGCACCTGGGTGTAGACTTGCTCGCTTTTTGCGCAAATAGAGAGTCGCAGGAATGAAGCCGTTCGCCTCCCGTTATCTGCTTGTTGCCGCGTTTTCCCTGTTACTGGCCGCCTGTTCCAGTGCCCCGGTCGAGCAGCCGGTCGCGCCTGCGCAGCCGGACGCCTGGCAGCAGTTGCAACAGAACATCGCCAGCAACGAGCTGGCCACTGCCGAAGACCAGCTCGCCAGCCTGCAGGCACAGTCGCCGAACGATGCGCGTATCGAGCAATACCAGCGCCAGATCGCCGAAGCCTACCTGCAACGCAGCCAGATCGTCCTGCAGAAAGGCGACGTCAATGCGGCCGCCACTGCGCTGGCCCGTGCCCGTGCACTGATGCCCCAGGCACCAGCGCTGACCGGCGGCGATGCCGTCGCCCATGCTCGCCAGGCCGAGCTGGACAAGGCTGAAGCCGCGCTGAAGGCTGCAGAATCCAAGCCACAGGCACGGGTCATCGACCCGGCGGCACCGAGCACGGTGATTGCACTGAAAACCACGGACATTGCAGCTATGCGCAAGCAACTGGATAACATCGCCGCCGATGTGGTGAGTTACCAGTGCGAAGTGGTGTTCCAGGTGCCACGTACACAGGATGCACCGTGGCTCAAGACGCTGCTGCAGAAGCGGGTGAAGCGGATCGATGCAGACTTTGTGCTGAAGCAGAAGCACGAGATCCAGCGGGCATTGCCAGCACAGGTGGTGCTGGTGCCGCATCAGCGCTGAGACAGCGTCGACATCTTCGCGGGTAAACCCGCTCCCACAGATGCGTCGACACCATCGCGGGTAAACCCGCCCCCACGGATGCGTACATACCTGTGGGAGCGGGTTTACCCGCGAACAGATGCTACGGCATCAAGCCGGAATCGCTTCTGCAGCGGCCTCCCGCTCCCATACCCGGTGCCCTTCGACCGCCTTCACGAAAGCTTCCACGGTCTTCTGGTCATCCCCAAGCAGCAACCCCTTGTCCTCCTTGAGCCCCAGCGCCCCCAGCAGCGACTTGCCATCATTGGCCAGAGCGATCGCCTTGAGGTGCTTGTAGCCCTCGAGCAGGAAGTGCTTGGCCACCCCACTGCCCGCCAGTGCATCCAGCGAGGCCTTGCCAGCGGGCACCAGGATCCCGTCAAACATGACCGAAGGCATGCCTTCCATCGACGCATCCACCGCCAGCGCCTTGCCGCCAGAGGTCTTCACCGGCGCCGAGGTTGGCCCCAGAAGCATAGGGCGTGCGCTGTGAGCCTCCAGCGCCTTGACCAGCCTGTCGACGCTTTCGTCATCCACGCCATTGGCCACCAGCAACGCGATCTTGCGCCCCTTGATGCCCACATCGCCGGGATGATTCATCTGGCTCAGGGCCGGCGACGCCTTGAGTTTCGACTCCTTACCCTTGACCGTCCCGCTCTTCGGCGCCGGCAAACCAAGATTCTGCGCGACCGCCGCCGCAAGCTTCAGGTCGATATTGGCCAGAATCTCATTAACCTCTCGCGCACGAATATGCTCGCGCTCGACCTTGCCCAGTTCGAAGCTGTAGGCCTTGATGATGTGCTGTTGTTCGGTGTCGCTCATGCTGTGGAAGAACAGCCGGGCTTGCGAGAAGTGATCGCCGAACGACTCGCTGCGCTGGCGAATCTTGTGCGCGTCGACGCGCTCCTGGTAGCTCTCGAAGCCACCGTCCTGCGGCGCTGCTGGGGTTTCTTTCGGCCAGCCAGCATCGATCGAGTTGGGCTCGTAGGCGGCGCGGCCCTTGTGAATGGTGTGACGGTGCATCGCATCGCGCTGATTGTTGTCATTGCGCACCACCGGCCGGTTGATCGGGATCTCGTGGAAGTTCGGACCGCCCAGGCGGCTGATCTGCGTGTCGGTGTAAGAGAACAGCCGGCCTTGCAGCAGCGGGTCATTGGTGAAGTCGATGCCCGGCACGATATGCCCCGGGCAAAAGGCGATCTGTTCGATTTCGGCGAAGAAGTTGTCCGGGTTGCGGTTGAGCACCATCTTGCCCAGTGGCGTCACCGGCACCAGTTCTTCGGGGATTATCTTGGTCGGGTCGAGCAGGTCGAAGTCGAACTTGTGCTCGTCTTCCTCCGGCACGATCTGCACGCCCAGTTCCCACTCGGGATAGTCACCGGTCTCGATGGCCTCCCACAGATCGCGGCGATGGTAGTCGGTGTCCTTGCCCGCCAGCTTCTGCGCTTCGTCCCACAATACCGAGTGCACGCCCTGGCGCGGCTTCCAGTGGAACTTGACGAAATTGGCTACGCCCTCGGCGTTGACCAGCCGGAAGGTATGCACACCGAAGCCTTCCATCATCCGCAGGCTACGCGGAATGGCGCGGTCGGACATGGCCCACATCACCATGTGCGCCGACTCGGGCACCAGCGAAACGAAGTCCCAGAACGTGTCGTGGGCCGAGCCGCCGGTAGGTATTTCGTTGTGCGGCTCAGGCTTCACCGCGTGGACGAAATCGGGAAACTTGATCGCATCCTGGATGAAGAACACCGGCATGTTGTTGCCAACCAGGTCAAAGTTGCCTTCATCGGTATAGAACTTGACGGCAAATCCACGGACATCACGCACCGTATCACCTGAGCCACGTGGCCCCTGCACCGTGGAGAAACGCACGAACACCGGGGTGATCTTCTCGGCATCCTGCAGGAAGCCGGCTTTGGTCAGGGCGCTGTGATCGCCATAACTCTGGAAATAACCATGGGCACCGGTACCTCGGGCGTGCACGATGCGCTCCGGGATGCGCTCGTGGTCGAAGTGGGTGATCTTCTCGCGCATGATGAAGTCTTCGAGCAGCGAAGGCCCGCGCGCGCCGGCCTTGAGGGTGTTCTGATTGTCGGCGATACGTACGCCCTGGTTGGTACGCAGCGCCTGGCCGGTAGCGTCGTTACGGTCCTGTTCGAGGCTTTGCAGCTTGGCATTGGTGTTGGCGCGGTCAGGCGTCTGGGTACCGGCCAGTTCGCTCTGCTTGGGCGCATCCGTCCTGTTGCTCGACATCTTGGCTCTCCTCATCAGTCTTCAGGCTGCCCGTTCGGGCTTGTTCAAGTAATGACTGGACCGTTTCGCCAAGCGTTCCATCGGGATTACCGGTTGTCGCGTTATGCCGGATCGATTGGTCGATTACGAAATAAATGCTAAGAACAACTATGGGAAAAGGCTAAAATGCGCCACCGCAGCTCACCGCTGCCCCCAATTTCCATGCGCCCCACAAGGTTCGCTACGTGATCGAGTTCCAACGTGTGCACAAGACCTACCGCGTCGCCGGTAGGGACATCCCCGCCCTGAATCCGACCAGCCTGACCATCGAAAATGGCCAGGTGTTCGGCCTGATCGGCCACTCCGGCGCTGGCAAGAGCACCATGCTGCGCCTGATCAACCGCCTCGAAGCGCCGTCCGGCGGCAAGATCATCGTCGATGGCGAAGACGTCACCGCCTTCGACGCCAACCAGCTGCGCCGCTTCCGCCAGCAGGTCGGCATGATCTTCCAGCACTTCAACCTGCTCGCCTCGAAAACCGTCGCAGACAACGTCGCTCTGCCACTGGTGCTGGCCGGCGAGCTGTCGCGCGCAGAGATCGACAAGCGCGTCAGCCAGTTGCTGGCCCGCGTCGGATTGTCGGACCACGCGAAAAAATACCCGGCACAACTGTCGGGCGGCCAGAAACAACGCGTGGGCATCGCCCGGGCGCTGTCGACCAACCCGAAAATCCTGCTGTGTGACGAGGCCACCAGCGCCCTCGACCCGCAGACCACCGCCTCGGTGCTGCAACTGCTGGCCGAGATCAACCGCGAGCTGAAGCTCACCATCGTGCTGATCACCCACGAGATGGATGTGATCCGCCGCGTCTGCGACCGCGTGGCGGTGATGGACGCCGGGGTGATCGTCGAGCAGGGGCCGGTGGCGGACGTGTTCCTGCACCCGCAACACCCGACCACCAAGCGCTTCGTCCAGGAAGACGAGCAGGTCGACGAGGGCGAGCAGCGCGACGACTTCGCCCACGTGCCGGGCCGCATCGTGCGCCTGACGTTCCAGGGCGACGCCACCTACGCGCCGCTGCTGGGTACAGTGGCCCGGGAGACCGGGGTGGACTACAGCATCCTGGCCGGCCGTATCGACCGCATCAAGGATGTCCCCTACGGCCAACTGACCCTCGCCGTCACCGGCGGCAACATCGACGCAGCGTTCGACCGCTTCAAGGCGGCTGACGTACACATGGAGGTCCTGCGCTGATGGACGCCCTGAATTTCTTCGCCAACGTCGACTGGGCCGAGATTTCCCTCGCCACCGGCGACACCCTGATCATGTTGTTCGGCTCGCTGCTGTTCACGGTGCTGCTCGGTCTGCCACTGGGCGTGCTGCTGTTCCTCTGCGGGCCCCGGCAGATGTTCGAGCAGAAGGGCGTCTACGCGCTGCTGTCGCTGATCGTCAATATCCTGCGTTCGCTGCCGTTCATCATCCTGTTGATCGTGATGATTCCGATCACCGTGCTGATCACCGGTACCTCGCTGGGCGTGGCCGGTGCCATTCCGCCACTGGTCGTGGGCGCCACGCCATTCTTCGCGCGCCTGGTCGAGACCGCACTGCGCGAGGTGGACCGCGGCATCATCGAAGCCACCCAGTCGATGGGCGCCACCACCCGCCAGATCATCACCAATGCCTTGCTGCCGGAGGCCCGTCCGGGCATCTTCGCCGCCATCACCGTCACCGCCATCACCCTGGTGTCCTACACCGCGATGGCCGGTGTGGTCGGCGCGGGCGGCCTCGGCGACCTGGCCATCCGCTTCGGCTACCAGCGTTTCCAGACCGACGTGATGATCGTCACGGTGGTATTGCTGTTGGTACTGGTGCAGATTCTGCAGAGCGTCGGCGACAAGCTGGTCGTACATTTTTCCCGTAAGTAAGCCTAACAGGGTCGGCCCGGCCGTCCCGTTCGGGGGCCGTCGCGGCCCTCACAAGGAGTGATCGATGAAAAAGCTGTTCGCTGTCGTCGCCGCCGTCGCGGCCTTCTCGGCCAATGCCGCCGAAACCCTGACCGTCGCCGCCACCCCGGTGCCGCACGCCGAGATCCTCAACTTCGTCAAACCACAGCTGGCGAAGGAAGGCGTGGAGCTGAAGGTCAAGGAGTTCACCGACTACATTCAACCGAACGTGCAGGTCGCGGAAAAACGCCTGGACGCCAACTTCTTCCAGCACCAGCCTTACCTGGATGAATTCAACAAGGCCAAGGGCACCAAGCTGGTCAGCGTTGCCGGCGTGCACATCGAGCCACTGGGCGTCTACTCGGCCAAGATCAAGAAGCTCGACGAACTGCCATCGGGCGCCACCGTGGTCATCCCCAATGACGCCACCAACGGCGGCCGCGCTCTGCTGCTGCTGGACAAGGCTGGCGTGATCAAGCTCAAGGACAACACCAACATCCTGTCCACCGTGAAGGATGTGGCTGAAAATCCGAAGGGTGTGAAATTCCGCGAACTGGAAGCGGCCACCATCCCGCGCGTGCTGACCCAGGTCGATGCAGCGCTGATCAACACCAACTACGCCCTGGAAGCCAAGCTCAATCCAGAGAAGGACGCCCTGGCCATCGAAGGCAGCGACTCGCCGTACGTGAACATCCTGGTGACCCGTGAGGACAACAAGGACGCGGACGCGGTGAAGAAGCTGGTGCAGGCTCTGCACTCGCCTGAGGTGAAGCAGTTCATCAACGAGAAGTACAAGGGCGCCGTGGTGCCGGCGTTCTAAGCCGAACGATCGCGCTGGATTCTTCGCGGGCAAGCCGGAACGCCGACTTGCCCGCGAAGCTTTTGGGGGTTCATCAATCCCGCTTGACCAGCCCTGGCAACTGCGCCACCAGCTTCTGGTTGTTGAACGGCGCACGAATGAAACCGCGCTGACGCCCGTCCGGCCCGACTATCGCCAGGTTGCCACTGTGATCGACGGTGTACCCTGGCTTGCTGGTGTCCGCCGGGATGAACGGAATGCTCAGGGCATTGGCCAGCTTCTGGGTATCCTCGATGGAACCTGCCAGCCCCACGAAATCCTTGTCGAAATAGCCCAGGTACTGCTTGAGCTGCTGAGCCGTGTCGCGGTTCGGGTCGACGCTTACCAGTACCACCTGCAAACGGTCGATTGCCTCCTTGGGCAACTCGCTCTTCACCTGGCGCAACTGCGCCAACGTGGTTGGGCAGATGTCCGGGCAGTAGGTGTAGCCGAAGAACAGCAACGACCACTTGCCCTTCAACTGATCCAGCGCCACTGGCTGGCCGTTCTGGTCATTCATGGTCACATCCGGCACGCTGCGGCTCTGCGGCAGGAGGATGATGCCGGCATCGATCAGTTCGGCGGGGTTGGCCTCGCTACGCCCATTGAGCACCTTGTTGACGGTCAAGCCCATGATCAGCGCGACCAGGGCAACGAGGATGAAGACGGTTTTCTGGGTTCGGGTCATAGGTTCAGCAACAGGTAGTGGTCAACGAGCAGGGCGATGAACAGCAGGAACAGGTACGCGATAGAGTACTTGAAGGTGCCGATCGCCGCGTGCGGCCGGGTGCCACGGTACAACACCCAGGCCCACTGGACAAAGCGCAGCCCCAGCAACAGGGCGCAGGCCAGGTAGAGCGGGCCGCTCATGTGGATGGCGTAGGGCAGCAGGCTCACCGCCAGCAGCACCAGGCTGTAGAGCAGGATGTGCAGCTTGGTGTAGTGCTCGCCGTGGGTCACCGGCAGCATGGGTATCTCGGCCTTGGCGTATTCCTCCTTGCGGTGGATGGCCAGGGCCCAGAAGTGCGGTGGCGTCCAGGCAAAGATGATCAGCACCAGCAACAGCGGCTCCGCGCTCAGGTGGCCGCTGACCGCGACCCAACCCAGCAACGGCGGGGCGGCGCCCGCCAGGCCGCCGATCACGATGTTCTGCGGTGTGGCGCGCTTGAGAAAGCCGGTGTAGACGACCGCATAGCCCAACAGGGAGGCGAGCGTGAGCCACGCTGTGAGCGGATTGGTGAAGGCCAGCAGCAACGCCATCCCGGCGATTGCCAAGGCCAGAGCGAACGCCAGCGCCGGCAGGGGCGCAACCCGTCCCTTGGCCACCGGGCGCTTGCAGGTGCGGGCCATCAAGGCATCGATGCGCCGGTCCAGCACATGGTTGACCACCGCCGCGCCGCCGGCGCACAGGGCGATGCCCAGATTGCCGAACAGCAGCACCGTCCACGGCACACCCGCGCGGGTGGCGAGGAACATGCCTACCAGCGAGGTGATCAGCATCAGCACCACCACCTTGGGCTTGGTCAGCTCCAGGTAATCGCGCCAGCCAGCGCGCTGCCGCCCTTGGCTCAGAACCGTCGCCACGTGTCGTTCCTCAGATGATGGGAAACGCCGCCAGGCGTGACCGGCCGCAGGCGCCAGCCCAGGCCGACACGCACCTTGTCGACCACCCGAATGCGGTAGTTCACCAGCACCATGGTCAGCAGCAACAGGGCGCCCCCGGCGTTGTGCGCCACGGCAACCCCCAGCGGCAGGTGCAGCAGCACGTTGCTGATCCCCAACCCCACCTGCAGCGCCAAGGCAGCAAGCACCAGCCGGGCCAGGCCGGACAGGCCATTGCGGTGCAGCTTCCAGCTCAGCATCAACAGCACTGCCACGACCATCAACGCGCCCAGGCGATGGCTGATGTGGATGGCCGTACGCGCGTCACTGTCGAGCTGCCCACCCAGGTAGTTGGGGCCGACGTGCTGGGTGAGATGGAAACCGTTGCTGAAGTCTGCCGCAGGCCACCATTGACCATGGCAGGTCGGCAAGTCGATGCAGGCGACTGCCGCGTAGTTGGCACTCACCCACCCGCCCAGGGCGATCTGCCCAATCACCACCAGCAGTGCCAGCGCAGCCACCCGACGCAGACTCAACGGCAGCTTGGGCGGTGGCGCAAAGGCCCGGGATAGACGCAGGGATAACAGGAACAGCAAGCTCAGGGTGGTGAAGCCTCCGAGTAGATGCGCCGTGACCACCTGCGGCCAGAGTTTGAGGGTCACCGTCCACATGCCGAACGCTGCCTGTGCCAGCACCACGGCCAGCAGCAGCACAGGCAACCGGTAGGGCCCGCCGTCGCGGCCATTACGACGTACCGCACCTATCGCCAGCCAAGCGATGACCAGCGCCAGGGTGCCGGCAAAATAACGATGCACCATTTCCGCCCAGCCCTTGGCTTCTTCCACTGGATGCTCGGGGAAGTGCAACTCGGCATGGGCCAGTTGCGCATCGGTCTGGGGCACGCCGATGAAGCCATAGCAGCCGGGCCAGTCGGGGCAGCCGAGGCCGGCGTGAGTCAGGCGCGTGTAGGCGCCGAGCAGCACGACGACCAGTGCCAGCAGGGTGGCGAACACAGCGAGTCGGTAACCGGGTCTGGCCATGCTGGCCTCCTAGCCGATGTTGGACAGCTTGAGCAGGTGGCGCAGGTCGTCGAGCACATGCTTGCCCTTGACCTTGGCGTCGTAGCGCAGCACCAGGTTGCCGTGGGGATCGACGATCCACAGTTGCGCGCCGGGCTCGACGACCTTTGTGCGATAGCGGTCGGCATCCAGCGGATAGCGCTGCAGTTGCGGATACTCGCGCTCGAGCAGCGCCTGGTAGTCGCCACTCACGGGCGTCGCGGTTGCCAGCGCATGGCTGGCGCGGCTGGCATCGCGGCCAAGGCCGACCTGGATCTGTCGGGCGAGGTAGACCAGTTGCTGGCAGTCCTCGGTGCAGGCATCGGGCGTGCTGACCAGCAGTTGCCAGCGCTCGTCCTGAGCCTGGATGCCGATATCGGCGCGGCTTTGGCCATTGCCGATCATCACGCCGTGGTAGCTGCGCCCCTCCGGTACCCAGAACTTGAGCTTGTACATGCTGGTGGCGAGGATCATCGGACCGAGGGTCACCAGCAGGATCAGGATCAGTTGCAAGCGCCCGCGGGTGCGGGACTTGCGCCCTTCAGGCACGTCCAGTGGACTCGTGGCGGCGGCCATGGCGTTTCTCCTTGTTGTCGTTGTGCCAGCCGAAATACAGGTACAGCAGCACCAGCGCCGTGCTCAGGGCGAACCACTGCACGGCATAGCCGAGGTGTTTTTCCGGGCCCATGGCAACGACCGGCCAATCCAGCCGATAGCTGGCAGGGCCTGGTTCCAGGCGCAGTTCATGGGCGAAGCCTTCGCGCGCCAGCTGCTGCCAGAGCTGCGCGGGATCGACAGCGGTCAGCAGGTGCGGCCACTGGCCGCCGGGCGGGTCGGGGTGCAGCTGAAAGGTGCTGCCTGGCGGCACATAGACCGTGGCCTGCAACGCCAGGGGCTGGGCCGGGGTGTCGAAACGCACAGGCACGCGGCGGTCCGGCCAGGGCAACCAGCCGCGATTGACCAGCAACCACTGGCCGCTGGCCTGGTCGTGGAAGGGTTGCAGCAGCTCGACACCGGCCTGGCCGTCGCGCAGGCGATTGTCCAGCAGCAGGCTGTGCTCGGGGTCGAACTGGCCGAACAGGCGCACGCGGTAGAAGGCCGGGTCAGGCAGTTGCACAAGCTGCGCCACGGCCACCGGCGCCTCGATGCGCCGTTCGGCGTAGCTGTCGAGCAGTTGGCGCTTTTCTTCGGCCCGACGCAGTTGCCAGCAACCAAGCGCGATCAGCCCCGGCAGCAGTGCGAACACCACCAGGGTCGGGACCAGCCCTGGGCGAAATGGCCTCACCGCGGCCTCGCCCTGTCGATCGCTATACTTGTCCACATCACTGCATCCCCCCGGAGTTTCGCCATGCTCAAGGCCGCGATTGTCCTGATGCTGTTGGCCACTATCGCCAGCCTGTTCAGTGGCCTGGTGTTCCTGGTCAAGGACGATGACCAGTCGACCCGCTTGCTCAAGGCCCTGACCGTGCGCGTGATCCTGGCCGCCCTGACCGTCGGCCTGGTGGCCTGGGGTTTCATCAGCGGGCAGCTGGTTTCGCACGCGCCGTTCTGAATTGCCCCACCCACAGGGTCCACCTTGCGGCTAAAGCACATACACGAAGATGAACAACCCCACCCACACCACATCCACGAAGTGCCAGTACCAGCTGGCCGCCTCGAACCCGAAATGCTTGTCCGGGTTGAAATGCCCGCGCAGCACGCGCACGAACATCACGATCAGGATCAAGGTGCCGAGCGTGACGTGCGCACCATGAAAACCTGTGAGCATGAAGAAGGTCGCACCGTAGATTCCCGAGCCCAGGGTCAGGCCAAGGTGCACGTAGGCCTCGTAGTATTCGTAAGCCTGCAGCGCCAGGAACGATAGCCCCAGCAGGATGGTCAGCCCCAGCCACAGTTTCAGCGCGCCGCGATGGCCCTTGCGCAGGGCATGATGGGCGATGGTGATGGTGACGCTGGAGCTGACCAGCAGGAGGGTGTTGATCAGCGGCAGGTGCCAAGGGTTGATGATGTCCTTGGGCGGCGGGAACAGCTTCGGATCGGGTGTGTGCAGCAACGGCCAGACGAACTCGAAGCTGGGCCAGAGCATGTGCGTCACGCCCTTGGCACCTTCGCCGCCGATCCAGGGTCCGGCCAGCACTCGCACATAGAACAGCGCCCCGAAGAAGGCCATGAAAAACATCACCTCCGAGAAGATGAACCAGCTCATGCCCCAGCGGAACGAGCGGTCCATCTGCGCGCTGTACAGCCCGGCGTGGCTCTCCTTGACCACCGCACCGAACCAGCCGAACAGCATGTAGGCCAGAAACAGCGCACCGACGAAGAAGATCAGCGGCCCGTGGGATTCCGGGTGTCCGGCCTTGAGGTCGTTGAACCAGGTACCCAGGCCGAACACCGTGATGAACAGCCCGATAGTGGCGATGATCGGCCACTTGCTCTGCGCCGGAACGTAATAGTGCTCATGACTTGCCATTGCTGTTCTCCTTCCCTCAGCGGGCGCCCTGAACGTCCTGTACCGCGGCATGGGCGACCGGCGGGTGACGCGCAGTGATGTCGAACAAGGTGTAGGCCAGGGTCAGGTGCTTCACATTGCCCGGCAGGTCGCGGTCGACGATGAAGCGCACCGGCATCTCGATGCGCTCGCCGGGCTGCAGCACCTGCTGGGTGAAACAGAAGCACTCGGTCTTGTGGAAATACGCGGCCGCTTCGGCCGGGGTGATGCTAGGAACGGCCTGCGCACTCATCGGCCGGTCGGTCGGGTTGTGCGCGACGAACACCATCTGGTTCACCGCACCCGGATTCACTTCGAGCTGGTCAGCGGTGGAGTAGAAGTCCCAGACCATGTCGCTCGCGTTGGTCGACATGAACTGCACCCGCACCGAGCGCGAGGGGTCGCTGACCTGGCTGCCCTCGTACTGCCCGCCCGTCTTGCCGTTGATACCAAAGGCCTTGCACATCACGTCGTAGATCGGCACCAGGGCAAAGCCGAAGGCGAACATCACCACCGTCAGCATCAACAGGCGCAGCACCAGGCGTTTAAGCGACAGGCCGGTCATCGCGTCAGCCTCCTATTTCACTTCCGGCGGGGTCTGGAAGGTGTGGTAGGGCGCAGGCGAGGGCACCGACCACTCCAGCCCGTCGGCGCCATCCCAGGGCTTGGCCGGAGCCGGCTCGCCGCCGCGGATGCACTTGATGACGATGAACAGGAAGAAGACCTGCGTGGCGCCGAACATGAACGCACCGATGGAGGAGATCATGTTGAAGTCGGCGAACTGCAGGTTGTAGTCCGGAATCCGTCGCGGCATCCCGGCCAGCCCAACGAAATGCATGGGGAAGAAGGCCAGGTTCATGCCCACGAACGACAGCCAGAAATGCAGCTTGGCCAGGGTTTCGTCGTACATGTGCCCGGTCCATTTCGGCAGCCAGTAGTAGGCCGAAGCGAAGATGCCGAAGATCGCGCCAGGCACCAGCACGTAATGGAAGTGGGCCACCACGAAGTAGGTGTCGTGGTACTGGAAGTCCGCCGGGGCGATAGCCAGCATCAACCCCGAGAAGCCGCCGATGGTGAACAGGATGACGAAGGCGATGGCGAACAGCATCGGCGCCTCGAAGGTCATCGCGCCCTGCCACATCGTGCTGACCCAGTTGAACACCTTCACCCCGGTGGGCACGGCGATCAGCATGGTGGCATACATGAAGAACAGCTCGCCCACCACCGGGATGCCGACCACGAACATGTGGTGTGCCCAGACGATGAACGACAGGAAGGCGATCGCGCCGGTGGCATAGACCATCGAGGTGTAGCCGAACAGCGGTTTGCGCGAGAACGCCGGGATGATCGAGCTGACCGCGCCGAAGGCCGGCAGGATCATGATGTACACCTCAGGATGGCCGAAGAACCAGAACACGTGCTGGAACAGCACCGGGTCGCCGCCACCCGCCGCGCTGAAGAAGCTGGTGCCGAAGTGGATGTCCATCAGCATCATGGTCACCACCCCAGCCAGCACCGGCATCACCGCGATCAGCAGGAAAGCGGTGATCAGCCAGGTCCAGACGAACAGCGGCATCTTCATCAGGGTCATGCCCGGGGCGCGCAGGTTGAGGATGGTGGCGATGACGTTGATCGCGCCCATGATCGAACTGATACCCATCAGGTGGATGGCGAAGATGAAGAAGGTGACACTGGCTGGCGCATAGGTGGTCGACAGCGGCGCATAGAAGGTCCAGCCGAAGTTCGGCCCGCCGCCGGGGCTGAACAGGGTCGAGACCAGCAGCAGGAAGGCCGCCGGCAGCAGCCAGAAGCTGAAGTTGTTCATCCGTGGCAGGGCCATGTCCGGAGCGCCGATCATCAGCGGAATCATCCAGTTGGCCAGGCCGACGAACGCCGGCATCACCGCGCCGAACACCATGATCAGCCCGTGCATGGTGGTCATCTGGTTGAAGAACGCCGGCTCCACGATCTGCAGGCCCGGCTGGAACAGCTCGGCGCGGATCACCATGGCGAACGAGCCGCCAAGCAGGAACATGGCGAAGCTGAACCACAGGTACATCGTGCCGATGTCCTTGTGGTTGGTGGTCAGTACCCAGCGCATCAGGCCCTTGGCCGGACCATGCGCATGGTCATGGCCGTGGTCGTCGATCACTGCACTCATGTCCTGTCTCCTGCAATCTGCTGATTGCCACGGCTAACCCGGTTCATTGCGCGTCCGCCTGCTTGAGCGCCAGCACGTCCTTCGGCGTGACCATGTCGCCCTTGTTGTTGCCCCAGGCGTTGCGTTCGTAGGTGACCACCGCGGCGATATCGACCTCCGACAGTTGCTTGCCAAACGCCGCCATGGCGGTGCCGGGCTTGCCATGGAAGACGATGCCCAGGTGGGCTTCCTTGGGCCCTGTGGCGATCTTCGAGCCCTTGAGCGCCGGGAACATCGGCGGCAAGCCCTGGCCTTCGGCCTGGTGACAGGCCACGCAGGTGGTGTGGTAGACCTTGTCGCCGCGCTCGACCAGCTCTTCGAGCGTCCACTCCTTGCTGGTCAGCTCCTTGAGCTTGGCCGCTTCGGCCTTGCGCTCGCCGAGCCAGGTGTCGTAGTCGGCCTTGGACTTCACCTCGACCACCACGGGCATGAAGCCGTGGTCCTTTCCGCACAGCTCGGTGCACTGGCCGCGGTAGATGCCCGGCTTCTCGATGCGCGTCCAGGCTTCGTTGACGAAACCGGGAATGGCATCACGCTTGACCGCGAAGGCCGGCACCCACCAGGAATGGATCACGTCGGCGGCGGTCACCAGGAAACGCACCTTGGCCCCGACCGGCAGCACCAGCGGCTGATCGACCTCGAGCAGGTAATGCTCGTCCTTGGGCGCCTGGTTGCGGATCTGCTCGGAAGGGGTGGCGAGGTTGCTGAAGAATTCGACGTCCTGGCCCAGGTACTTGTAGTGCCATTTCCACTGGTAGCCGGTGACCTGGATATCGATGTCCGACTCGCTGGCGTCGTAGATGTCGATCAGGGTCTTGGTGGCCGGGATGGCCATGGCGACGAGGATGAGGAACGGGACGACCGTCCACATGATCTCGACCCAGGTGTGCTCGTGGAAATGCGCAGGCTGCTGCCCGGTGGAACGGCGATGGATGACCATCGACCAGAACATCGCGCCGAACACCACGACGCCGATGACCACGCAGATCCAGAAGATGGTCATGTGCAGGTCGAACACGGCGTGGGAGACTTCCGTCGCCCCCGGAGCCATGTTCACGGTCCAGGCAGCGTGTGCCTGACCGAACACCGTCCACAACAGGAGGCCCATCCAGACATGTGGATGTCGCATCATTGCGGGTTCCCCTTATCGTTCTTGTAGTCCCGGAGGCGTGGACGACGTTTTCTACGACATAAGGGGGGGAACGGGGGTCAAGACTGCCTGGCTTCGACGACCGAACCCCCTGCAAACGGCAGTCGGGCCTCATCAACGAATCACGTTCAAGCGGAGTATAGACAGCGGCCAATGGCACGCAACGCGTGATGTGAAAACAACTTCACGCACTGGCTGAAATTGCTGAAAGGATTATTCCAGAGCGTTCGGGGCACAATGATGGCACATTGATATAACCCAGCGGAACAAGTGCCTTGTTGTTATAACAAATGCGTCTTAGCAATCTACGCAGCCGAGCTAACTTAGTGTCTTCCGTTTGTAACGCCTTGTCCCTGGAGTTGTCATGAACATCGCAGCTGTACGCGAGCAGATCGAACACGCCCATCAACATGAGAGCCGCACAGGCCAACTGAAGCAACGCCTCGAACAACAACTGCCTCACCTGCATCCTTCGATTCAACTGCCCCCGCAGGACGCCCAGGGTACCTTGACGCGTTTCGTCCGCGCCTACATCGACCAGGTTCCGGAGTTGCTCGAAGCGGCCAACGCCGTCGCCCGCGAGGCCGGCATCGAGTCGCAGATCAAGCCGGTGCTGAAAATCGCCGAAGCCTATTTCCTGCAGCCCCCGGAGGTGATGCAGGGACACGTCGGCCTGGATTGCCTGCTCGATGAAGCCTATTTGGCCCATCGTCTGGTCGAGGAGGTCAACGACCTGTATATCCGCCACTTCCAGCAGCCGCTGATTCCGGTGGACACCACCGTGGCCAACCTCATCGCCCACCAGTTGATCGGCGAGGACTTCGCCAACCAGCTGGATGAAGTGGTGCATCACTCGGTCGAAGAAATGCTCGATGACGAAAGCTTTGCCGTGGAGTCGGTCGAAGCCTATCGCAACACCCTCAGCAGCCCCGAGACTGGCGCAGCCTGGAAGCGCTGGCCGTGCCTGTCACGCCAATTGAGTGTGGAACTGGCGCTGTAACACGACGATTCGATCATTGACGGGGCGCAATGCGCCCCTCGATGGTTGCGGGCGCTTTCGGATCGATCGCCAATAGTGGCAAAATGCCTCAACCCCTTGTTTGAGGCATGGATGCTGAAGCCCTCCCTTTTTTCCCTGCGCCAGGCGCTGTTCGGCCTGTCAGTCGTACTGATCGCGTTGCTCGACCCCTTTGGTATCGCCAGCTCGACCGACGATGCCTCGTCGCGCTGGCTCAACCGCCTGTTGGCAGCTACTTACGCCGACAAGGGCCAGCAACAGGTCGTGGTGGTCTTGATCGACGATGACTACCTGCTGCGCAACGACACCTACTGGCCGCTGCCGTACAACGAGCAGAGCAAGCTGTTCAAACGCCTGCTGGCCTATGAGCCGGCGGCGGTGTTCGTCGACCTGCTCTACAGCCACGACCACTCGCGTGAAATCCCCGGGCAGCCCCCACGCATGGAAAGCCAGCTGCTGGCCAATGTGTTCGAACGCTATCGCCAGCAGGATATCCCGCTGTACCTGGCCGATACCGGCCTGCCGCGGGCAAGCGAAGGCGCGGTCAACACCCTGCCGCGCCTGGCCGAGGTCGGCACGCCGGCGCTGGTGAGCTGGAGCGACTTCGGCAACCAGTACCCGCTCGCCGTGAAGACGCCCTTGGGCACGCTGGAAACTCCGGCCCTGCGGCTCTACCGCGACTATTGCCGCCACCAGGCATGTACAGACCTGCCCGCAGACCCCGCCAGCGCTGCCGAGCTTGCTCCGATGACCGTGCAATGGGGCGTGTACCGCTCGCCCGAGCAGGAAAAGGTCGCCGATGTCAGCACCTGCGATATTCCGGGATTGTTCGAGCAACTGAAGCAGGCGGTGTTCTGGAAGCTGGGCAAACAGGCACGGGCGACCTGCGCGTACACCCTGACGCTGTCGCCTACCGACCTTGAGGTCACCGACCCGGACGACCGCAAGCTGCTCGAATCACTGCTGCGCGGGAAGCTGGTCCTGGTCGGCGCGCAGATCGCTGGCACCGGCGACCTCACCCAATCTGCGCTGCACGGCAAGATTCCCGGCGTCTACTGGCATGCCATGGCCCTGGACAACCTGATCAACTGGGGCATGAACTACTACCGGGCCACGCCCAGCCTCGCCGACCTCGGCATTCCGGCAGGCTCCGTCGATGTACTGGATATCCTCGAACTGCTCCTGCTCGGCGGCATCACCCTGCTCAAGGGCAGCCTGGACGCCCCGCTGTTCACCCGCGCGCTGTTCATCCAACGGCGTCGCCCAAGGCTGCGGCCACTGGCTGCCTGGGCCTTGGTACTCGCCGCCATCGTCCTGCTCAGTTGCGGGCTTTGGCACTACAACTACACGCCGGCCAACGTGCTCGGCCTGTTGCTGTTGTCGCTCACGTTGTTCAGCGCAAGGATCCAGGCCCTGTTCGCCAACAGGGCCTGACACCCGGAATTTCTCTATCAAAGGACCCCAGAGATGATCAAGAGCTCCCTATTGCTGCTGTCGCTGCTGGTCAGCCAGAGCGTGATGGCCACCCCCGAGCCGGTAGTCGAAGCCTGGCTGCGCAAGTCGGTGGCAGTGCTGGACGACCAGGGCAAATCGCTGCGCCAGGTCGACAGCAGCAGCCTGCCAAAAGCGCCCAAGGTGCTGCAGTACAACAAGGAGCTGGACATCATCCAGGTAGGCCTGCCCGAGGGTAACGTCTGGATGGACACCATGGCGGTGCGGGTAAACCCGCCGTTGAACATCGTCAAGTTCCCCTGCCAGACCCTGCAAAGCGGCTATTCCGACGACCACCAGAACAACTCGACCATCGGCTACGGCGCCGGGTGCAAGAAATGAGTACGGGCAAGCTCAAGGGCGTCGCTGCCGCCCTGTCGCTGGCAATGCTCGGCGGCTGCAACACGCTCAACGGGGCCAACGACGCCTTGCAGAACCTGGTCGGCCCCTCGACCCAGTCGCGGCTGGACGGGCGTTATGTCGATCATCAGGACGTGCGTTCGTATTATCGGCTCGACCCACAGAAAACCCAGCAACTGCGCTTGAGCTTCGACGGCCGGGCGATTCCCGCCGACGAGATCCGCCAGCAGAACCTGGTGCGCATCCCGGCCCTGGAAAGCTACCTGCAAGGTATCGTCAACCGCCTGGCCAAAGGCTGGCCGGGGCAGGCACCGAACCTGCAGGTACGCATCGTCGACAGCTACGCCTTCGGCCCCTCGGCCGACCCCTACGGCAACCTGTTCGTGCCGCTGGGCATGCTCGACAACGTCGAGAGCGAGGATGAAATCGCGGCCATGCTCGGCCACGAGATGAGCCATGTGCTGCTGCGCCATCATGATCGTCGCGCAGCGTTCCAGGAGCAGAAACAGTTGCTCACCAACATCACCACCACGGTGGTGATCGCAACCGTGGCAAAGAATACCGGACGCAACAAGCAGACCGGCGCGCTGTTCAGCAAGGACCCGGTGGGTACGCAGAAGGCCATCGGCAATACCGTGCTCTACACCTCGCTGGCCAACAGCTTCTCGGACAATGTCTGGAGCACCGCCTGGGGCCGCACCCAAGAAGACCAGGCTGACCTGCTCGGCGCCGACCTGATGATCCGCGCCGGCTACGCGCCGCGGGCCTCGAGTGTCAGCCTGCAACGCCTGGAAGACTTCCAGGGCAAGCAGAAGCCTTTGCTCGCAAGCTTCCTGCAAGAGCGCCAGACGGCGATGACCGACTCGCTGAAAAAACTCGACCTCAACCGCACCACCCAGGAACTTCAGACCCTGCTCAACCAGGGCTTGGGCACGGCATTGAACGCCACCGGCCAGTACCTGACCCGCTCGCACATGTCGCCGATCCAGCGAGACGAAGAGCTGCGCCAGTATCTGGACCGCGAATACCAGCAACAGACCCAGGCGCGGGTAAACCGTCGCACCTGGCCGCAGGTGCGCGATTCGGCGACGGTGCAGCGTTCGCTGCAGGCTTACCGGGACGCCTACGCAGCCACCGCTGCACTGGAGCAGAAGAAGACCCGCGAAGCCGAGGCCTTCGTCAGCCGTGCGCTGGCGTCTCCTGTCGGTAACCAGCCAGGCATCCGGCGTGCGGCTTTCGCCGTGCATTCGGCGCAGGGCAACGGTCGCGCGGCCCTCGCCGACCTGCAGGGCATCCAGGACTGGTCGCTGGCAAGCCCGATGGTCTATGACTTGATCATCGGTCATCACCTGCGCAACCGCGATCCCCAGGCAGCACTAGGGATGATCGACAAGGCCGAACAGAACCTGGGCTCAGAGGAGTTGTTCATCACCGAGAAGCTGCTGGCCAGTCGTCAACTCAAGGCCGATGACCAGGTAAAGCAGGTACTGCGCAAATGCGAGCAGTACCCCAGCCGTAAAGAAGGCTGTCGCAAGCTGGTGCCCAAGTCGGCCTGAGACTTGGGCACACTACGCCTCAGACCTGCGCGCTGCGTCGCAAGCGGCCCTCGATGCGCCGCTTGAGCCCGCGCTGCTCGATGGACAGACGTGAGCCGGCGGCGCGGCTCGCGCGCCCCCAGTCCTCGAGCAGCTCCAGCACCGAATGGTCGATGTAGCTCAGGTTCGCCAGCGGTACATGCAGATGCGTCCCGGCAGGCACGCTTTCCAGCACCTGGGTCAGGGCAGGCACCTTGAGGAAGGTGGCCGCACCGCTCAGGCGCAGCTCCATGTGCCCATGGCGCGGCAGCTCGACCAGATTGATCTTGAGTCGCGCCGCCTTGAACGCCAGCTTGAGCAAGGTCAGGGCAAAGCCCAGCAGCACGCCGGTCAGCAGGTCGGTGAAGATGATCGCCAGCGCCGTGGCGGCGTAGGTGAACATCGGCATCCGGCCATAGCGCCCGAGGCCGCGGAAGGCCTTGAAATCGACCAGCTTGATACCGGTGTACACCAGCACGCCCGCCAGGCTTGCCACCGGAATCTGCTGCAGCACGCTGCTCAGCACCACCACGAACGCCAGCAACCACAGGCCATGCAGGATCGCCGAGGCGCGAGTCTTTGCACCGGCCTGAACGTTGGCCGAACTGCGCACGATCACGCCGGTCATCGGCAATGCCCCCAGCACACCGCACAGCATGTTGCCGATACCTTGCGCCGACAGCTCCCGATCGAAATCCGAACGCTGGCCGTTGTGCATGCGATCCACCGCCGCAGCCGACAGCAGCGTCTCGGCGCTGGCGATGAAGGCCAGGGCGAAGGCGGCCACCAGCAAGGTTGGATCGGCCAGTTTGAGCAGGTCGTCCGGACGGATCCAGTCGATCGCCTCCGACAGGTCTGCAGGCACCTGCACACGGTTGACCGGCAGCGCCAGCCAGATGCTGATCGCGGTCATTGTCGCCACGCCCAGCAAGGCACCGGGGATGAAACGCAGGCGCTGCGGGCGCCAGCGTTCCCAGCCCCACATCATCGCGATGGTGCCCAGACCCAGAGCGCCGGCCTGCCAGCCATTGCCGGCGGCTTCAAACGGCAATGCCGAGGCCAGGGTCGCGGGGAAGCCCAGCAGGTTCTCGACCCCCGAGGGCTGTGGCGCGCTGTCGAACATGACATGCACCTGCGACAGCACGATCAGCACGCCGATACCGGCCAGCATGCCGTACACCACCGCCGGTGCAGTGACGCGAAACCAGCAGCCCAAGCGCAGCCGCCCGGCCAGCAACTGCAACAGGCCTGCCAGCAGCAGGATCGGCCCGAGCATGGCCACGCCATGCTGGCGCACCAGCTCGAACACCAAAACCGCCAGGCCCGCGGCCGGGCCGCTCACCTGCAGGGGCGAGCCGGCCAGGAAGCCCACGACGATGCCACCGATGATCCCGGTGATCAGCCCTTTGGCGGGCGGCATGCCCGAGGCGATCGCGATGCCCATGCACAGCGGCAGGGCCACCAGGAACACCACGACCGAAGCCAGCAACTCTCGCGGCAAGGCCGCTTTTATCTGTGTCATGTTCACCATAACGCTCCTTTTCTGATTCACGGCCATTCCACTGGCCGACGGCACGGGGATCCCTGAATCGCGCGCAGGCGCGGGCCGCCAGCAGGATTGCCGGCCAGTAGGTCAGGGAAATTCAAGGCAGCAGAAAGCCCTGCCGCGCCTGGTGGGCGCAGCCGGCTATCAAGGTTTCTTCAGGTGTTGGGGTCGCTTAGTAGCGGCCTCTCGGAGTTGCGCACGGCACTGGCTCGCCAGCAGCCAGGGGCAGGAAGCTGTCGCTCGCGGCGTCGTAGGCTTCGATGCGGCTGGTTTCGATATCGTAGATCCAGCCGTGAATGTAGAGCTGTCCGGCCGCCAGGCGCGAGGCGACCGAAGGGTGAGTGCGCAGGTGATGCAGCTGAGCGATGACGTTTTCCTTGGTCAGCACCTGCATGCTCTCGTGTTCCGTTTCGCACGAGCAGTTGCTCTCGACCACGGTACGGGCCACTTCGGCGTGGCGCAGCCATGCGGAAACGGTCGGCATCTTGGTCAGCGACTGCGGGTTGAGCACCGCGCGCATCGCACCGCAGTCGGAGTGGCCGCAGACGATGATGTGGTGAACGCCCAAGGCCAACACAGCGTATTCGATGGCGCTGGAAACACCGCCGTTCATCTGCCCGTAGGGCGGTACCACGTTGCCGACGTTACGGGTCACGAACAGATCGCCCGGCGAGCTCTGGGTGATCAGTTCAGGCACGATGCGCGAGTCGGCGCAGGTGATGAACATCGCGCGCGGCTTCTGCGCGGTGGCGAGCTTCTTGAACAGCTCCTGCTGCTCGGGGAAAACGTCATGGTGAAACTTCAGGAAGCCGTCGACGATGTGCTTCAGGGCGGCATCGGCGCTCTCGGCGGGAGCGGCCGGAACGGGCTTGGATGGGTCCTTGACGGGCATGATTCATCCTCTTGACGGTTTGTAGGTAAGTTCCATTTTACCGGGGAAAGATTCTGGCTATGCGGAGAATTAGATGACGCGCACAGGTAATAAATCACAGTCGCTGTGGACTGACTTCCTACGCTAGCGGAGAAAACTTAACTGAAACTGAATTCGGAGGCTCTAGAACGGGCGTTCCAGGTTTTCGAGGGGAGGCTTTGATAATAGCAAAAAAGCATCAGCCGCCAATACCCTCCAATGAAATTATTGGTAGGTATTAGTCAGGTTACAGGCTAGTGGAACTGTACGGTGGTGGCCTCTTCGTGGGTGAACCCGCTCCTGCAAGACCTTCAGCGTCTCAAAACAACGCCATCTGCTCCCCAGGTGGGCAGAACGCCGTGCAATCCAGAGCCAGCCCCTCCCGCCCTTCAAACCCCAACTGCCGCGAAGCCTTGCGAAAACGCTGCGCCAGCAGCTCGGCAAAGACTCCTTCACCCCGCATCCGCGCGCCAAAGCGGCTGTCATACAGCTCACCACCCCGGCTCTGTCGAATCAGGCTGAGCACGTGGGCCGCGCGCTGCGGATAATGGTCCTGCAACCACTGTTCGAACAACGGCGCCACCTCCAGCGGCAGGCGCAGCATCATGTAGGCGGCGCTCTGCGCGCCAGCCTCCCTGGCGGCCTGAAGCAGGTGCTCCAGTTCGCTGTCGTTGATCATCGGGATCATCGGCGAACACAGCACGCCCACCGGCACACCCGCCTCGCGCAACACGCGGATCGCCCGCAGGCGTGCCTTGGGTGCCGCCGCGCGGGGCTCGAGGGTGCGCTTGAGTTCGTCGTCGAGGGTGGTCAGGCTGATCATCACCCGCGCCAGGCGCTGGCTGGCCAGTTCGCTCAAGAGGTCCAGGTCTCGTAGCACCAGCGAGCCCTTGGTGACGATGGTCACCGGGTGCCGGTAGCGCAGCAGCACCTCGAGCAGACGACGGGTCAACTGGTGCTCGCGCTCTATGGGCTGGTAGGGGTCGGTGTTGGCGCCGAGGTTGATCGGGGCGCAGACATAGCCCGGCTTGCTCAACTGCTGTTCGAGCACCTCGGCGGCATTGGTCTTGGCGATGAGCTTGGTCTCGAAGTCGAGGCCGGGGGAGAGGTCCCAATAGGCGTGGCTGGGCCGGGCGTAGCAATAGATGCAGCCGTGTTCACAACCGCGGTAGGGATTGATCGAACGATCGAAGGGCAGGTCGGGCGAGGTGTTGCGGGCGATGATGGTCTTGGCGGTTTCGATCCGCACCTCGGTGCCCTGGGTGAGGGGGACTTCCTGGTGCCAGCCGTCGTCCTCGACCACCGAATGGCTGGGGGCGAAGCGGTTGTGGGGGTTGGTGGCAGTGCCGCGACCACGGACTGGGGTTGGTTTCATGGTGGAACACCCGGATTACTGTATGCACATACAGTAATCCGGGTTTGAACAGAAGACCAGTGCCGTCAGGCGGACAGGGTCAATCCGGCTTCTTGAGTTTCGGGTTCGGGAAGAACTGAACCGTCTGCACCTTTACCGGCTCGGCCTTGACCGCTTGCTGGTTTACCCGGGTACCGAGCTCCTTGGGCACCGACAAGCCCTGCTCGTTGAGGGTGTCGGTGAAGCCGCAGGCCACACACTCGCGGTGTGGCACGCCGTCTTCGTTCCACATCATCAGCTTGTCGGGCTCGCTGCACGCCGGGCATACCGCCCCGGCGATAAAGCGTTTCTTGGTCTTGATCACGACGCCCTCACTCATGCCGCCGCATCCTCGGTCAGGCCACTATGACGCAGCAGCGCATCGATGGAAGGCTCACGACCACGGAAATCGACGAACAGCACCATTGGCTCGCGCGAACCGCCCCGGGCCAGGATCGCCTCGCGGAACGCGCGGCCGGTCTCGGCATTGAGCACGCCTTCTTCCTCGAAGCGCGAGAAGGCGTCGGCCGACAGCACTTCGGCCCACTTGTAGCTGTAGTAGCCCGCCGCATAGCCGCCGGCGAAGATGTGCGCAAAGCTGTTGGGGAAGCGGTTGTAGGCCGGCGGACGCATCACCGTGACCTCATCGCGCACGCCCTCGAGCACCTGCAGCACACTGCGGCCGTCGCCATGGGTGGCGTGCAGCTCGAAGTCGAACAGCGAGAACTCCAGCTGGCGCACCATCATCATCCCGGACTGGAAGTTCTTCGCCGCCAGCATCTTGTCCAGCAGGTCCTGGGGCAGCGGCTCGCCGGTCTCGTAGTGGCCAGAAATCAGCGCCAGACCTTCAGGCTCCCAGCACCAGTTCTCCATGAACTGGCTCGGCAGCTCGACCGCGTCCCAGGCCACACCGTTGATGCCCGACACGCCGGCATGCTCGATGCGGGTGAGCAGGTGGTGCAGGCCGTGGCCGAACTCGTGGAACAGCGTGGTGACTTCATCGTGGGTGAGCAGCGCCGGCTTGCCCGGTGCAGCCGGGGTGAAGTTGCACACCAGGTTGGCCACCGGGCTCTGCAAGGCGCCTGCCGCGGTGCGGCGACGATCGCGGGCACCGTCCATCCAGGCGCCGCCGCGCTTGTTGGCACGGGCGTAGAGGTCGAAGAAGAAGCGCCCGACGTGCTGGCCGTTCTCCTTGATCTCGAACAGGCGCACGTCCGGGTGCCAGGCGTCGAAGCCCTTGAGTTCGGCGATTTCGATGCCGTAGAGGCGTTGGACGATGCTGAACAGGCCGCTCAGCACCTTGTCGATCGGGAAGTAGGCACGCAGGGTTTCCTGCGACACGCTGTAGCGCTGCTCACGCAGCTTCTCGCCGTAATAGCCGGCGTCCCAGCTGGCCAGCTCCGGGGTGCCCTGCTCGGCGGCGTAGGCCTTGAGCTGCTCCAGGTCCTGGGCCGCGAACGGCTTGGAGCGCTTGGCCAGGTCACGCAGGAAGCTCAGCACCTGGTCGCTGGATTCGGCCATCTTGGTGGCCAGGCTCAGCTCGGCGTAGTTGGCGTAGCCCAGCAGCGCGGCCAGTTCCTGACGCAGGTCGAGGATCTCGGCCATCACCGGGCCGTTGTCGAACTGCCCAGCGTTCGGGCCCTGGTCGGACGCGCGGGTGCAGTAGGCGGCGTACAGTTCTTCGCGCAGGGCGCGGTCGCTGGCGTAGGTCATCACCGCGTAGTAGCTGGGGAATTCCAGCGTGATCAGCCAGCCGTCGAGGCCTTTGGCCTGGGCAGCGGCGGCCATCTGCGCCTTGGCCGATTCGGTCAGGCCGTCCAGCGCGGCTTCGTCGGTGACGTGCTTGGTCCAGGCCTGGGTGGCGTCGAGCAACTGGTTGGAGAAGCGGCTGCCCAGTTCGCTGAGCTTGCTCTGCACTTCGGCGTAGCGCTGCTGCTTGTCGGCCGGCAGGTCGATGCCCGACAGACGGAAGTCACGCAGGGCGTGCTCGAGAATAGTCTTCTGCGCCACGTCGAAACTGGCGGCCTCGGCGCTGTTGGCCAGCGCCTGGTAGGCGTCGAACAGAGCGCGGTTCTGCCCCATCTCGGTGGAATAGGCGCTCAGCGCCGGCAGGCACGACTCGTAGGCCTCGCGCAGTTCCTTGCTGTTGCACACCGCATTGAGGTGGCTGACCGGGCTCCAGGCCGCGCCCAGGCGGTCGTTGAGTTCGTCCATCGCCAACACCAGGCCGGCCCAGGAGGGATTCTTGCCCTGCTGCGCGAGGATATCGGCGATGGCCTTGCGGTTGTCGGCCAGGATCTGCTCGATCGCCGGCAGCACGTGTTCGGCGCGGATTGCGGAGAAGGGTGGCAGGTCGTGGGACTGCAGAAGCGGGTTGTTCGCACTCACGGTTTGGATACCTTGGCAGGAGAAACACGGGACCATCTTAATTACAATCGACGCCGACCGCAGCAGGCAGCCTGCCTATCGGCATTGCAGAGGGACACTATCATGGCCATCCGGACCTTCCGGGAACACACGCCGAAAGTCGGCCCACGCGCCTTCGTCGACCGTTCGGCGGTGGTGATCGGCGACGTGCAGATCGGTGAAGACAGCTCGGTCTGGCCGCTGACCGTGGTTCGCGGCGACATGCACCGCATCCGCATCGGCGCGCGCACCAGCGTGCAGGATGGCAGCGTGCTGCACATCACCCACGCCGGTCCCTTCAACCCGGACGGCTTCCCGCTGATCATCGGCGACGAAGTGACCATCGGTCACAAGGTGATGCTGCACGGCTGCACACTGGGCAACCGGATCCTGGTCGGCATGGGCAGCACTATCATGGATGGCGCCATCGTCGAGGACGAGGTGATCATCGGCGCCGGCAGCCTGGTACCGCCCGGCAAGCGCCTGGAGAGCGGCTACCTGTATGTCGGCAGCCCGGTAAGGCAGGCCCGGCCGCTGAACGAAAAGGAACGCGCGTTCTTCCCCTACAGCGCCAGCAACTACGTGAAGCTCAAGGACCAGCACCTGGCCGAAGGCTACGATCAACCGGAATGACGCATTCGCGGGCAAGCCCGCTTCCACAGGCTCTGTGATTATCCTGTGGGAGCGGGCTTGCCCGCGAAGCAGTCGACGCAAGACTTGAGTGGAACCGCATACATGCACCAGCAAAATATTCTCTTCGACCTTGACGGCACCCTTACCGACCCACGCCTGGGCATCACCCGCTCGATCCAGTACGCCCTGGCCAAGCTGGGTATCGACGAGCCCGACCTGACCCGCCTCGAGCACTTCATCGGCCCGCCCTTGCTGCAGGCCTTCATGCAGTTCTACGGCTTCGACGAGGCCAAGGCCTGGGAGGCGGTCAACTTCTACCGCGAGCGTTTCCGGGTCACCGGCCTGTACGAGAACCTGGTATTCGACGGTGTGCCGGAACTGCTGCAAGCGCTCAATAGCCAGGGCCGCACCCTGTACGTCGCCACCTCCAAGCCTTGGGAGTTCGCCCGCGAGATCGCCCGCCATTTCGCCTTCGACCGGCATTTCAAGGTGATCTACGGCAGTGAGCTGGATGGCACCCGCACCAACAAGGTCGAGCTGATCCGCCACCTGCTGGACGAAGAACGCCTGGACCCGGCGCAGACCCTGATGATCGGCGACCGCAAGCACGACCTGATCGGCGCCCGCAGCAATGGCCTGCAGGCTGTAGCGGTGGGCTACGGGTTCGGCAGCCGCGAAGAGCTGGTGGCCGAGGCGCCGGAGTTTCATTTCGACACGGTGGCAGATTTGCACCGGGCGTTCATCAAGGCTTGATGGCCACGGGGCCGCGCGCGGCCCCGGCATATCAAGGCTGTGCCATCAACCGCTGCAAGGCCGCTTTTCGCTGATCGATCGGCTGCTGCCCCAAGTGCTCGACCCGCTGATAGAACATCGACCAGTCCCCGCCTGCCTCACGAAACAACGCCGCAAACGCCGGCACCCACTGGTCATACAGGCCGAACGGCAGCAGCTTGGCGTTGCTCATCGGCCCATACACCCAGGCGTCATAACGGCGATCACCGGCCCAGTCCCGATCACGCAGCTCGCGGTATTCACGTCGCAATCGCGCGAACTCGGCCTGCTTGGCCACCCGCTTGTCGGCATCAGCAAGCGTCCCGGCATAGATCGCCTGCAGGCGCTCGCGACTCGCCAGCACCAGGCGGATGAACTGTTCACGCTGCCGCGCCCCATCCTCGTGAGCCGCCGCAAGCCCGCGCGCCATGCGCCATTGCCGCGTGCCCTCCTGTTCGACGAAGGTGGCGAAGGACTCGTTGAATTCGGTGTCGTCCTTCACGTAGAAGCGCTGGTGCGCCAGCTCGTGAAAGATCAGCGTGGCCAGGCGCTCCTCGCCCCAGCCCACCATCGACGAGAGGATCGGATCGTCGAACCAGCCCAGGGTCGAGTAAGCCTCGACACCCCCGACGTACACATCCAGCCCCTCCTCGCGCATCAGCGCTGCCGCGCCGCGCGCCGCACCCTGGCGGTAGTAGCCGCGGTAGGCGACGCAACCGGCGATGGGGAAGCAGTGAGTGACCGGCTGCAGCGACAACTCCGGTGTGGCGAACACATTCCACACTACATAAGGCCGGCCAAGATCGGCGTACACCCGGTAGCTACGGTTGTCCGGCAGCTTCAGGTGCTCGCTGGCGAAGGTGCGGGCCTGTTCGGCATGCAGCAGGCGCTGGCGCAGCCGTTCGTCAGTCGCAGGATCGGCCAGCATGCGCTCCACCGGCTGGCGTGCACGCAGCAGTTGCCATTGCCCTTCGGCCAGTTGGCCGTAGTAGCCGAGGCTGCCGCAACCGCTCAGCAGGAGCGCGGCCAGCAGCGGAACAAAAGGGCTGAAAACGCGGTCGAGAGCCCGGTGGCCTGAGCGCTGTAGCAGAAAAAGTCGAAACATCAGGGCTGTTCATCCCGCTCAAGGCCTGTGCGTTCCAAGACTATCTCGCCAGGGGACCCTTTCGCCATGCGTACACTGTTTGCCGTCGGCACCTTCGGGCTGCTGAGCGCCTGCTCCACCTTGCCCGACCCCGATCCCAACCAGGCCTGGATCGACCTCGCCCGCGACGACGACACCTCGCTGCACGCCGTGCAGGTGGACGAGCGCGACTGGGCCGACAACCGCTATTTCGAAGTGCCGCCGGGTAGCCATGAACTGACGGTGCGTTACCAGTTTCCAGTCTCCCCGAGCAATATCGGCCCGGTCGACGAGCCACTGTGGCGCGACTGCCAACTGAACCTGACCTTCAAGGACTTCAGCGCCGGTCAGCGCTACAGCCTGCAAGCCGGCAGCATTGGCTTGCACCCTTGGGTGAAACTCTATGACGGACAGCAGAAACTGATCAGCCAGGGCCTGCCAGCGGGCTGTCAGCGCACCTGATCAGCGCTATGCTTGTAACCTGTGACCCGCAAGCGGAGTTTCCTCATGCGCCAGCCCATGATGCTGATCGCCCTCAGTGCACTGGGGGCTTGCGCCAGCCCCTTGCCGCCCAAAGACCCGGCCCAGGCCTGGGTCGACCTCTACACCGTCACCCCCGGCCGCACCATCATGGCCGACAAGCTCGATGGCAAACGCCTCGACGACGGCCGCTACTTCCAAATCACGCCGGGCCGCCACGAACTGGTGGTGCGCTTCGACTACGAGCTGACTGCCGGGCTCTTCACCACCAGCCCGACCGAGCGCACCTGCTACCTGACCGTGCGCTTCGACAACTTCAAGGCCGGCGAACGCTATCGCCTCGAAGCCCGGGCCCCGGCGATGCAGCCGCAGGTATACCTGTACGACGCCAATCGCCAGGTGCTGGTAGACGAGCCAAGCAACATCTTCTGCATTCCATGAAAAACGGGGTCGCACTGCGACCCCGCTGCAACGACCGCTATTGGTCGTTCTTCTGGTAGATGATCTTCTTGGTCCCGCCATCGCAGCTGCCAACGACCATGTTCTGATCACTGACTTCGCTGTTCGGTACGATTTCCAGGGTGTAGGAAGGCACCCCGGCCGCCTGGATCTTCGCCTCGATCTCGGTCTTGAGCTCCTCGCACGGCTTGACTGCCGCCAGCGCGTAGGTGGATAGCAACGAAGCCAGCACGGCGAATGCTACGCGGATCATGGAACGGCTCCTCAAAGGGCAGGCAAGCTGCCGACCCTTCCAGACTACAGCAAGCAACGCCTCACCTACGAGAGCAGCGTCGCATCCAGGCTGATCGTCGCGTTGAGCACTTTGGATACCGGGCATCCAGCCTTGGCCTTGTTGGCGATCTCCTGGAACTGCGCCTCACTGGCACCAGGCACCTTGGCCTTGAGGGTGAGGTGCACGGCGGTGATGGCAAAGCCATCGGCCTGCTTGTCGAGGGTGACTTCAGCGATGGTGTCGATGCGCTCGGGCGTCAGCCCGGCCTCACCCAGCATCATCGATAGCGCCATCGAGAAGCAGCCCGCATGGGCCGCGCCGATCAGCTCTTCGGGATTGGTCCCAGGCGATCCTTCGAAGCGGGTATTGAAGCCATAGGGGTTCTGCTTGAGGGCGCCGCTCTCGGTGGACAGCAGGCCTTTGCCATCCTTGAGCCCTCCCTGCCAGATCGCCGATGCTGTCTTTTTCATGATGCCTCCTGGTTGTTCAGTGGGTGTCACTACGGATTCTGAGGACACTGCCTACAGCAAGTTCAGATCAATCCATAGTCAACCATTGAATCCATCGCCGGGTGCCCATACAGAGTCACAAAGGCCCTTGGCCAATCACTTTCCTGCGGAGGCTCCGATGACGCAGCTGCGCGACCTGAAGATATCCACCCTCGACCTGGTGCCCGTGCGCGCCGATGCCGGCCCAGCCCAGTCGCTACGCAACTCGCTGGACCTGGCGCAGCATGTGGAGCGTTTGGGCTACAACCGATTCTGGGTGGCCGAGCACCACAACATGGACGGCATCGCCAGCTCGGCGACCTCGGTGCTGATGGGCTATCTCGCCGGCGGGACCTCGCGCATCCGCATCGGCTCGGGCGGGGTGATGCTGCCCAACCATGCGCCGCTGGTGATCGCCGAGCAGTTCGGCACCCTGGCCAGCCTCTACCCCGGTCGCATCGACCTGGGCCTGGGCCGCGCGCCCGGCTCCGACCAGATGACCGCCCGCGCCCTGCGCCGCGAGCGCTCTGGCAGCGCCGACGACTTCCCGGACGATGTAGAGGAACTGTCGCGCTACCTCGGCCCGCGCACCGACGATCAAAAAGTCATCGCCGTGCCCGGCTATGACACCGAAGTACCGATGTGGCTGCTGGGTTCGAGCCTGTTCAGCGCGCAACTGGCCGGCATGCGCGGTATGCCCTACGCCTTCGCCTCGCATTTTGCGCCGCGCTACATGCACGAGGCGATCCGCATCTATCGCGACCATTTCAAGCCATCGACGACGCTGGACAAACCCTACGTGATGCTGGGTATCCCGATGGTGGTGGCGGACAGCGACGAGAAGGCCGAATACCTGGCGACCTCGGTCTACCAGCGCATCCTCGCGCTGATCCGCGGCCAGAGCCTGATGCAGCGCCCACCCGTGCAAAGCATGGACGGCCTTTGGCTACCCCATGAGCGTGATGCGGTGGGGAGCTTCCTCGGGTTGGCGATGATCGGTAGCCCGCAGAAGGTGCGGGCGAAGGTGGAGGTGCTGCTGGAGCAGACCGGCGCGGATGAGCTGATCTTTACCTGCGACTTGTATGAACATGCGGACCGGCTGCGCTCGTACGAGCTGCTCGCGCAGGCGTTGAAGGGCGAGTAAATGCCACCTGTGGGAGGGCGTGCGCCGCGAAAAAAACGTGTGGCCTGTACAAGGCAACGCGGTGTCTTTTTCGCGGGTAAACCCGCTCCCACACTTACTGTGTTCGGTTGAGGTCGGCGTCGCCTCAATCCCGGCGATAGACGATTTCCTTGGTCCCGGCCTCGCAATTGCCAATCACCTTGCCGGCCGCCGTGCCCTTGTCGACGATCTCCAGCGTATACCCCTGAACGCCTTTGGCATCGAGCTTGGCTGCAATTTCGCTCTTGAGCTCCTCGCACGGCTGGCCTGCCGCCATGGCAGCACCGGCCAGCATCATCAGGCACACTGCCAGAAACACTTTCTTCATCGTTACCGTTCCTTATGCGGATCAAAAAAGCAGGATAGGGCACCGGCGTGTACCGGTGCCCCCTGGAAGTCATACGCCATAAAGCAGGAACAGGCTATTCCCGCACTGTTTCAACTGTTGGCGATGCGGAACCCGACCTTGAGCGTGACCTGGAAATGCGCGGCCTTGTTGTCACGGATGTGACCACGTGTTTCGACCACCTCGAACCACTCCAGGTGCTTGATGCTCTTGCCGGCTTCGGCGAGGGCATTGTTGATCGCATCTTCGATACTCGTGGGCGAGGAACCGACGAGTTCAATCTTCTTGTAGGTGTGATGATCGGACATGAGCGCTCTCCTTGAATGATGTGCTGGATTGAGCCTAGCAGCGCAGGCCCGGTTTACCTGCGAGCCATCGCCTCGGGTGAAAGTTCGATCGCACTTTCGCCACATCGCGCAGTCGCACTCTTTACACCCTACTCAGCGAAGGAGAGTCCACATGGCCCGTAACGCACTGCGCAAGACCTCACTGGAAAGCATGGAAGCTGAGATCGAAAGCCTGCTCAAGACGCTGGAAGACCTCAAAGGCGATGCTTCGGAAGAAACGCAGAAAACCATGAAGGCGCTGCGCGGCAACGCCCAGAACGCTCTCAAGCATTCGCGCAGCCTGCTGACCGACGCCTACGAAGAAGTGAAGACCCGCACCCGGGAAACCGGCATCGCAACCCGTGACTACGCCCAGGAACACCCCTGGACCACGGCTGGCGTGGCCGTTGGCGCGTTGGGGCTGCTCGCCGCCTACCTGCTGTGCCGTCGCAACTAACCCTGCGCCTGCAACTCCTGGCGCAGCCACTGCGCCAGCTGCTCGGCGCGCCCATCTGCGGCGCGCCGCGGCACCCATAGCGCCAACGCCGCCGGCGTCGGCGAAAACCCCCACGGCGCCGCCAGGCGTCCCGCTCGCAGGTCGTCCGCCACCAGCGGTTGCGGCGCGATCGCCACCCCCAAACCGGCCACCGCTGCCTCCAGCAGGTAGTATAGGTGTTCGAATGCCTGGCCGAAGGTCAGCGCACTGGCATCCAACCCTTGCTGCGCAGCCCAGGTCGGCCACGCCTGTGGGCGCGAGGTGGTGTGCAGCAAGGCCTCACCCAACAGGGCACGCGCAGGGGCCTGGTGCAGACGCTCGAAGCCGGGAAAGTGCGGGCTGAGCACCGGCCCGATACGTTCCTCGGCCAGCACATGCACCTGCATGTCCGCAGGCCACGGCGGCTCGGCATACACCAGCAATGCATCCAACCCTGGGCGGCGCGGATCGAGATCCCCCTCTCCGGCCGACAAGTGCAGGCGCAACTCAGGCAGATCGGCCTTTAAACGCCCGAGGCGAGGAATGAACCACCGCGCCAACAGGCTGCCGGAACACCCCAGTACGAAGGGCGCATCGCTGACATCGCGGCTAAGTTCGGCGCATACACTGCGCAGGCGATCGAAGGCATCGAAGCTGGCATCACGCAGGCGAGCCCCGGCATCTGTGAGTTTGACGCCACGCCCATCCTTGACGAACAGGGCAACGCCCAAATGCTCCTCGAGCACCTTGATCTGCCGGCTCACCGCGCCATGTGTCACGTGCAGCTGTTCGGCGGCCTGGCTGACGCTGTTCAGCCGGGCAGTGGCCTCGAAGGCGCGCAGGGCATTGAGGGGTGGGAGGTCTTGGGGCATTTGACTTGTGAGTTTTCCTGACGAGTTGTCGCAATCTTATCGGTTTTCAGGGGACGTTGCGCTGGGTAGAGTAGGCCCATCGATCAGTGGTGGCCTCTTCGCGGGCAAGCCCGCTCCCACAAGTGCAGTGCTGTATTGAGCATCACACCATTTCTGTGGGAGCGGGCTTGCCCGCGAAGAAGGCAACACGATATCCAATCCAGACCCCTATGGAGCGCCCCATGTCCCAGTCCCAATACCGCCCCGGCCCCGACGCCAATGGCCTGTTCGGCTCGTTCGGCGGCCGCTACGTAGCCGAAACCCTGATGCCCCTGGTCCTGGACCTGGCCCGCGAATATGAAGCGGCCAAGGCCGACCCCGAGTTCCTCGAGCAACTCGCCTACTTCCAGCGCGACTACATCGGCCGCCCCAACCCGCTGTACTTCGCCGAGCGCCTGACCGAACACTGTGGCGGCGCGAAGATCTTCTTCAAGCGTGAAGAACTCAACCACACCGGCGCGCACAAGGTGAACAACTGCATCGGTCAAGTGTTGCTGGCCAAGCGCATGGGCAAGAAGCGCCTGATCGCCGAGACCGGCGCCGGCATGCACGGCGTGGCCACCGCCACCGTCGCTGCGCGCTTCGGCCTGCCTTGCGTGATCTACATGGGCGCCACCGACATCGAGCGCCAGCAGGCCAACGTGTTCCGCATGAAGCTGCTGGGCGCCGAGATCGTTCCGGTCACCGCCGGCACCGGTACCCTGAAAGACGCCATGAACGAGGCCCTGCGCGACTGGGTTACCAACGTCGAAGACACCTTCTACCTGATCGGCACCGTGGCCGGCCCACACCCTTACCCGGCGATGGTTCGCGACTTCCAGTCGATCATCGGCAAGGAAACCCGCGCCCAGTTGCACGAGAAGGAAGGCCGCCTGCCGGACAGCCTGGTCGCCTGCGTCGGCGGCGGCTCCAACGCCATGGGCCTGTTCCACAACTTCCTCGAAGACGAAAGCGTGCAGATCATCGGCGTCGAAGCCGGTGGCCATGGCGTGCACACAGACAAGCACGCCGCCAGCCTCAATGGTGGCGTCCCTGGCGTACTGCACGGCAACCGCACCTACCTGCTGCAGGACGACGATGGCCAGATCACCGATGCCCACTCGATTTCCGCCGGTCTGGACTACCCCGGCATCGGCCCCGAGCACGCCTACCTGCACGAAGTGAAGCGGGTCGAATACGTCAGCATCACCGACGACGAGGCCCTGGATGCCTTCCACGCCACCTGCCGCCTCGAAGGCATCATCCCGGCGCTGGAGAGCTCCCACGCCCTGGCCGAGGCGATCAAGCGCGCCCCGAGCCTGCCCAAGGATCACCTGATGGTCGTGTGCCTGTCCGGCCGCGGCGACAAAGACATGCAAACCGTGATGAACCACATGGCTGCCCAGGAGAAACAGGCATGAGCCGTCTTGAACAACGTTTCGCCGACCTGAAGGCCGAAGGCCGCTCGGCGCTGGTCACCTTCATCACCGCAGGCGACCCTGGCTACCAGGCCTCGCTGGAAATCCTCAAGGGCCTGCCCGACGCCGGCGCCGATGTGATCGAGCTGGGCATGCCCTTCACCGACCCGATGGCCGACGGTGTGGCGATCCAGCTCGCCACCCTGCGCGCCCTGGAAGCCGGCCAGACCCTGGCGAAAACCCTGGAGATGGTCCGCGAATTCCGCCTCGGCAACCAGACCACGCCGATCGTGCTGATGGGCTACTACAACCCGATCCATCGCTTTGGCGTGGAACAGTTCGTCGCCGAGGCGAAGGCCGTTGGCGTCGATGGCCTGATCATCGTCGACCTGCCACCAGAGCACGACGCCGAGCTGGCAACCCCGGCCCAGGCCGCGGGCATCGACTTCATCCGCCTGACCACCCCGACTACCGACGACGTGCGTCTGCCACGTGTGCTCGAGCGCAGCTCGGGTTTCGTCTATTACGTGTCGGTGGCGGGTGTAACCGGTGCGGGCTCGGCGACCACCGAGCACGTCAAGGAGGCCATCACCCGCCTGCGTCGCCATACCGACCTGCCGATCAGCGTCGGTTTCGGCATCCGCACGCCGGAGCAGGCTGCAGCGATCGCCAAGCTGTCCGACGGCGTGGTGGTGGGCTCGGCACTGGTCGACAAGATCGCCCAGGCCAAGTCACCCGAGCAGGCTGTGAGCGATGTACTGAGCCTGTGCTCGGCGCTGGCTGAAGGGGTGCGCGGCGCTCGCCGCTGATCCGGTAGCGCTTTCTTCGCGGGTGAACCCGCTCCCACAGGAATGACACCGAACCCTGTGGGAGCAGGTTCACCGGCGAATCGACCACCGCTATTGCTTGAAGATCGACAGGTCCAATGGCCTGATCGCCCCCATCCAGATCGCATGATCGCGATGGTCCGCCAGCTCATCGCCGGTCAGTGGATGCAAAAACACCACCAAGCCCCTGCGATACAGCGCCAGCCACGGCAACACCACACCCACCACCTCCGGCCCGAAGGCCAGTTGGCAACTCCAGTCCGGGTGCGGGCCGACCGGTTTCTGGTGCATGCGGCCCATGGTCACGGGGAACAGCCGAGCCGCCTCTTCGCACAGTTGCCGGGCTTGTTCCTGGGTCGAGGCGTCGTAGTACACGTGGGCATGGTAGCCCTTGATCCTTTGCACGATAGCTCCTGAAATGCGGGGGGTTGCGGGTAGGACTATACGCCGGAGGGCCTCGTCGCGGGCTTGCTCCGTGACGGCATCACTGAGACCCTCGCTCAAGCTCCAGCCACTCCACGAACCGTTCGATCAACGCCCCACGCCGCTTGCGCGGAGGCAACACCACGTAATACCCACGCGACGAACGCAAACTCCCTTCCACCGGCCGGCACAGCAATCCCTGCTCGACCAACCCATCGACCAGATGCCCCCAACCAATCCCGACCCCTTGCCCGGCAATCGCGGCCTGGATCAGCAAGGTGTAGTTATCGAAGCGCAACTGCCCTGGTGGTGGCGGGCTGACCACGCCGAAACCGCGAAACACCCCCGCCCAGTCGAACCAGCCACTGGCCTGTTCACCGCGTAGATGCAACAAGGGCAATCGTTGCAAAGCCACGGCTGACAAGGGTTTGCCATCAGTCAGCCGCGGGCTGCAGACCGGAAACACCTCTTCATCGAACAACCAGCGGCTTTCGCCCTGATGAAAGCGCCCGTCGCCAAACAGTACGGCCACATCGATATCGGGGCGCAGCATCCCCTGACTGCGCTCACCGGTCACGAGGCTCACGTCCACCTGTGGATAAGCCTCGTGAAAACGCTGCAGCCGGGGCATCAGCCAGAAAGCGGCAAAGGCGAAGTCGGTGGCCACCTGCAGCACCTCGCGCTGCCCGCGACCGCTGGCCTCGGCAATGCCTTCATCCATCGCCTGCAAACCCTGGTGGACCTGCTCGAACAGCGACTGGCCCGCATCCGTCAGCGCGATACCCCGGTAGATCCGGTCGAACAGGCGCGTGCCCAACTGCGCCTCGAGCCGCTTGACCTGCTGGCTCACAGCCGGCTGCGTGGTGCCCAGTTCCAGTGCCGCCGCCGTAAAGCCGCGCAGACGCGCCGCCGCCTCGAACACGCGCAAGCTTTCCAGTGACATGCCCGCAAGGTGCTCAAACATAAGCTCAGCTAATCCCAGTCATTGCCCGCCATGGGCTTTACCCATGTTATCCACAGTCGCATCCTCGATCGCAAGCAATTCACATAACGTTCGACGATGGAAGGGCACCTCATGAAGCAACCCAATATCCTGTTCATCATGGCCGACCAGATGGCCGCGCCCATGCTGCCGATCTACAACCCCTCGCCGATCAGGATGCCCAACCTCGCCCGCCTCGCCGAACAGGCCGTGGTCTTCGATTCGGCCTACTGCAACAGCCCGCTGTGCGCGCCGTCGCGCTTCACACTGGTCAGCGGTCAGTTGCCCAGCCGTATCGGCGCCTACGACAACGCCGCGGACTTTCCCGCCGACATCCCCACCTACGCCCACTACCTGCGCCGCCTCGGCTACCGCACCGCGCTGTCGGGCAAGATGCACTTCTGCGGCCCTGACCAGTTGCACGGCTATGAAGAGCGCCTGACCAGCGACATCTATCCCGCCGATTACGGCTGGGCGGTGAACTGGGACGCCCCCGAGGTGCGCCCGAGCTGGTACCACAACATGTCCTCGGTGCTGCAGGCCGGGCCGTGCGTGCGCACCAACCAGCTGGATTTCGACGAGGAAGTGGTGTTCAAGGCGCAGCAGTACCTGTACGACCACGTTCGCGAGGATGACGGTCGCCCGTTCTGCCTGACCGTCTCGATGACCCACCCGCACGACCCCTACACCATCCCTCGGCGCTACTGGGATCTCTACGAGTCTGTGGATATCCCCCTGCCACGCGACGAAATCACCCAGGACCAGCAAGACCCTCACTCGCAGCGCCTGCTAAAGGTCTACGACCTGTGGAACAAGCCGCTGCCTGTGGACAAGATCCGCGACGCGCGACGCGCCTACTTCGGCGCCTGCAGCTACATCGACGACAACATCGGCAAGCTGCTGCAGACCCTCGAGGATTGCGGCCTGGTCGACGACACGCTGATCGTGTTCTCCGGCGACCATGGCGACATGCTTGGCGAGCGCGGGCTCTGGTACAAGATGCACTGGTTCGAGATGTCGGCGCGGGTGCCATTGCTGGTCCATGCGCCCAAGCGTTTCGCCGCGGCGCGGGTCAGCGCCAGCGTGTCCACCTGTGACCTGCTGCCGACCCTGGTCGAGCTGGCAGGCGGGGCTGTGGATAACAGCCTGCACCTGGACGGCCGCTCGTTGCTCGGCCACCTGCAAGGGCAGGGCGGGCACGACGAGGTGATTGGCGAATACATGGCCGAGGGTACGGTCGGGCCGCTGATGATGATTCGGCGTGGCGCGTACAAGTTCGTGTACAGCGAAGACGACCCGTGCCTACTCTACGACCTGAGCCGCGACCCGCACGAGCGGGAGAACCTCACCGGCAGCCCGGATCACCAGGGCTTGCTGCAGGCATTTGTCGATGAAGCCAGGCAACGCTGGGACGTTTCCAGCCTGCGCCAGCAGGTGCTGGCCAGCCAACGCCGCCGCCGTCTGGTGGCCGAGGCCCTGGCCATCGGCAAACTGAAAAGCTGGGATCACCAACCCTTGGTCGACGCCAGCCAACAGTACATGCGCAACCATATCGATCTCGATGACCTCGAGCGCAAGGCACGTTATCCACAGCCCGCACCCATGGATTGAGAAGAGAGGCCGCCATGCAGAAGTTCTCCACCGCCGTGATCGCCCTGGCCCTGGGCCTGAGCACCTTGACCGCCCAAGCGGCCGACAGCGACACGCAATGCAGCACCGTCAAACTGGCTGACCCTGGCTGGAGCGATATCGCCTCCACCAACGCCATCACCCGCCTGTTGCTCGAAAGCCTGGGTTACCAGGTGAAGATCGACAGCCTTGCTGTACCGATCATCTACGGCGGCCTGAAAGACGGCCGGGTGGACGCTTTCCTCGGCAACTGGATGCCAGCGCAGCAGGGCTTTCATGACAAGTTCATCGCCACCGGCGACGTGAAACAATTGTCGCGCAACCTCGAAGGCACCGAGTTCACCCTGGCAGTGCCCGACTACGTGTGGAATGCCGGTATCAAGGACTTCGCCGACCTGCAGAAACACGCCGAGCAGTTCGACAAGAAGCTCTACGGCATCGGCTCCGGCGCGCCGGCCAACCTGTCGCTCAAGGAAATCATCGACAAGAATGAGTTCAACCTCGGGCAGTGGAAGCTGATCGAGTCCAGCGAGCAGGCGATGCTGGCGCAGGTCGACCGCGCCGTGAAGAAGAACCAATTCATCACCTTCCTCGGCTGGACACCGCACCCGATGAACGTGAAGCTTAAGATGCACTACCTCACCGGTGGCGAGAAATGGTTCGGCAGCAAGGGCGAGGTGTTCACCCTGGTGCGCAACGGTTATCCACAGGCGTGCCCGAATGCCGCGAAACTGCTGGGCAACCTGGCATTTACCCTGGATATGGAGAACGCCATCATGGCCGAGGTCGTGGACAAGAAGGTCAGTTTCGACCAGGCAGCCAAGGCGTGGGTGAAGGCGCATCCACAAGTCCTGGAGGCGTGGCTCGCCGGCGTGAGCAGCAAGGCTGGCGGTGATGCACTGGAGGCCGTCAAGGCCAAACTCTGATTGCCCGCTGCCGCGGTGGGTATGAATCCGCTCCAGAAAGGGGCAAAACTCAGGACTGTGAATAACCCATGCCCCGCCTGACCCAGCTGCTGCCCTTCCTGACCTGGCTTCCCCGGCAATCGCGCCGCAGCCTGCGCCAGGACCTGCTGGTGGGTCTGAGCGGCGCGATCCTCGCCCTGCCGCAGTCCATCGCCTATGCGTTGATTGCCGGCCTGCCCGCCGAATACGGCCTGTATGCGGCCATCGTGCCGGTACTGATCGCCTGCCTGTGGGGGTCGTCGTGGCACCTGATCTGCGGTCCCACCGCCGCCATCTCCATCGTCCTCTACGCCAGTGTCAGCCCGCTGGCCGTGGCCGGCAGCAGCGACTACGTGACCCTCGTCCTGCTGCTGACCTTTCTTGGCGGGGTGTTCCAGCTGCTGCTCGGGCTGCTGCGCTTCGGCACGCTGGTCAACTTCGTCTCCCATTCAGTGGTGCTCGGCTTCACCCTGGGCGCCGCCATCGTCATTGCGCTTGGCCAGTTGCCGAACCTGATGGGCATCGACTTGCCCAGCCAAGCCACGGCACTCAAGACGGCCCAGGACCTGTTCGCCCATGCCCGCGAAGTGGACGTGCCCTCGCTGGGGCTGGGCCTGGCCACCTTGCTGATCGGCATCGCCATCAAGCTCTTGCGCTCGCGCTGGCCGGCGCTGTTGATAAGCCTGGTGCTGGTGAGCCTGGTGGCGTGGCTGCTGCCCGGATACTTCGCTCACGTGCCCCGCGTTCCCGCGTTCAGCGGCCATCTGCCGCCCCTGAGCCCGCTGCCGTTGCTCGACCTGGACCTGATCCTGCGCCTGCTGCCAAGCGCCGTGGCGGTGGGCATGCTCGGGCTGGTCACCAGCCTGTCGATCGCCCGCTCGTTGTCAGCCCGTTCCGAACAACTGATCGACGCCGACCAGGAGATTCGCGCCCAGGGTTTTTCCAACATGGTCGGGGCGTTTTTCTCGGGTTACCTGTCGTCTGGTTCGTTCACCCGCTCCGGACTGAGCTTCGAGGCGGGCGCCCGCTCCCCTATGGCCGGGGTGTTCTCGGCGCTGTGGGTGGCGCTGTTCGCCGTGGCCGGTGCCGGGCTCATCGCTCACCTGCCGATCCCGGCGATGGCCGGCAGCATCCTGCTGATTTGTTGGGGACTGGTGGATCACAAGGCGATTCGCGCGCTGTTCCGCGTCAGCCGTTCGGAGTTCCTGGTGATGGCGCTGACTGCGGCGGCAACCCTGTTACTGGAGTTGCAGACGGCGATCTACGCGGGAGTGCTGGCGTCGCTGTTCTTCTACCTCAAGCGCACCTCGCGGCCACGGGTGCAGCAGAGCCGTGAAGGGGAGGCGGACGTGCTGCGGGTCGGTGGCTCGATCTTCTTCGGTGCCGCGCATTATCTGCAGGTACGCCTGCAGCGCTGCCAAGGGCCGCATGTGGTGATCGACGCGCGGCAGATCAACTTCATCGACTATTCGGGTGTGGATATGTTGCACCGCGAGGCGCGCCGGCTGGCGCGCAATGGCGGCAGCCTGACCCTGCATCGGGCCAGGCCCCAGGTGGTGGAGGAGTTGCAGAAGCTGGAGGGGATCGACGGGTGTCCGATCAGGTTCGAGGAGTAAGCCCTACCCCCGCGCCAACTGCCGCCGCAATTCATCCAGCACCGGCCCGGTGTCAGGCCGAACCCCGCGCCAGACGTAAAACGCCTCGGCCGCCTGCTCGGCGAGCATTCCCAGCCCATCCAGCACTTTCGCCGCCCCAAGCTTCGTCGCCCACTGGCAGAACGGCGTCGGCTCCTTGCCATACATCATGTCGTAGCACACGGTGCGACCGGCCTCGACCAGACTCTCGGCGATCGGCGGCAACTCCCCCGAAAGGCTCGCCGAGGTGGCGTTGATGATCACGTCCACCGGCTCCTGCAGCCAGGCAAAACCGCTGGCGACCACCGGCCCGAGTTCATCGAACTCGCGCGCCAGCTGCTCGGCCTTTTCCACCGTACGATTGGCGATCACCAGCGATTGCGGCTTATGCGCCAGGATCGGCTCCAGCACGCCACGCACCGCACCACCGGCGCCGAGAATCAGGATGCGCTTGCCCGCCAGCGTGACCCCGGCATTCACCGTCAGGTCGCGCACCAGGCCTGCGCCATCGGTGTTGTCGCCCTGCAACGTGCCATCGGCCAACAGGGTCAGGGTGTTGACCGCGCCCGCGCGTTGCGCCCGTGGCGTGAGGCTGTCGCACAGGCGGTACGCCTCTTCCTTGAACGGCACGGTCACGTTGGCGCCGCTGCCCTGCTTGAAGAAGCCGCGGGCGCAGTCGCTGAACTCGTCCAGCGGCGCCAGCAGGGTGCTGTATTCCAGATCCTGGCCGGTCTGCTCGGCGAACAGGCGGTGGATCAGCGGCGACTTGCTGTGGCCGATGGGGTTACCGAAAACGACGTACTGGTCCATGAGAAATCCTCGGTTATCCACAGATTTACTGGCCGAGCCAGTCGCGGTCCTGCAGGAAGTACTCGGTCAGGCGCGCTTCCTCGCTGCCAGGGGTGGCCTTCCAGTCGTAGCCCCAACGAACCTGCGGCGGCAACGACATGAGGATCGACTCGGTACGCCCGCCGGATTGCAGGCCGAACAGCGTGCCGCGGTCGTAGACCAGGTTGAACTCGACATAGCGCCCACGGCGATATTCCTGGAATTCGCGCTGCTGCGCGGTGTAGGGGGTGTTCTTGCGCCGCTGCACGATCGGCAGGTAGGCCTCGATATAGGCATCGCCGATGGCGCGGATGAAGGCGAAGCAGGTGTCGAAATCCCACTCGTTCAGGTCATCGAAGAACAGCCCGCCAATGCCACGGGGTTCGCCGCGGTGCTTGAGGTGGAAGTAGCGGTCGCACCAGGCCTTGTAGCGCGGGTACACGTCGGCGCCGAAGGGGGCACAGGCCTGTTCGGCGACGCGGTGCCAGTGGATGCAGTCTTCCTCGTTGCCGTAGTACGGGGTCAGGTCGAAGCCGCCACCGAACCACCACACTGCCTCTTCGCCCTCTTTCTCGGCGATGAAGAACCGCACGTTGGCGTGGGACGTCGGCACATGCGGGTTGTACGGGTGAATCACCAGCGACACGCCCAGCGCCTCGAAGCCACGCCCGGCCAGCTCCGGACGGTGCGCGCTGGCCGACGGCGGCAGGCCTGCGCCGAACACGTGGGAGAAGTTGACCCCGCCTTTCTCGATCAGCTTGCCCTCGCCGATCACCCGGGTGCGACCACCGCCGCCAGCATCACGAACCCAGGCGTCCTCGACGAAGCGGGCGCCGCCGTCCTCGGTTTCGAGGGCGGCGCAGATGCGGTCTTGCAGGTCGAGCAGATAGGCCTTCACGGCCTCGGTGCGGCTGGTCATCGGGTCACCTGGGAGGGGCAGGGAGGAATTCGCCGCGTAGCATACCACCGGCCAGCGCCGCGCCGCAGTTGACGGCAGTCAAGCAAAGGCGTCCGATAGAGGGCCTTTGCGATGACGACAACAGGAGTGTGTGATGGCCAAGCGTATTCAGTTCAGCCAGCATGGCGGCCCGGAAGTCCTGCAGCTCGTGGACTTCGAACCGACACCGCCCGGCCCGCAGCAGGTGCGCGTGCGCAACCATGCGATCGGTCTGAACTTCATCGATACCTATTTCCGTGGCGGGCTCTACGCGCCGCCATCACTGCCTTCAGGCCTGGGCACCGAAGGTGCGGGTGTGGTCGATGCGGTGGGCGAGGGCGTCACCCGCTTGAAGGTCGGCGACCGCGTCGGCTACGGCGGCGGGCCGCTGGGCGCTTATGGCGAATACCACACCCTGCCGGAAGCGAACCTGGTGAAGCTGCCCGACAGCATCAGCTTCGAGCAAGCTGCGGCCGTGATGCTCAAGGGCCTGACCACCCAATACCTGCTCAAGCAGACCTACGCGGTGCAGCCCGGCGACTTCATTCTGTTCCATGCCGCTGCAGGGGGTGTCGGCTCGCTGGCCTGCCAATGGGCCAAGGCCTTGGGCGCCAAGCTGATCGGCACTGTCAGTTCGGCAGAAAAAGCCGAGCGCGCCAAGGCGCTCGGGGCCTGGGCGACCATCGACTACAGCCATGAAGACGTGGCCAAGCGTGTGCTGGAGCTGACAGAAGGCAAGAAGTGCGCGGTGGTGTATGACGGCGTGGGTGCCGACACCTGGCTGACTTCGCTCGACTGCCTGCGCCCGCGTGGCTTGATGGTGAGCTTCGGCAATGCCTCCGGCGCGGTGAGTGGCGTGAACCTGGGAATTCTGTCGCAGAAGGGCTCGCTGTACGTGACCCGGCCGACCCTGGCCAGCTACGCCAATAACGCCGAGAACACCCAGGCCATGGCCGATGACCTGTTCGCAATGATTGCCAGCGGCAAGCTGGTGGTGGATATCCAGCAGCGGTATCCGTTGAGCGAGGCGGCGAAGGCGCAGGAAGCGTTGTCGGCGCGCCAGACGGTGGGGTCGACGGTGCTGTTGCCCTGACAGCCCCATCGCGGGACAAGCCCGCTCCTACAGGTTCAGCGCCGTTCATGCGTGCCGCGCGGTTCCTGTAGGAGCGGGCTTGCCCGCGAAAAGCACACCGCGGTGGATGGCACCTGGCGGTTCGCCCCGACAAGCCCGCTCCCACCGAGGGCTCCGCTCAAGTCATCAGGCTTAGGGGCTACCCGCAGACTCGATCCCATCCAGCATCGCTTCGACCAGGCCCTCTGCCAGCTCGATGGCATGCAGGCTCGACCAGAACATGCCCCGACCGCTGTCGCTCAGGTGGTCAATGGCTTTGATGCCAGTGTCGTAGGCACAGCGCAGGTAGAGCGCGACGTGGACCAAGGCGTCGTGGGGTTCGATGTCGGGGTTGACGGTGAAGAGCGGGGGATGGCCGGCGTCGCAGCGACCGAAGGGGTGGGTGGTGGTTTTGGGGAGGGGTGGATCGGGGACTAGCTTCTTCATAATTGCTCCAGTGATGGAGCTGACACCCTTTCGTTACCACACGGTTGGGTGGCAGCTGTACGCGGAGTGGTAAACCGGACTGGAG
>Ga0268256_1000145_pt1 | contig 95907 bp, 83 predicted proteins | sample AgamicAtAmrz_FD_200247 | JGI IMG/M metagenome (GOLD analysis project Ga0268256, IMG submission 200247) | Agave microbial communities from Guanajuato, Mexico - At.Am.rz (v2) (version 3) | ecosystem: Host-associated > Plants > Roots > Rhizosphere | place: Guanajato, Mexico | collected 2012-06-07 | reverse complement strand
CGCCGCCGCGCAGCACGGCCGCGATCGTCTCGTGCGGCAGCACGTTGATCGGCATGCCGACCAGCGCGAGCGCGAGGATCGGCTTGCCGCCCATCGCATAGACGTCGGACAGCGCGTTGGTGGCCGCGATGCGGCCGAAGTCGAACGGATCGTCGACGATCGGCATGAAGAAATCGGTGGTCGCGACGATCGCCTGCTCGTCGTTGAGCCGGTAGACGGCCGCGTCGTCGGAGGTCTCGGTGCCGACCAGCAGATCCGGGAACAGCGCGGGCGGCGTCGCGCGCTTGAGCAGCTCGGACAGCACGCCCGGCGCGATCTTGCAGCCGCAGCCGCCCCCGTGCGACAGGCTCGTGAGGCGCGGAACGGCAGGCTGGGCTTGGGTGGCTTCGGTCATCGTCGGCATCCGGTGAATAACAACGTTCCATTATCGACAATTCCGCGCGAACGCGCCCGATACCCACATAATTGACGGCCCCACTTCCGCCCGCCCGTCCGCCCTTCGTTCATGGATCACCTGTTCATCGGCCTCGTGCTGTGCTCCGCGCTGCTGCACGCCATCTGGAACGCGTTTCTCCACGTCAGCGAAGACCGGCTGGTCCAGCTCGGCACGATGTCGCTGCCGTATCTCGCGTTCGGCATCGCCGGTGCCGTGCTGCTGCCTGCGCCGGCGCCCGCCGCGTGGCCGTACGTCGCCGCATCCGCCGCGCTCGAGGTCGCGTACTGCTTCACGCTGGCGCGCGCGTACCGCAACGGCGAATTCGGGCAGATCTACCCGATCGCACGCGGGATCTCGCCGCTGCTCGTATCGGTGCTGGCGCTCGCGATGCTGCACGAGCGACCGACGCCGTTCGGCTTCGCGGGCATCGCGCTCGTGTCGTTCGGGATCATGTCGCTCGCGCTGCGGCGCGGCTTCCGGTTTTCCGGCGAAGGCGTGCCGTATGCGTTGCTCACGGGCGTGTTCATCGCCGCGTATTCGATCTGCGACGGGATCGGCTCGCGCGTGTCCGGCAGCGCGCTCGGCTATATCGCATGGGTGTACCTGCTGTGGAGCGTGCCGCAGCTCGTGCTCGTCTGTGCGGTGCGCGGCGGCCCGCGCGCGGTGCTCGGCTCGCGCCCCGCGCTCGCGCAAGGCGCGATCGCCGGCACGATCTCGCTCGCCGCGTACGGGATCGTGATCCTCGCGTACCGGCACCTGCCGGTCGCGACCGTATCGGCGCTGCGCGAAACGAGCTCGATCTTCGCGGTCGCGATCGGCTGGTTCGTGATGCGCGAACGGCCCGGCCCGCAGCGGCTTGCGGCGTGCGCGCTGGTGGTCGCGGGCGCGGCGTTGATCCGGCTGTAATGCCCGAACCGGGCGTCTGGTCAGTGCCGGTGTTCATGACTGATTCGGCGCGGGGGCTCCGTCCGCACCGCTACGCTTTGCAATACTGCCCGCCACTCTTGCCGTATCAGGAAGAGGCATGTTCGCGATTCCCATTCGACGACGCCGAAGCAGGCTGGCCAGTAGCGCACGAAATTCCCTCGTCATTGCGAAGCGTATCGAGCCTCGATCGGCCTTTGACGGCATCACGACGAGCCGATATTGCCGTGCTCGCACGTCAAGCCACCGCAACGGCCCCGCCGAACGCCCGCTCGTCGATCGCCTCGGCAAGCGTCGCGAACGCGGTCGCGATCTCGTCTTCCGGCACGCACGCATAGCCGAGCAGCAAGCCCGATGCGGCACGCTCGCGATCCGCGTAGTACCCGGACAACGGCCGCACGACGATGTTGCGCTCCAGCGCGGCCTGCGCGACCGCGCGATCGTCGACGCCCGCCGGCAATTGCGTGACGAGATGCAGCCCGGCGTCGCTGCCGAGCGCGTGCAGCGTATCGCCGTAGCGCCGCGCGACCGCCTCGAGCAGCACCTCGCGGCGTTGCCCGTACAGCGTGCGCATCTTGCGGATGTGCGACACGAAATGCCCTTCCGCGATGAATTCGGCGAGCACGGCCTGCTGCAGCAACTGCCCTTCGCGATACAGCTCGGCGCTCGCGGTCGCGAAGCTTTCCGCGAGCGGCTCCGGCGCGACCAGATAGCCGACCCGCAGCCCCGGGAACAGCGTCTTGCCGAAACTGCCGACGTAGATCACCTGCCCGGCCGTGTCGAGGCCCTGCAGCGACGCGAGCGGCCGGCTGCCGTAGCGGAATTCGCTGTCGTAATCGTCCTCGATGATCCAGCAGCCGTGCTGGCGCGCGTATTCGAGCAACATCCGCCGCCGCGCAAGGCTCATCACCATGCCGAGCGGATACTGGTGCGACGGCGTGACGAGCATCAGCTTCGGCGGCTCGGCCAGATCGGCGGCCGACGGCGCGATGCCTTCGTCGTCGACCGGAATCGGCCTCGTGGTCAGCCCCGACACGTTCAGCACGCTGCGCACGCCCCAGTAGCACGGGTCCTCGGTCCAGATCGCGTCGCCCGGATCGGTCAGCAGCCGCACCGCGAGGTCGATCGACTGGTGGATGCCGGTCGTGATCACGATCTGCTCGGGCGTGCAGCGCACCGAGCGCGACGTGCGCAGGTAGTCGGCCAGCGCCTCGCGCAGCAGCGCGAGCCCGCCGCCCGGCGCGTAGGTCAGCAGGTCCGGACGCAGGCGCCGCCAGTACTTGTTGTGCAGCCGCGTCCACACGCGCGCCGGAAAACGCGACACATCGGGCACGCCCGGCATGAACGCGCCGCCCTGGCGCTTCGACACGCCGGCGCCTTCGACGAGCCGCGTACCGCGCGCGGACAGCCGCCGCGCGGACGGCGTCACGACGGCCGGGCCTGCGCCCACGTCGGGCGGCGCGCCGACGATCTCGTCCGGCGCGCTGTCGGCGACGAACGTGCCGCGCCCTGTCGCCGAGTTCACATAGCCTTCGAGCGCAAGCTGTTCGTAAACCTGCGTGACCGTGTTGCGCGCGATCCCGAGCTCGGCGGCCAGCAGCCGCGACGACGGCACGCGCGTGCCGGCCGGCAGTTCGCGCGACAGGATCGCCTGTTGCAGCAGCCGGTGAAGCTGCCGGTAGATCGGCTGTTCGCCGCCGCGCACGAGGCGCTGCGCCAGCCAGTCCGACAACACGCTCGCGCGCATGATTGGCTCCTGAATATTTATTGAAATGGCTCTGATTGCCAGAGCCAAATGTGATTATAGTCGCCTCCATGGGCTGCCAAGGCGCCCGATTCCCTACCCACCGGACAGAACATCAAGGAGATGACCGTGAAGAATGCCGACCTGCAGGCCCGCAAGAACGCCGCCACCCCGCGCGGCGTCGGCGTGATGTGCGATTTCTACGCCGCCCGCGCCGAGAACGCGGAGCTGTGGGATGTCGAAGGCCGCCGCTTCATCGATTTCGCCGCCGGCATCGCGGTGCTGAACACGGGCCACCGCCACCCGAAGATCGTCAAGGCGATCGCCGATCAGCTGAACAACTTCACGCACACCGCTTACCAGATCGTCCCGTACGCGTCGTACGTCGAACTGGCGGAAAAGATCAACGAGCGCGCGCCGGGCGACTTCCCGAAGAAGACGGCGTTCTTCACGACCGGCGCCGAAGCCGTCGAGAACGCGGTCAAGATCGCGCGCGCGGCAACCGGCCGTCCGGGCGTGATCGCCTTCTCGGGCGGCTTCCACGGCCGCACGATGATGGGCATGGCGCTGACCGGCAAGGTCGCCCCGTACAAGCTGAACTTCGGCCCGTTCCCGGGCGACGTGTTCCACGCGCCGTACCCGAACGCCGTGCACGGCGTGACGACCGCCGACTCGATCAAGGCGATCGAGATGCTGTTCAAGGCCGACATCGATCCGAAGCGCGTCGCCGCGATCATCTTCGAACCGGTCCAGGGCGAAGGCGGCTTCAACCCGGCGCCGGCCGAATTCGTGCGCGCGCTGCGCAAGATCTGTAACGAACACGGCATCCTGCTGATCGCCGACGAAGTGCAGACGGGCTTCGCGCGCACCGGCAAGCTGTTCGCGATGCAGCACTACGACGTGCTGGCCGACCTGATCACGATGGCGAAGAGCCTCGCGGGCGGCATGCCGCTGTCGGGCGTCGTCGGCCGGGCGGACGTGATGGACGCGGCCGCCCCCGGCGGCCTGGGCGGCACCTACGCGGGCAACCCGCTGGCGGTCGCCTCGGCGCACGCGGTGCTCGAGATCATCGACGAAGAGAAGCTGTGCGAGCGCGCGACGCAACTCGGCGACGTGCTGAAGGCGAAGCTGAATGCACTGCAGGCCGACGTGCCGCAGATCGCCGACGTGCGCGGCCCGGGCGCGATGATCGCGGTCGAATTCCTGAAGCCGGGTTCGGGCGAGCCGGATGCCGAATTCACGAAGCGCGTGCAGACGCGTGCGCTCGAGCGCGGCCTGCTGCTGCTCGTGTGCGGCGTGTACTCGAACGTCGTGCGCTTCCTGTTCCCGCTGACGATCCCGCAAGCCGTGTTCGACGAAGCGCTCGTGATCCTCGAGGAAGTGCTGAAGGAAACGGTCGGCGTGCCGGCCTGAGTGCCCGTCCACTTCAACTGAATGCGCCGCCGCCGTCGTGAAGACGGCGGCGGCCGTTTTCATCCGTCCTTTTTCGAAGCAGGTGATGCATATGAGCACGGTTCAGGAAACCCTGGCACTGAAAGATCCGTCGCTGTTCCGCCAGCAGGCATACGTCAACGGCGAATGGCAAGGCGCGACGAACGGCGAGACGTTCGAGGTCCGCAACCCGGCCACCGGCGGCCTGCTCGGCACCGTGCCGGCGATGGGCACGGCGGAAACGCGTCACGCGATCGACGCCGCGAACGCCGCATGGCCGGCGTGGCGCAAGAAGACCGCGAAGGAGCGTGCGGTCATCCTGCGCAAGTGGCATGACCTGATGATGGAAAACGCCGACGACCTCGCGCTGATCCTCACGACCGAGCAGGGCAAGTCGCTGGCCGAAGCAAAGGGCGAGATCGGCTACGCGGCGTCGTTCCTCGAATGGTTCGCGGAAGAAGGCAAGCGCGTGTACGGCGACACGATCCCGACGCCGGCGAGCGACAAGCGCATCGTCGTGACGAAGGAAGCGATCGGCGTATGCGCGGCGATCACGCCGTGGAACTTCCCGGCGGCGATGATCACGCGCAAGGTCGGCCCGGCGCTCGCGGCAGGCTGCCCGATCGTCGTGAAGCCGGCGGAAGCGACGCCGTTCTCCGCGCTCGCGATGGCGGTGCTGGCCGAACGCGCGGGCGTGCCGGCCGGCGTGTTCAGCGTCGTCACGGGCGACCCGAAGGCGATCGGCGGCGAGCTGACGTCGAACCCGATCGTGCGCAAGCTGTCGTTCACGGGCTCGACGCCGGTCGGCCGCCTGCTGATGGCGCAGTGCGCGGCGACGGTCAAGAAGGTATCGCTGGAGCTCGGCGGCAATGCGCCGTTCATCGTGTTCGACGACGCCGATCTCGATGCGGCCGTGCAGGGCGCGATCGCGTCGAAGTACCGCAACAGCGGCCAGACGTGCGTGTGCACGAACCGCTTCTACGTGCACGAAGCGGTGTACGACCAGTTCGCGCAGAAGCTCGCGGCGGCCGTCGGCCAGTTGAAGGTCGGCCGCGGCACGGAGCCGGGCGTCACGCAAGGCCCGCTGATCAACGAAGCGGCCGTGCTGAAGGTCGAGGCGCACATCGAGGACGCGCTCGCGAAGGGCGCGACCGTCGTGACGGGCGGCAAGCGCCACGCGCTCGGCCACGGCTTCTTCGAGCCGACCGTGCTGACGGGCGTCACGCCGGCGATGAAGGTCGCGAAGGAAGAGACGTTCGGGCCGCTCGCGCCGCTGTTCAAGTTCGGCAGCGACGACGAGGTGATCCGCCTCGCGAACGACACCGAGTTCGGCCTCGCCGCGTACTTCTACAGCCGAGACATCGGCCGCGTGTGGAAGGTGGCCGAAGCGCTCGAATACGGGATGGTCGGCGTGAACACGGGCCTGATCTCGAACGAAGTCGCGCCGTTCGGCGGCGTCAAGCAGTCGGGCCTCGGCCGCGAAGGCTCGCACTACGGCATCGACGACTACGTCGTGATCAAGTACCTCTGCCTGGCCGTCTGACGGTTCGGGCCTGCCGCTTCCCGGCGACAGGCCCGCGCCGCCCGGCCGGAACCGGGCGGCCCGACGCGGGCCGGCGCCTCTCCGTCGCGCCCGCGTCACCCTCCCTTCCCTCGATCAGCGGAATACGTTCACCGCCTCCACCAGCCGCGTCGCCTGCTGCTTCAGGCTTTCCGATGCCGCCGTGCTCTGTTCGACGAGCGCCGCGTTCTGCTGCGTGATGTTGTCCAGATGCACGACCGCCTGGTCGACCTGCGCGACGCCCGTGCTCTGTTCGGCCGTCGACGAGCTGATCTCCGCGATGAGATCCGACACGCGCTTCACCTGCGTGACGATGTCCTCCATCGTCTTGCCCGCGCCGTCGACGATCCGCGCACCCGACTCGACGCGCTCGACGCTCGCGCCGATCAGCGTCTTGATCTCCTTCGCCGCGTTCGCGCTGCGCTGCGCGAGTGCGCGCACTTCGCCGGCGACCACCGCGAAGCCGCGCCCCTGATCGCCCGCGCGCGCCGCCTCGACCGCCGCATTCAACGCGAGGATGTTGGTCTGGAACGCGATGCCGTCGATCACGCCGATGATGTCGGCGATCTTGCGCGAGCTGGCGGTGATGTCGTTCATCGTCGCGACGACTTCGTTCACTGCCTGCCCGCCGCGCCCGGCCGCCTCGCTCGCGGACACCGACAATTGATTCGCCTGCAGCGCCGTCTCCGCATTGCTCGACACGGTCGCCGTCATCTCGGCCATCGATGCGGCCGTCTGCTGCACGCTCGTCGACGCCTGCTCGGTGCGCGCGCTCAGGTCGTTGTTGCCTTGCGCGATCTCGTTGCTCGCGCGCTGCACGTTCAGCACCTGTTCGCTGACATCGTCGACGAGCCAGCGGAACATCAGCCCGAGCTGGTTGATCGTGCGCAGCGTCATGCCGATCTCGTCGACGCGGTTCATCCGCACGCCGCTGCGGCTCTCGCCGGTCGCCACGCGCAACGCCTCGTCGCGCAACTGCCGCAGCGGCCGCACGATCTGCGCGTCGAGCCACAGCCCGGCCGCCGCAGTCACGCCGACCGCCGCACCGGCGAACGCCGCGAGCGCGCCGCCGGTCAACCCGGCCGCCCAGCCCGCGCCGACGACCGCCGGCGCCAGCACGCACAGCGTCGACACCAGGCGGGCCCGCACCGACATCGTCTGGAACAGCGACGCGACGCACCGCACGCCCGTGCGCACGATCAATCCCTTGTGGAACCGGCGGCTGCCGGCCTTGCCTTCGCGGAAATCGCGATACAGCGCCTCGGCGGCCGCGATCTCGTCGCGCGTCGCCTTCGTGCGTACCGACATGTAGCCCTTCGGCTGCCCGTTGCGCATCACCGGAATCGCGTTCGCGCGCACCCAGTAGTGATCGCCGTTCTTGCGGCGGTTCTTCACGAGCGCGGTCCACGGCTCGCCGCCCTTGAGCGTCGCCCACATGTCGGCGAACGCCTCCTTCGGCATGTCCGGATGCCGCACCACGTTGTGCGGCTGGCCTTCGATCTCCTCGGGAGAAAAGCCGCTGACCTGGATGAATGCCGCGTTCGCGTAAGTGATATAGCTGTCGGCATCGGTCGTCGACATCAGCGTCGCATCGTCGGCAAATTCGAATTCGCGTTGCGTGACGGGCTGGTTGTTGCGCATGGTGTGGAGCTCCGGGTGGCGGATCTTGCGTCCGCTCGTCGATTGATTCGAGACCCCGCGCATGGCGATCGATTCGCATGCGTGTGAGTCAGGCTCCTGCACTTTCGGCAAATTCAGCGAAAACATTATGCCGTATTCGGGTAAATATGCATTAAAGATGCATCAACTTGTTTTTGCCGAATAATTTGTTCATGGATAAAACGAAACGCCTTGTCGGGCAACGGTTTGGCGGCTATTCGTCTGATCATTGTGCGCCGTGATTTCGGCGTGATTTAATGCGCGAGCACGCAATCGGAAATACGAATATCTCCTATTCCACGTCATTCAATTTAACCCGCAAACCTGAATAGGCGCTGTGCGCGACATCCGGCGTTCATCGATCACCCGCACGTCGCGCCCCGTTCGCGCCATCACCTGAACACGTTCACCGCATCCACGAGCCGCGTCGCCTGCTGCTTCAGGCTCTCCGATGCCGCCGTGCTCTGCTCGACCAACGCCGCGTTCTGCTGCGTGATGTTGTCCAGGTGCACGACCGCCTGGTCGACCTGCGCGACGCCCGTACTTTGCTCGGCCGTCGACGAGCTGATCTCCGCAATGAGATCCGACACGCGCTTCACCTGCGTGACGATGTCCTCCATCGTCTTCCCAGCCCCATCGACGATCCGCGCGCCCGACTCGACGCGCTCGACGCTCGCGCCGATCAACGTCTTGATCTCCTTCGCCGCGTTCGCGCTGCGCTGCGCGAGTGCGCGCACTTCGCCGGCGACCACCGCGAAGCCGCGCCCCTGTTCGCCTGCACGTGCAGCCTCGACGGCCGCATTCAGCGCGAGGATGTTGGTCTGGAATGCGATGCCGTCGATCACGCCGATGATGTCCGCGATCTTGCGCGAGCTGGCGGTGATCTCGCTCATCGTCGTGACGACCTCGCTCACCGCCTGCCCGCCGCGCTCGGCCGCATCGCTCGCGGACACCGACAACTGGTTCGCCTGCAGCGCCGTCTCGGCATTGCTCGACACGGTCGCCGTCATCTCGGCCATCGACGCGGCCGTCTGCTGCACGCTCGACGCGGCCTGTTCGGTGCGCGCGCTCAAGTCGCCGTTGCCCTGCGCGATCTCGTTGCTCGCGCGCTGCACGTTGTGCACCTGCTCGCTGACGTCGTCGACGAGCCAGCGGAACATCAGTCCGAGCTGGTTGATCGTGCGCAGCGTCATGCCGATCTCGTCGACCCGGTTCATCCGCACGCCGCGCCGGCTCTCGCCGGTCGCGACGTTCAGCGCCTGCTCGTGCAACCGCTTCAGCGGTTGCACGATCTGCGCGTCGAGCCACCAGCCGGCGGCCGCCGCCACGCCGACCGTCACGCCGGCAAACGCCGCGAGGCCGCCGCCGGTGAGCCCGCAGGCCCACCCCGCGCCGACGACGGCCGGCGCCAGCACGCACAGTGCCGAATGAACGCGCGCTCGCACCGACATCGTCTGCGACAGCGATGCGATCCGCAGCAGCCCGGTGCGGATGACGAGGCCCTTGTGGAACCGGCGCTGGCCAGCCTTGCCTTCGCGGAACGCGCGATACAGCGCGTCCGCGGCCCGGGTCTCGTCGTGCGGCGCCTTCGTGCGCACCGACATGTAGCCTTGCGGCGCGCCGTTGCGCATCACCGGAATCGCGTTCGCGCGTACCCAGTAGTGATCGCCATTCTTGCGGCGGTTCTTCACGAGCGCGGTCCACGGCTCGCCGCGCCGCAGCGTCGCCCACATGTCGGCGAACGCCTCCTTCGGCATGTCCGGGTGACGCACCACGTTGTGCGGCTGGCCGACGAGTTCCTCGTTCGAGAACCCGCTCACTTGCGCGAACGTCGTGTTCGCGTAGGTGATGACACTGTCGGCATCGGTCGTCGACATCAGCGTGACGTCGTCGGGAAAATCGAATTCCTGTTGGGTAACTGGCTGGTTGTTGCGCATGCAAGGCTCCGAAAGGCGGATCTGTCGTCCGCGCCGCGCTGAAATCGCGCTCAGTAGCCGAAAAACGGTTGCTCGCTTTACGACACTCTCGTCCTTACTGTCGGCAATTCAGCGGAAAACCTTAATTCCGTTGCGCATAAAATGGGCAATCCAGCCATTGCCATGATTTCGATCAAATAATCCGGCGATAATCGCCGCGCGCGTTTATCTGGCTGTCACGAAGCGCCGCGCGGCATTGACAATGCCCGCAGCCGTTGCGTGCGGCGAAACGATTCGCTTATCCTGCTCCATTCGACCTGAATTCGAATCCGATGAAAAAGGCATTGCATGAACTGAATCGGCTGTCCTGGAATACGGCGACGGTCGCGCATAACAGCCATAAAGGCGATCAGGCTGCATTTTTCCGCAATGGCGGCTCGACGCTATTTCCGGAAGAACGCGAACTGCTCGGCGATCTCACCGGTTTGCGGCTCTTGCACCTGCAATGCAACGCGGGGCAGGACACGCTGAGCCTCGTGCGCGACGGCGCGGATGCAACCGGCGTCGACATCTCCGACGAGGCGATCGACTTCGCGCGGCAACTGTCGGCCGACGCGGGCCTGCCCGCGCGCTTCGAGCGCGCCGACGTACTCGACTGGATGCCCGCAGCCGCCGCGCGCGGCGAGCGCTTCGATCGCGTGTTCACGTCGTACGGCGCGATCTGCTGGCTGTCGGACCTGAGCGCATGGGCACGCGGGATCGCCTCGTTGCTCGCGCCGGGTGGCCGCTTCGCGATGGTCGAGTTCCATCCGTTCTCACTGTATTTCGACGAACACTGGCAGCCGCGCTACGACTACTTCAACGGCGACGCGACCGAGGAACCCGCAGGCGTCGGCGATTACGTCGCGGCGTCCGGCACGGGGCTCGGCGAGCAGCACGATCATCCGGGCATCGTCGGTTTCGCGAACCCGCATTCGAGCTACGAGTTCATGTGGGGCATCGGCGACGTCGTGAATGCGCTGATATCGGCCGGGCTCGCGATCGACCGCCTGAACGAATATCCGTACTCGAACGGCTGGAAGGGCTTCGACGGCATGCGTGAGCTGGAGGGCCGCCGCATGGTGCCGCCCGAAGGCATGCCGCGCCTGCCGTTGATGTACGCAATCGCCGCGCGGCGGGTGGCCGCATGACCCGCCGCACCGCCGCCGAACGCGACGCGCTGTCGGCCCGCCTGCTGGCCCGCGACGACGTGCCGCTCGTGTGGACCATCGACCGGCGAGAAATCATCGAACACCTGTACGTATTGCGCGACGGCGCGCTGCATCTCGTGCCCGAGTTCTACGACGTGTCCGGCTGGCCCGACGGCGAAGCCGACCACTACACGCCGATCCTGCTCGACTGCCACGACCGTGGCGGCTGGTTTCTCGGCCGGTTCGACGGCGCGCGGCTCGTCGCGGCAGCGATCGTCGACAGCCGGCCGCTCGGCCCGCGGGGCGACATGCTGCAGTTGAAGTTCCTGCACGTGAGCCACGACTGGCGCGGCTGCGGGCTCGGCGAACAGCTCTACCGCGCGGCGCAGGTGCAGGCACGCGCGATGGGGGCCGAGCGCCTGTATGTGTCGGCGACGCCGTCGCAGCGCACGATCGACTTCTACCTGCGGCTCGGCTTCACGGTCAGCACGGCGCCCGATCCCGAGCTGTACGCGCTCGAGCCCGAGGATATTCACCTCGAAGGGCCGACCGCGTGACGGCTCGACACACGGATGAAGCGTAGAATTTTCCGCCCTGCCCCAGCCGTCATCAGTTGCCATCAGCCGTCACGGAGCGCGACATTGAACAACGACTCGCCATCGCCCGCCGCGCCGAAGATCCTCGTCAGCATGTGCGTGGTCGGCCATCCGGTCCGTTACAACGGCTCGGCGAAGACCGCCGCGCACGAGGCGCTCGAACGGTGGCAGCGCGAAGGGCGTCTCGTGGCCGTCTGCCCGGAGCTGGCGGGCGGCTTGAGCGTGCCGCGCCCGCCTGCCGAGATCGCCGGCGGCGCATCGGGGCAGCAGGTGCTGTCGGGGCACGCAAGGATCGTCGACGTGAACGGCGCCGACGTGACGGCGCCATTCGTTGCCGGCGCGCAAACCGCGCTGGCCCTCGCGCAGGCGCACGATTGCCGCTTCGCGATCCTCGCCGACGGCAGCCCGTCGTGCGGCAGCACGTTCATTTACGACGGAAGTTTCGCGAGCCGGCGGCAGGCGGGCGCCGGCGTCACGGCGGCACTGCTGCGCGAGCATGGCATCGAGGTGTTCGCGGACACCGAGATCGATGCGCTCGACGCGCGCCTCAGGCAACTGTCGCAGGCCGGTTAACGACGATGGGCGGCACGAGACACCTCGTGCCGCCCATCGTGGCGGATACAGCACAGCGGTGAAGCGGCGCATATCCGGCCGCTTCACCGCATCACGCCGGTCACACGCGTTCGATCGCGATCGCGATGCCCTGACCGACGCCGATGCACATCGTGCACAGCGCGAAACGGCCGTTCGTGCGATGCAGCTGGTACATCGCGGTCGTCACGAGGCGCGCACCCGATGCGCCGAGCGGGTGGCCGAGCGCGATCGCGCCGCCGTTCGGGTTCACGCGGGGATCGTCATCGGCCACGCCGAGCATGCGCAGCACGGCGAGACCTTGCGACGCGAACGCCTCGTTCAGTTCGATCACGTCGAACTGGTCGATCGTCATGCCGAGCCGCGCGAGCAGCTTCTGCGTGGCCGGTGCCGGGCCGATGCCCATCACGCGCGGCGCGACGCCGGCCGTCGCGATCCCCAGCACGCGGGCACGCGGCGTCAGGCCGAAGCGCTTCGCGGTGGCCTCGTTCGCCAGCAGCAGCGCGGCGGCGCCGTCGTTCACGCCCGACGCGTTGCCGGCCGTGACTGAGCCGTCCGGGCGCACAACGCCCTTCAGCTTCGCGAGCGCTTCGAGCGACGTTTCGCGCGGATGCTCGTCACGCGACACGACCACCGGGTCGCCCTTCTTCTGCGCAATCGTGACCGACACGATTTCTTCGGCCAGCGTACCGTCCTGCTGCGCCCGCGCGGCTTTCTGCTGGCTGCGCAGCGCGAACAGGTCCTGATCCGCGCGGCTGACGTTGTAGTCGACCGCGACATTCTCGGCGGTTTCCGGCATCGAATCGACACCGTGCAGCTGTTTCATCAACGGATTGACGAAGCGCCAGCCGATCGTCGTGTCGTAGATGTCGGCCTGGCGCGCGAACGCGCTCGCGGCCTTGCCCATCACGAACGGCGCGCGCGTCATGCTCTCGACGCCGCCCGCGACCATCAGCGCGGCTTCGCCCGACTTGATCGCGCGTGCGGCCACGCCGACCGCATCCATGCCGGAACCGCACAGGCGGTTGATCGTCGAACCCGGCACGCCCTCCGGCAAGCCCGCGAGCAGCGCCGACATGCGCGCGACGTTGCGGTTGTCCTCGCCGGCCTGGTTCGCGCAGCCATAGATCACGTCGTCGATCGCCGTCCAGTCGACATCGCGATTGCGCTCGACGAGCGCCTTGAGCGGCACCGCGCCCAGATCGTCGGCGCGCACGCCGGACAGTGCACCGCCGTAACGCCCGATCGGCGTACGGATCGCATCACACAGAAAAGCTTCGGTCATCAGTGTCTCCGGTCCCGTGAAAGGCAGGGAAATGAACAGGGCGCGCCCCTTGCATTGCCCGCCGGGATGCGCTCGGATGTTCTACATACGAACATAAGATCGTGTATCGAACGTTCAACGCATCATAGGGAGTGCGGGGACGACCTGTCAAGGGCACCGCCCGCCGGGAGGTTGGCGTGTCGGGCCCCATGCGCTATCTTCTCGGCTGCACGACATTCCAGGCGCTCATGACAACCGACGATATTCAGACGAAACCCGGCGACTCCTATGTACAGTCGTTCGCGCGCGGCCTCGCGGTGATCCGCGCGTTCGACGCGGCGCGCCCGGAGCAGACGCTCACCGAGGTGGCATCGGCCACCGGCCTCACGCGCGCGGGGGCCCGCCGGATTTTGCTCACGCTGCAGACGCTCGGCTACGTCGAGGCCGACGGCCGGCTGTTCCGGCTCACGCCGAAGATCCTCGAGCTCGGCTTCGCGTATCTCACCTCGATGCCGTTCTGGAATCTCGCCGATCCGGTGATGGAGCAACTGTCCGCGCAGATCCACGAAAGCTGCTCGGCCGCGGTGCTCGACCGCACCGAGATCGTCTACGTGCTGCGCGTGCCGACCCGCAAGATCATGACGATCAACCTGTCGATCGGCAGCCGGCTGCCCGCGTACTGCACGTCGATGGGCCGTGTGCTGCTGTCCGCGCTCGACGATGCGGCGCTCGATGAAACGCTCGCGCAGAGCACCATCCGCGCGCATACGCCGCGCACGATCACCGACCTCGGCGAACTGAAGGCGGCGATCGCGCAGGTGCGTCAACAAGGCTGGGCCGTGGTCGATCAGGAACTCGAAGTGGGGCTGATGTCGCTATCCGCGCCGATCCGCAACCGGCGCGGGCAGGTCATCGCCGCGATGAACATCAGCGGCAACGCGCAGCGGCATACCGCGAAGCAGATGGTGAAGGAGTTTCTCGGGCCGCTGCAGCAGGCCGCGCAGACGGTATCGGAGCTGGTGGCGCGGCGCGGTTGAGCGCCGGGCGAGATCGTCATATCGGTGACGCGACAAAGCGCCCAATAAAAAGACGGGCGGCACAAGGCCGCCCGCTCAAACTCTGATCTCTGCAACGTTCTTCTCACGGAACACGGAGCGCACTCCGCGTCGCACAATTTAGTGATGCGCTCCAACACGGTCAATCTGACGAGAACGAAATTGCATCGCGTCGGCACGCTACCGCCCCGCTCACGCGCCCAGCAGCATCCCCTTTCGCACCGGCACCGTGCCCGTCACGCGGCCGAGCGGCGCGCCGGCCGTCACGAAACGGATCGCGCGGCGCATGTAGAACACGCCATCGGTCGCGCTCGAGATCGTCGTGATCGCGTCCGTCAACGGATCGACGATGTCGAACAGCGGATCGCCGGCACGGATCGTCGCGCCGATCGCCGCGCGGTGCACGAGGATTCCGCTCACCGGCGCATAAAACTGCTCGCTGCCCGCGAGCGGCGTGGCCGGCGCGGCCAGCGGCGGCAGCGGCGCACGTTCGCCGCGCACCGCGCCGCACCACACCAGATAGTCGACGAGCGCGTCGGCGTCGCGTTGCGCGTATTCGTACGTCACGTCGCGTTGACCGCGACACTCGACCGTCACGGCCACGGTGCCGGCCGCCATCGGCGTGCCGTCCGGCAAATGCGCGCGCAACCGTGACCACAGCAAGTGATGCGCATCGTCGAACGCATGGCCGCCGGAATCCTCGGCGAGCAGCGACACCTCGGCGCCGAGATACCGCGCGAGCGGCTCGACGTCCGGCCACGCGGTATCGCTCGTGTAGACGTGCATCACCGCTTCGAGCGAGCAATGCAGGTCGATCACGACATCGGCGTCGTGCGACAGCTTCAGCAGCGCCAGCTGCAGCGCATCGAACTCGGTGCGCGGCGCGATTTCATCGAGCGCCGCGCCGACGCATTCGCGCACGATCGCGCGATTGCGTGCGCCGTCGTCGCCGAGCCGGTCGCGCGCACGCGCGGCGATCTCCGCGAGCGGCAGGAAGCCGCGATTGAAGTTGCGCCCGCTCGCGAGGTCGAAACGGCCGATGAACTGCCCGAGCAAATGATGATTGAGGCCGACCGGGTTCGACACCGGCACGAGCACGATTTCGGCCGCGAGCCGGCCTTCGGCGTCGAGCTGCGCGAGGCGCTGCTTGAGCATGAACGCCGCGAGCATCGCGGGCGTCTCGTCCGCGTGCAGCGCGGCCTGCAGGTAGATCTTGCGGCCGCTGTCGGCCGGCCCGAAATGAAAGCTCGTCAGCGTGCGCTGCGTGCCGATCGACGGCGACAGGAGCGGCATGGTGCGAATCTGCATCGATGGTCTCGAGTGGATGAAAGCGGGGAATCGGGTGAACGGACCGGCACGGCGCTCAGTCGCCGTACGGATTGAAATCGAAATACTGCTTCGCGATCCGGTCGTACGTACCGTCCTTCAGCATCGACGCGATCGCGCCGTCGATCGACGCCTTCAGCGCGGTATCCGACTGCCGCATGCCGATGCCGACGCCGCGATCGCCCATGTCGAGCGGCGCGCCGACGAATGCGAAACCCTTGCCGCGCGGCTGGCGCAGGAACCCGTAGTCGGCTTCCACGGTGCCGAGCAGCGCCGCGTCGAGGCGGCCGTTCACGAGATCGGCGAACACGTCGTCCTGGCTCTTGTACGGCACCACGCCGACGCCGGCCGGCGCCCAGTGCGCGAGCGCCCACGATTCGAATTGCGTGCCCGACTGCACGCCGACGCGCTTGCCGGCCAGCGACGCCGCCGTGCCGTCGAGCCCGCTGCCGGGCCGCGCGACGAGCCGCGACTTGAAGCGGAACAGCTTCGACGAGAACAGGATCTGCTTCTCGCGCTTCGCGGTGATCGCCATCGACGACAGGATCGCGTCGATCTTGCGCGCCTGCAGCGCCGGGATCATCCCGGAGAATTCGAGCTCGACCCACTGGCAGCGCAACTGCGCGCGGCGGCAGATCTCGTTGCCGAGATCGACGTCGAAGCCCTTCAGGCTGCCGTCGGGCGCCTTCGCGTCCATCGGCGGATAGGTCGGATCGATGCCGAGCCGCACCACGTGCGCGTCGAGCGCATATGCGGACCTGGCCGCCAGGCCAATACACAGGAAAACGAGCGGGACGAGGAAACGTTTCATGGTCGACGACGGGCAGGAAGAGGAACGAACGGCATGAGCCGGACTGCCTGCGATCGTAGGGGCCGCGCGCGGCCGCCGGAACCATCGGCTGGCTTATCATGATCGGTATTTCCGATCACCGGCCTCGCTGCTTCCCATGGCGTTCACGCTGTCCCAGCTCCGCATCTTCCAGGCCGTCGTCGAGCACGGCAGCCTGCGCGCGGCCGCCCGCGCGCTCGATCTCGCGCAAAGCAGCGTCACGCAGCAACTGCAGGGCCTCGAGGCGACGCTCGGCGCGACGCTGTTCACGCGCACCAACCGCGGGATCGTGCCGACAGCCGTCGGCCAGCGGCTGCTCGCGCGCTCCGGTTCGATCCTCGGCGAATGCGAGCAGGTCGAGCGGGAAATCCGTCAGTTGAGCGGCGCCTACGAAGGCACCGTCACGCTCGGCCTCGTGACCGAGCCGCTGATCGACGCGTTCGCGCCGGTGCTGACCGCGTTTCGCGCGCGCTTCGACAAGGTGGACGTGCACCTGCGCACCGGCACGTCGCGGATGATGATCGGCTGGCTGCGCGAAAGCGCGGTCGATTTCGCGATCGCGCTGGTCGCGAAGCAGACCGACACGACCGATCTGGCGGTCATGCCGCTGCGCACGTCAGCGCCGGTGGTCGTCTGCCGCAACGGGCATCCGGCGAGGCACGCGCAATCGCTCGCCGAGCTGGCCGACTACGGATGGGTGTCGACGCGCTCGCCGAACCTGAGCGCCGACCCGGTCGTCAACCGGCTGCTCGCGTACTTCGATACGCACGGCCAGCCGCCGCCGAAGATTCTCGCGACCGTCGAAGGAATGTTCGAGACGCTGCAGATCGTCACGCAGACCGATTCCCTCGCGCTCGAAACCGAAGCGATCACGCGGCACGGGCCGTTCGCCGGCGCGCTCGTGAAGGTGCCGGTGCGCGAGCAGGCCGACGCGCAGGACATCTGCCTGCTGCAGCGCGCGGCCGTGCCGCTGACGCCGGCCGCGCAGGAACTCGCGACGATGCTCGCGTCGTATTTGCGGGTGGTGCGCGGGCGGTAAGCGCACAGGGCCGCGCCGCGGCCCGCATCGCGCCTCGCGCGTCAGTCCAGCGATTCCCGCGCCGTCTCGCGCAGCATCGCGACCGCGATCAGCGACAGCACCACGCACGCGGCCACGTAGCCGGCCGGCGCGAGCTTGCTGCCGGTCGTCTTCACGAGCCAGGTCGCGATCAGCTGCGCGGTGCCGCCGAAGATCGTCACCGCGAGCGCATACGCGATCGAGATGCCCGTCGCACGCACATGGCGCGGCAGCGACTCGCACATCAGCGCCATTTCCGATGCCGAGCCGAGCGAATAGAACAGCAGCATCAGCGCGGTCAGCGGCAGGATCACCGACAGCGTCGGATGATGGTTCATCAGCCAGAACGCCGGGAACAGCAGCGCGACCAGCACGCCGCGGCCGACGAAGATCGGCAGGCGGCGGCTGCCGAGCTGGTCCGACAGCCAGCCGAACAGCGGGCATGTGACCAGCATCACGCAGCCCGACGCGACGCCGACGAACATCGACAGCTTCATCGGCAAGCCGAGCGTGTGGATCGCGTAGGTCGGCATGTAGAAGGTCAGGATATAGGTCGACACCGTGCCGCCCATCACCGTGAGCATCAGCAGCAATACCGTGCGTGTGTGCTTCGAGAACAGCTCGCGCAGCACGCCGCGTTCGATGCCGTGATGGCGGTCGCCGGGTGCATCGTCCGCGAGCCGCCGACGCAAAAACATCCCGACCGGCGCGATCAGCACGCCGACGAGAAACGGCAGTCGCCAGCCCCAGCCTTCCAGCGCGTCCTTCGTCATCGTGTTGGACAGCAGCGCCGCGAAGCCCGAGCCCATCAGCGCGGCGCCGCCCTGCGTCGCGAGCTGCCAGCTCGCGCGGAACCCGCGACGCGACGTGCCGCCCTGTTCGAGCAGCGTCGACGTCGCCGCGCCGAATTCGCCGCCCTGCGAGAAACCCTGCAGCAAGCGCGCGAACACGACGAGCAGCGGCGCGGCGACGCCCACCTGCGCATAGGTCGGCGCGATCGCGATCAGGCCGGTGCCGAGCGCCATCAGCATGATCGTCAGGTTCAGCGCGGCCTTGCGCCCCTTGCGGTCCGCGTAGACGCCGAGCACGACGCTGCCGAGCGGCCGCGTGAAGAAGCCGGCGGCGAACGTCGCGACCGACAGCAGCAGCGACGTGGTCGGGTCGCTCGACGGGAAGAACAGCTTGCCGATCAGCACCGCGAAGAAGCCGTACACGGTGAAATCGAAGAATTCCAGCCAGTTGCCGATCACGGCCGCGGCGATCGCGCCGCGCTTCGTGACGGCAGGCGCATCGCGCGTGCCGGTTTCAGCGGCCTCCGCCGACGCGGGGTGCAGCGCGAGATGATCTTTCTGCATCGCTATCCTCTCCTGTCAATGCGGCCGGAAGCGCCGGCCGCGCGCCGCCGCCACGATTACTGTCCGAGGTAACGCTCGACGAGGCGCGTCCAGAACGCCGCGCCGATCGGCAGATTGCGATCGTTGAAGTCGTATTTCGGGTTGTGCACCATGCAGCCGTCCTCGCCTTCGCCGTTGCCGAGCCGCACGAACGAGCCCGGCCGCTGCTGCAGCATGAACGCGAAATCCTCGCTGCCCATCAACAGGTCGGTCTGCTCGACCACGTGCGCATCGCCGACGAGTTCGCGCGCGACCTGCGCGGCGAAATCCGTTTCGGCATCCGTATTGACGACGACCGGATAGCCTTCGATGTACTCGACGTTCGCGCTCGCGCCGTAGCTCGCGGCCTGCGATTCGGCCAGCTCGGTGATGCGGCGCTTGAGCAGCGCGCGCACTTCCGGGCTGAACGACCGCACGCTGAGTTCGAGGCGCGCGCCGTTCGGAATCACGTTGTTCGCGGTGCCCGCGTGCATCGAGCCGACCGTGACGACCGCCGGCTGCGACGGGTCGACGTTGCGCGCGACGATCGTCTGCAGCGCCATCACGATGCTCGCCGCGACGACGACCGGATCGACCGTCAGATGCGGCCGCGCCGCGTGGCCGCCGACACCCTCGATCGTGATGATCGCCTTGTCACCGGCCGACATGAACGGGCCGCGCCGCGTGAGGAACACGCCGGGCGCCGCGCCCGGATGGTTGTGCATGCCGAACACCGCATCGCACGGGAAACGCTCGAACAGGCCGTCGTCGATCATCTTCTTCGCGCCGCTGTCGACGCCGTGCTCTTCCGCCGGCTGGAAATACAGGTGCACGGTGCCCGAGAAGTTGCGGGTCTTCGCGAGATGCTGCGCGGCGCCCAGCAGCATCGTCGTGTGGCCGTCGTGGCCGCACGCGTGCATCTTGCCGTGCGTGCCGCTCGCATACGGCAGGCCGGTCGCCTCGACGATCGGCAGCGCATCCATGTCGGCGCGAATGCCGATGCTGCGTGTGCCGTCGCCCACCCGCAGCGTGCCGACCACGCCCGTCTTGCCGACCCCGCGCGTCACCTGCCAGCCCCATTGCTCGAGCTTGTCCGCGACGAGCGCGGCCGTGTCGTGCTCCTCGTACGCGAGTTCGGGGTGGTGATGGATGTGGTGACGGATCTCGCGCAGCCCGCCGGCGGCGGGCATCAGATCCTCGACTTCGGTGAAGCGGGTATTGGGGGTATCGGTGGTCATCAAGGGGCTCCTGCTGATTGTCAGCGTGTCTCGCACGCGGCGTTTGCATGCGGGAAAGCGAGCCACTATAGCCAGCCGAAATCGGTTCAAGAAGATGCGGAATTTTTCACCGTGATAAGTGTTTTTAATCAGGGTTAATACGGAGATGTCGGCCCGGCTCGTAGTTTTCGATTGGGTACCCGCTACTGCGGCGTAAGACTACTGCTTGATTGCGTTCAACTGCCGATCGAAGTCCGCGGGATCGAAGTAGTCTCGCCAAACCGTGATTCGATCATCGACGATGGTCAGGGTACCCATCACGGGAAGCGTGATTTTTCCACCTGATTCGTGTTGAAAGACGTCGATCCGCTCATTGAGGACGACGTTTCCCGCTGCGGCGATATGGGTCACCGTCCAGTCGACCTTGAACGTCGTGCCGATCCCGAAGTCACTGTGGAATTGGCGAACATTGTCCCGTCCAACGATGTCGGGGAACGGAACGTTGTCGTAGAGGACATCATCGGAGAGCATCGACAGCGCGTCGTCGATGCGGTTTTCGGTCCAAAGCGAAAAGAATCGAAGCGCCACGGCCAAAACATCGGTAGTCATCTCGGCTCCTCAAAATGGGGGTGAAAAGCAGGCACGGGACATGGCGCACCAACTGGTGCGCCATGTCCCGCCAGTCTTATTCTTGAACGAATGCCAGCAGTTCCGCGTTCAAGACACCGGCGTTGACGGTCAACATTCCATGGGAGAAACCCGGGAACGTTTTCAGCTTGCCGTTCTTCAACAGTTTGATTGCCTTGAGCGCCGCGTCCTTGTACGGGACGATCTGGTCATCTTCGCCGTGAAGGACCAGCGTCGGCACGTCGATCAACCGGAGATCTTCGGTCTGGTCCGTTTCCGAAAACGCCTTGATACCCTCGTAGTGGGCTTGCGCGCTACCCATCATTCCCTGGCGCCACCAGTTCTGAATCACGCCCTGATGAACGGTCGCGTCCGGACGATTGAACCCGTAGAACGGGCCCGCGGGCACGTCTACGAAGAACTGCGCGCGATTTTCAGCGAGCCCCTTGCGTAGCCCGTCGAAGACATCCAGCGGCAGGCCTTCGGGATTCGATGGCGTCTTCAGCATCAGCGGCGTCACGGCGCTCACGAGAATGGCCTTCGCCACACGCCCCGTCGGCTCGCCGTGCCTTGCAACATAGCGCGCCACTTCGCCGCCGCCGGTGGAATGGCCGATATGCACGGCATGCCTGAGGTCCAGTGTCTCGACGAGCGCAAACGCGTCCGCTGCGTAATGATCCATGTCGTGACCTTCAGCGACCTGCGACGAGCGCCCGTGTCCGCGCCGGTCGTGGGCAATGACGCGATACCCGTTCGCCAGGAAGAAGAGCATCTGGGTATCCCAGTCATCCGCGGAGAGCGGCCAGCCGTGATGGAACACGATCGGCTGAGCGTCCCGGGGGCCCCAGTCTTTATAGAAAATGTCTACGCCGTCCCGCGTGGTAATGAATGACATGATCATGTTCCTTTCGTACGGTTGCAGGGAAGTAACGGGTGCTGCGGAAGTCGTCGTCGCGGCCCGCGCGATCTCGCAGGGTGGTCGCCGGAATGCGGCCGGCAGGCGAAAAGCACGCCCGCGGGTGCCGTCCGATCTCGAGCCGCCTCAGGAAGGAGTGGTTACGTCGACGCCGCGAACGGGTAATCGATGTAGCCCTGCGCGTCTTGCGTGAACCATGTAGCCGGGTCGTCTGACGCGAGCGGAATCGCTTCGGCCAGACGCCGAGGGAAGTCCGGATTGGAAATGAACGGGCGCCCGAACGTAACGGCGTCGGCAACGCCCGCATCGAGTTCTGCCTGAGCTCGAGCGGCGTCGAAATCCGAGTTGAGCACCAGCGGTCCTTTGAAAGCCGGTCGAATTTTCGCCGCGAGCGGGTCGAGGTAACCGACGCCGAAACTGCCGTTCAGCGGAGGCTCGCGCAGTTCCAGGAACCCGATCCCTACCGCGGACAGCGCTTCGGCGGCCGCGATAAACAACGGCAAGGGATCGCTGTCGCGCACGCCCTGCGTTTCGCCGTTCGGAGACAGGCGAACGCTGGTACGGCCGGGACCCGCTACATCCGCGACGGCCCGGGTTGCCTCGATGAGCAGCCGGAGCCGATTCGAGATCGATCCGCCATACGCGTCGCCGCGGAAGTTGGCACTGTCTCGCAGGAATTGATCGATCAGATAACCGTTCGACGCATGCAACTGTACGCCGTCGAAGCCAGCCTGCAGCGCATGCCGTGCCGCGGCGGCGAACTGCTCGATGATCGCGGGAATTTCGTTTGTCTCGAGTGCGCGTGCCCGCGCGTAGGGCTGCTTGCCCGAGTAGGTATGAGCGTGGCCGGGCGCCGTCGTCTCGGACGACGAAACAGGCGGTGCGTCATCCAGAAAGCTCGGATGCACGACTCGCCCCATATGCCACAGCTGCGCAATGATGCGGCCGCCCGCTTCGTGCACGGCATCGGTCACCGTGCTCCAGCCGGCAATTTGCGCAGCTGTCCACAGCCCGGTGGCGTAAGGCCATCCCAGGCCCTGCCGGGAGATGCCGATCGCCTCCGAGATGATCAGCCCCGCGGAAGCACGCTGACTGTAATAGTCCGCCATCATCGCGGTCGGTACGTGTTCGCGCGTTCCCCGCGCACGCGTCATCGGCGCCATGAGGATACGGTTGGGCACGTCGATCGCACCGAGTCGCAAGGGATCAAACAGCGTAGGCACCCCAACCTCCTTCTTGTTTTCGCCAACGTGGAAATGCCGGCAACGCTTCACCCAGCTCAGACGAGGCGAGCGCCGCCGTCGACATGAATCGTCTCGCCGTTCATCGATCCATTGCTCATGAGGAACACCACTGCCGCGCCCACTTCTTCGGCGGTTCCCAACCGATGCAGCGGCAATTTGTCTTTCAATGCGTTGACATACGCGTCACGACCTTCGCCGAGCGTGCGAGCGAGCAACGGCGTGTCGGTGGTGCCGGGCGAAACGGTGTTGACACGGCGAGGCGCAAGTTCCAGAACCAGCCCCCTGGCCAGCGCCTCCATCGCGGCCGATGCCGACGCAAGAATGGCGGTGCCATAGGCATTGGGTCGGTCGGCCAACACGCCGGAAATAAACGTGACGGAGGCATCGGCCGCCAGGCGGTCACCCAGCGCGCGCAAAGTATGGACGGCGGCCCAAACGCGCTCGTCGAATGCGCGTCGTAGATAGTCGACGTCCGCGTCGAGTACCTTGCCTGCCACGAAGGTTCCCGCGAGGAGAACGAGATGGTCGACGTGAGCGATGTCGGCCAGTGCCGAGACGATGGTTTCCGGCCGGGTCACGTCGGCGCTCCGCCAACCCGCGAATCCATTCTCGATGGCGACCTGTTCGGCACCCTCCGGATTGAACCCGACCACCGTGACGCTTGCCCCCGCGGCCTTGGCCTGTTTGGCCGCCGCAAGGCCGATTCCGGACGTTCCGCCGAAGATGAGGACGGACTTGCTCTTGAGTGAATGGGGATCGAAATCAGAGGTCATGGAGTGGGTCCCTGTCAGCCGGCGCAACTCGAAACGGCGCCGTGCAGAGACTCTATACTTGACGGCCGACATTGATAATCAGCGCCCGATTCGCTTCTATATTTCCGCCATGGAACAAATCAGCCTGGACCGTCTCACCGGTCTCATCGCATTTAGCCGCGCGGCATCGTTGGGAAGCTATTCCGCTGCGGCGCGGGCGCTTGGCGTCACGCCTTCCGCGATAAGCAAAAGTATCCAGCGTCTGGAGCGTCACTTCGAGATCAAACTGTTCAACCGCACGACACGGTCATTGACGCTGACTCAGGAAGGGCGCGACTTGCATGAACGCACGCTGCGCCTGCTGTCGGAAATGGAAGCGATCGAACAGGCCGCTGCCTCGGCGCGATCCGAGCCTGCGGGCATCCTGAAAGTGACCGCGCCGCTGCCGATCGGGGTTCATCTCATCGCGCCCGCCCTACCCGCGTTTCGCCAGCGCTTTCCCAAGCTGTCGATCGACCTGCGCCTGGGTGATCATTTCGTCGACCTCGTCGGTGAAGGTATCGATGTGGCTGTTCGCGTCGGGGATCTCGCGGGCTCTCGTTTGGTCTCGCGAGCGCTTTCGCCTCACTACATCGGCGCCTATGCGTCTCCGGACTACCTCGCCAAACGCGGTGTTCCCAGGCATCCTGACGACCTCGTGGATCATGATTGCGTGAACTTTCGCTTTCAAAGTTCGGGGCAAGTGCTTCGCTGGACGTTTGCCACGGATGAAGGGCCGCTCAGCCTCACGCCGGATGCGGGCATCGTCGTCGATACCAGCGATGCGGTGGCCGCCGTCATGGCGGCGGGTGGCGGCGTGGGCATTTCGCCGACGTATGTCGCTGCAGCGTACGTCCGGCGCGGGGAACTCGTGCCGGTCCTCACCGAGTTCGTCGAACCGCGCTCCACTATCACTGCTCTTTGGCCGGAGAGCCGCCGTAGTAGTCCGAACGTCAAAGTATTGCTGGCATACCTCAAGAAGGTTTTCGCTTCGTATGCGGCAGAGCATTGACGGGCAGCCGATGGTTTTCGGACTACCTGGAGGAGCGGCCGAAGCGATCTTTCGACGGAACGATTCCGGCAGCCACGGCGAATGACGCGAAACAGCTCTTCGCTCATCGCAACCACATCCTTGCGGTCCTTCCGCGCAAGTTCGACGTTCTACTCTGAGCCGGCCATACCGACCACAGTTGCCCCAAGGCCTTTCGTCCATTGAGGGAGGGCCATGCCGACGCCGCCCGCGGCGGCATCGGCGGCGCACGCTCCACGGCAACGGACCGTCGCCCGCCGATCGCTTCAGCAACGCGTGCTTTCATCCGGTGATCAGTCGCGGCGCTTCCCGCGAACCTGCTGTACGGTCACCGTGCCCTTTTTATCGCCAAAATGCGCGATCACGTAGTTCGAGACAGCCGCCACATCAGCATCCGAGTACGCACTTCCGAATGACGGCATCATGTGGGTCTGTCCATTGATCTGCACATTCGTTCCATGGAGCAGCACCTGCATCAGCGCTGTACCCGATGGATCGTTGACCGCACGACTGCCGACGAGGTCGGCATACGGCGATTGCCGTCCTGCACCGTTCCATTGATGGCATCCCGCGCAGTCCGCGGCAAACAGACGTCGACCACGACCATTTTCGTCGCGGGCGCTTTCCCCCGGCAGGACCGGATTCGACGCGCGCGCAGCGGCCGGCGCAAGCTCAACGGGGCCTGCACCGCCACCCTTCACAGGCGTTATCCCGCGAAGATATGCGACCAACGCGCCGATGTCGTTTGACGTCAAATGTTGAAGACTATGCTCGACGACCTCCGCCATCGGGCCCGCCGCGGAACTGCGGCCGGGCGCATGCCCTGTCGATAGATAGCCGGCAATCTGCTCGTCCCGCCATGCGCCAATGCCGTAAAGATCGTCCTGCGTCGTGTTATACGCTTTCCAGCCATCGATGTCGGCACCCGACAGATACGCGCGGGATTGCATCGCAAATCCGGCATTTCGTGGCGTATGACATTCGCCGCAGTGCCCGAGCGGCCCTGCCAGATATGCGCCGCGATTCCACTCGACGCTTTTCGCTGGATCGGGCCTGAATCGCTGCTCGTGGAAGAAGATCGCATTCCAGAACGCCATGCCCCAACGCTGGTTGAACGGAAACGCGAGCGTATTGAGCGGCGCAGCCTGTCGCACCGGTGCCAGGGAAAGCAGATACGTCTTGATATCCAGCACGTCTTCGCGGCTCATTGCCGTATATGACGTATAAGGCATCGCCGGATACAGGTGCCCGGCCCGACCGACACCCTGACGCACCGCCCTGACGAACGCGTCGTCAGTCCAGTCGCCTATGCCGGTTTCCTTGTCGGGCGTGAGGTTGGTGGAATAGATCTTTCCGAACGGCAGGTCGAACGCGCGTCCGCCCGCATAGGGCGTGCCGCCCGGAGCCGTATGACATGCGACGCAATCCGCCGCCCGCGCGAGGTAGGCGCCGCGCGCGACACCTGCCGGTAGATCCGCCGGCACGCCCGCGAAAGGCGACACCGGTTCGGGCCCGGACGGTCGAAGCGCGGTGTATGCGAACCATCCTGCAGCGACGAGAATGACCAGCAGTCCAAAGCAAGCGATCCGGCGAAGGATCTTCATGGTGTCAATTCGTTTCAAGTCGATATTCCCGTTCAAGCTGCGAGCACGTCGTCACGCAAAGGCAATGCGCGAATCCGCCGGCCGGTGATGGCAGCAAGCGCATTCGCCACGGCCGGCGCCGGAAGCGGCGTGCCGGGCTCGCCGATGCCCGTAGGCGCGGCAGTCGACGACACCATGTACACCTCGACTCGCGGCATCGCATTCATACGCAGAATCGGATAGTCGTGGAAATTGCTTTCCTGGACTTGTCCCTGCTTGAACGTTATCGCTTGATGCAGGAACGAAAGGCCGAGCGCGGCAGCGCCCTCGATCTGGGAGGCAACAATGTCAGGGTTGATCACCGTGCCGCAGTCGACGGCACATACGATCCGGTCTACGGAGTAGGAGCCGTCCTGGTGCAGCGTGACTTCGGCTACCTGAGCGACGTGCGTACCAAACGACGCGTGGACGGCAATGCCTCTCGCTCGCCGGTCGCCGGGTTTCGATGCAGGCAGCGGCTTGCCCCACCCTGCCTTTTCGACGGCGAGATCGAGCACACCGAGGTCGCGTGGGCTTGACTGCAACAGTTGCCGTCGAAACACATAGGGATCTTTCCCGGCCGCCGCGGCCAGTTCATCGATCATCGTCTCGACCACGAACGCGGTGTGCGTATGCCCTACCGACCGAAGCCACGCCACGGGTATCGCGAACGCGTTGTAGCTATGCTGCTCCACCCGGAAATTCGGAATCGCATAGCCCGTGTCGGCCGCTCCTTCCACGAGGTTATCGTCGACCGTCGTGGGATCGGGCGACGGCATGAAGCTCTGCCCGACGATACGATGGTGCCAGGATGCCAGCTGTCCGGACGCATCGACGATCGCACGCACACGATGGACGGTCAGCGGGCGATATTGAACACCGCGCATGTCGTCTTCGCGCATCCACACCATTTTTATCGGCGCGTCGATGCCCGCTTTACGGGCAGCAATCGCAATGCGAACGGCTTCGCGGACAAAATCCGATCGCGGATTGGCGCGCCTGCCGAAACTCCCCCCTGCGTAGAGCTGATGCAGCTGGACCTGGTCCAGCGCGAAGCCAAGTTCCTTCGCGGCTGCATTGCTATCTCCGGTGTGCCATTGCTCGCCGTTCCAGATTTCGCAGCGGTCCTTCGTCAAATGCACGACGCAGTTGAGCGGCTCCATCGGCGCATGTGCCAGATAGGGCTGCTCATAGATCGCGTCGATCACCTTGGCACCGCTGGGTGTGCCGTCCAGCACCTTGCCGCGCGCCTTCGCCACCACGCCCGGCGTACCGGCCAGTTCGCGAAACTTCGCGACGATCATGAAAGAATCCGCGGTCAGCGCACCGCGCTCGTCCCACTCGATCTTCAGCGCGTCCCTTCCCTGACGGGCCGCCCACGTGTTACGGGCAAGTACCGCCGCACCACCCTGAATCTCGTCGTCACCTGGAACCCGCACCACCGCGACCACGCCGGGGACGGCCAGCGCCTTGGCGCTATCGATACTGCGTATCTTTGCCCACAACTTCGGAGGATGCGCGATCGCGGCGACGAGCATGCCCGGAAGTCGAATGTCCTGCGTGTAGATCGCACTACCGTTGACCTTGGCGGGAACGTCCAAGCGACGCGTACCGTTCTTGCCGATGAATCGGAACCGGGCGTGATCCTTGAGCACGACTTCCTTGGGGATCGGTTCCGCGGAAGCCGCGGCCACCAGACTACCGTACGTTGCCCGGCGTCCCGAACGCGGGTGAACGACGACGCCGTTCTCTACCACGAGTTCGTTCCGAGGCACACCGAACCGTTTGGCTGCGGCGGCAACGAACATGGTCCGCGCGGTGGCTGCCGCGTGCCTCATTTGAACCCAGGCGCCAGCCATCGCCGTGCTGCCGCCGGTCGCCTGCACCTTGAACCCTCGCGCCGCGAGGACGGGATTGATGTAATGCTCCACATCGGCAGGCGCACCCGTCACGGTGATGTCACTCAAGCTCACGTCGAGCTCCTCGGCGGCGAGCGTAGCCAGCCCCGTAAACGTCCCTTGGCCCATTTCGAGGTAACTCGAGATCACGGTCACCTTGCCATCCGCGGCAACGCGGATAAATGCATTGGGCTCGAAAGACAACCGTGCCGTCGACTTTCCGATCACGGCCGCCGCGCGGGCCGTGCCTCCGTGGAAGCTGAGCGCAAGCGTGAACGCCGCCATGCTGCCCAGAAAGTTGCGGCGAGACATTGCGATGGAGGGACTGTCGCTCACAGTCGATTCCGCGTCTTCGTTCGGAACACCGGCGTGGTTCGTCATGGATTGCTTCCTGTTTTTTGTCACGAGCGTCGTGATAGCCGAGAATCCTGGCTGGCGTTACGCTCGCGCTGCGAGCACATTCGCGGCCTTGTGTATGGCAGCACGAATCCGGACATAGGTGCCGCATCGGCATGCGTTTCCGCTCATTGCTGCGTCGATATCGTCGTCGGTCGGACGCGGCTTCGTGGAAAGCAACGCGATCGCCGACATGATCTGCCCGGACTGGCAATAGCCGCACTGAGGCACCTGGTGCTCGATCCAGGCGGCCTGCAGCGCTTGGCCTATGCGCAATTGCTCGGCGGCTTCGATCGTCGTTACCTTGCGATCTGCGACATTCGCAAGCGGTGTTACGCACGATCGAATCGGACTGCCATCGACGAGAACGGTACACGCGCCACACAGCGCCATGCCGCACCCGAACTTCGTCCCCGTCAGCCCGAGCTCGTCGCGCAAATACCAAAGCACCGGCATACTCGGATCGCCGTCAAACGAACGACTCTCACCATTGACCGCAAGCTTTACCATGACGCCATCCGTATCTGAGATTTACGCAAGCCTCGATGCTACGGTTATGCGGCCTGCGCTGAACCTTGAATTGTTGAATGCGGCCATGAGCAGAATTGATTAATCCGCGTTGGCCAAGCACGCTGTGAAGCGCTGTGTTGGCGTACGCTCGAACCGCTTCGGCAGGAAGCACCTTCGGCGCCGATGCCGCTGACACCGCTTTCCAGCAGCCGGCACTTCGGGCAATTCCGCCAGCCTTTGCTGGCGGCGCAGCTTCGGAAGCGAACGGCGTACGTGCCGCCAAAACCGGGTCAGTCGAGCTTTTCGGTCTTCTTCAGGCGCGCACCATTACCAATGAGCAATGCCGAAAGAACGAGCAACACGACCCCGCCCATCAACGGAGCGAACACGCCGATGCGATCGAGGAGTTTTCCCCCTAGCGCGCCGCCCAGCATGATCGCCAGCTGAATCGATCCGACCATCAAGCCCCCACCGCTTTCGGGCTCGTCGTCGATTTCCTTCGCCAGCCAGGTGGACCACGTGACGGGAATCGCTGCATTCACGGCGCCCCAGCCGATCATCATCGTCGCGGCGCCCGCGAACAGGTGGCCGAACTGCACCAATCCCAGCGTCGCGGCGGCGAGCGCAATCGGCAACCAGCGCAACAGAGGGTAAACATGGTTGCGGTGCAGCATCGTGCCCGCGAAATGGGTCCCAGCAAAACCGGCCACGCCCAATCCGAGCAATAGCATCGACAGTTGATTGGCGTCTGCTCCGGTTACCGCTTCCAGAAACGGACGGAAGTAGGTGAACGTCCCGTAGGAGCCGGCGAAGGTGAGCATGACCGCAACCATTCCGACCGCAACGTTTCGGCGCTTCAGCAGTCCGAACAACCGGGTGATGGGAATGGCTGCTCGGGGGGGCATGCTCGGCAGGCTTACCGCTTGCCATACTAGATTCACCAGTACCAAAGGCACCAGCGCAGCAAATACGAATCTCCAACCCAAATGGCCACCGACGTACGCGCCAATCGGAGCAGCAAAGGCTGTCGCGATCGCATTACCCATATAGATCGTTCCGAGCGCCTTGGGTACGCGTTGTGCCGGCACCAGTTGAATCACCGTGGCTGTGGACAACGACCAGAAACCTCCGACCGCAAGCCCCAGGAACGCCCGCGCAATCATCAGCACCGCGAAGTTCGGCGACACGGCGATCAGCACGATCGATATCAGCATCAGAACCGTCATGCTCATCAACACATGCCGACGATCGAAACGCCCGGCGAGCGGCGCGACGAACAAGCTGGCCAGGACGGCGAAGAAACCGGAAATCGAGATCGCCTGACCAGCGATGCCCTCGGTTGCATTCAAGTCATGCGCAATCGGCGTCAGCAAGCTGACCGGCATGAACTCCGAGGCGATCAGCATCGCCACACACAGCGCCATGGCGCCTACCGCGCTTCCTGTCTGGCGCGGCGAGGAAACGAATGAAGAAGATGAAGGGGTCATGATGTTCGCTCCCAAAAATGCAGGACGCAGCAACGCCAACCCATCCGGCGCGCGGATGAAGCATTGGTGCATCTCAACGGAGGTATTGGCTACCGACGGCTCGACGTGAGCGACAGGAATGCATCGCTAGCGGCCCCGGCTTCGAAGCCCATAATAGGTCGAGGAGGCCATTGGCGAATACGCCGATTCCGGAATAGACCGATGAATCGGATTGATAAATCCGACGATGAGAACGTGCTGGATTGCTCAACCACTTCGACGTGAACAGCTACTTCGTGTGTCGAAGTGCGTCGATCAGAACGTGCATCGCTCGCGAAATCTCGCGCTGAGCCGAGTAGTAGATGTGATATCCGGGGGACGTGCGCCACCATGGTTTCAACACCGGCACCAATCTCCCGGTTTCGAGATGGGGTTGCGCCAGGTCCTCGTGGAGGTAGGCCAGCCCGTAACCAGACAGTGCCGCGTTCAACACCTGGTAAATGCCGTTGAATACGAGCCGCCCGTCGGCCCGGACATTCACTTTTCGCTGACCTTTACCGAGTTCCCATGCGCACAGGTTTCCCAAGGTCGGAAGGCGAAGGTTGATGCAATCGTGACAGACCAGATCCTGCGGCTTGGTCGGCACTGGTTTCGAAGCGAAATACGACGGCGCAGCCACGATCGCGAAACGTTGGTCGGGTCCAATGCGGACGGCAGAAATATCTTTCGACAACTCGTCGCCGAGACGCACCCCAAAGTCGTACCGGCTCTGGACGATATCGGTCAACGCATAGTCGGCGTTCACCTCCACCTTGATCTGCGGATACAACGCGAGGACCTTCGCAAGGCGCGGCCAGAGCAACGTATCGATGGCATGCTCCGGCGCTGTGATGCGGATCGTTCCTGCTGGAACGTCCCGCATTTCAATGATGCTCTTGAGCTCCGCTTCAATGTCGTTGAACCTGGGCTCGACGACCTGCAGCAATCGTTCTCCAGCTTCGGTCACGGATACGCTTCGGGTGGTACGTGTAAGCAAGCGCACACCCAACCGCGTCTCCATTCCGCGAATCGTATGGCTGAGCATCGACTGCGAGATACCCAACTGCGCGGCCGCACGAGTAAAGCTACGTTCGCGCGCAACCGCAATCAATGCGAGCAACTCGCTGTAGTTTTCCCGTGACATTTATCGATTCCATGCAGAGGGACGCGACGTCTTCACTTGCAATCTGGCCCGCGCAGACGAGAAGAGCGCTCGCACACTAATGCGCATGACGCAACGCGGATACAAGAAGGGCCATCGCTCCCGACGGTTGTCGCCGGCTGGGATAGTACAGATAGAACCCACCCCAAGACGGACACCAGTCCGTCAAGACCGGTATCAAGTGCTGCGCCTTGATATACGGTTCGGCGAGATCTTCCGGAACATACGCTAGCCCAAGCCCCGCCACCGCACCGGCCAGGCATTCGTAAATGTCGTTGCACGCCAACTGACCGTCGACGCGAACATTGACCGGTCGTCCGCCTTTTTCGAACTCCCACGCCCATAATCCGCCATGCGCCATCAGTCGCAAGTTCACGCAGCTATGGTGTACGAGATCACCGGGTGTCCGAGGCACTGCATGGGTGGCAAAGTACCGCTTCGTGCCCACGACGGTGAAGCGAACGTCAGGACCGATTTGAACGGCGATCATATCCTGCGCAATCGCTTCGCCAAGCCGGACTCCGGCATCGAACTGCTCGGCCACGAGGTCGACAAAGCGATTGTCGATACTCAGCTCGACCTTGATATCAGGATATTTGGGCAGAAACTCTTTCAGCTTGGGAGCGAGAATCGTCCGGCTCGGATAGTCCGGTGCGGTGAGGCGAATGGAGCCCCTCGGGCTGCCACCGAGATCCGACAGAGCGGACATCTCCGCGTCGATTTCCTTCAAGCGCGGCGCAACGATGTGAAGGAGCCGCTCGCCTACTTCAGTCGGCGTGACGGTACGCGAATTTCGCGCGAGCAGTCGAGCGCCGAGCCGCTCCTCCAGCGCACGAACTGCGTGACTGACTGCGGATTGGGACACACCCAACTGCACGGCAGCTCGAGTAAAACTTTTCGCGCGAGCAACGGCGATGAGTGCCGTCAACCCGCCAAAGGAATCGCGCAGTGTACTGTCTTCCATGATCGATCATCCACCGTCTCGTCATTGACAGCACCATACCATCGCCATATCCAACACGCAGCCAATTCCTTTCCACTAGCACTCCCCGAAGCAGCGCCTCGCCCCGCATCGCCGCAACGAGCGGCCACGGTCGTACGCCGAACCATTTCACTTGTCCGCGTCGCCGCCGAACGCAACATGAGACGTGGGCTGGGCCGCGGTGTGCATGCCTGCAACCTCTCGCGATGCTGCTTGTGCATCGTCAACCCACGTACGTGGGTTCGCACGCGCCGGGTTGAAGCCCGCAGCTGCATATTGGTTCGCTTCCTGAAGGACTTGTTCACGAGTCGGGCCGTTCGACACCGACTGAGCCGACGCAAACAACGGTGCAAGCATACCGAGTGCAATAGCAAAAACACCAAGATGGATTTTCAAGGTATGGACTCCAGAATAATTGCGATGATTTGGCCAAGGCCATCTGGCGCCTATCTTCGCCACGAGCAGTGGGGAACCCTCCCCGGAGGGTGGAATTGCCTCAAACCAATCTGCGATGGCTTGTACGCGCCAGGCTCGATGTCTCTCTACCCATGCACATCCGAAGCCGCCCGCTTATTGTGTGTGGATTGATATCAATGGCGACGTGTTGACCTACGCTTCGAACGATACGTTCGGCGCTCGACGGGATCAAGCTACGCGCTTGCTAAGACCTATGCACTGTATTAATAAATCGTCCCTCCAGCCCGTGAAACCTTGTTCAATGACGCATCTGCCCGGACGACCTTTAGACTGCTGCTTGCAGCCTTCGCCGCAAGCGCGCTAATTTCAGTGCCCAACCCGATAGATGCGGCCGCTATGCACGCCCTCCACGCTGCGCCGATACGCCATTGCCACACGTGTCGCCGGCACGCCTTCGTAACCGGGAAAGAACGGCCCGAACCGTTCCGCGGATTCGATCAGCATGGTTGGACTGACCGCATTGATTCGGATACCCCGACGAAAATCGCACGCAGCGGCACGCACGAACCCTTCGATTCCGGCATTCGACGCCGCAGCGTGAGCACCCTGCGCAATCGGATCATCGACGGCGATGCCGGACGTCAGCGTGATCGAGCCGCCATCGCTCAGGTAATGCTGCCCCACCAGCGCGACGCGCACCTGACCGAGCAGCTTGTCCTGCAGACCTCGATGGAAATCGGCCGCCGTCATCTTTTCGATTGGGGCGAGCACAACATTGCCTGCGGCGACGACGATCGCATCGACGCGCCCGACCTGCTCGAACAGCGAACCGACGCTGTCGTCACGCGTGATGTCGACCTGATGGTCTCCGCGGGTGCGGCCAACACGAATGATTTCGTGCTTGCCATCACGCGCAAGCTCATCTGCTGCGGCACGACCGACGTCCCCGCCGGCACCGATTACGACGATCTTCATCGAACACTCCTTTTCGCGTTCAGGTTGGAACGTCGCCATTCTTCACCGAACCGAGAACCCCATAAATATGCTCTAATTTCCGACACTCCTAACCTACAGTTAGCAATATGGACAGACTGCGTGCCATGGAAACCTTCGTTGCCGTCGTCGAAGGCGGCAACTTCACCGAGGCAGCGCGGCGGCTGGAGATCTCGGCGGTCATGGTCGGCAAATATGTGCGCGAACTGGAGGAGCGTCTCGCCGCGCGCCTGCTCGAGCGCACTACCCGGCGCCAGAACCTGACCGATGCCGGTCGCGTGTTCTACGAAGACGCCAAGCGTGCGCTCGAACACATGCGCATCGCCGAAACGTCGGTCGAACGGCTACGCGCGTCGCCCTCCGGTACGTTGCGGATCAGCGCGCCGATCACCTTCGGCGCCTGCGTCGTTGCGCCGCTCGCCGCGACTTTCCGGCAGCGGTATCCGCTCGTGCGCGTCGAGCTGGAATTGAGCAATCGCAACGTCGACCTGATCGACGAGGGTTTCGATCTGGCGATCCGTATTGGCGAACTGGGTGATGCCGACCTCGTTGCAAGGCCGTTGACCCGGTATCGGATGGTGATCTGCGCGTCGCCGGGCTATCTCGCTCAGTACGGGCGTCCGCAAACGCCACAGGACCTGAGCGCGCATCACTGCCTGTTCCACACGGTGTGGAGCAGCCGAAACGGCTGGAAGCTCGGGGACGACGACAGCACGCACTTTTCGGCTGAATCGGGGTTCACTTGCAATGACGGCAACGGCCTGCGGATGGCCGCCATTGCAGGCGCGGGATTGCTGCTGCAGCCGGAAGTCCTGGTGAGCCACGATCTGGCGAGCGGCGCGCTGGTACAGGTGCTGCAAGGTTACGAGCCGAAGCCGCACCCCGTTCATATCGTGTATCGACAAGACCGGCGCCCGCTGCCCAAGCTCACCCGCTTCGTCGCGCATTTGCTCGAGCATGTGACGGAGCGCGACACGTCGTAGCGTGCTTTTCGGTTCGACGACATGCGCGAAGATACGTTGGTCGGGCAAACGTCTTCGCCAATTTAGGACGACATCGCTTCGTCAGCGGCTTCAAGCTTCCGACCGCCTCCCCGCGCTATGCAAATCCGTACAACTTCGCCGGGTTCGTGACGAATATCCGCTGCTGCCAGTCCGGCCGCCCGATCCAGCCGGCGATCACGTCCAGCAAGCTTGCGTCGTCCGGCTTGTCCGTCTTCTGCGTCGGGTGCGGCCAGTCGGTGCCCCACAGCATGCGCTCCGGCGCCATGTCGATCAGCGCCTTCGCGACCGGCGCGACGTCGTCGTAGGCAGGCGCGCCCGTCTTGCTGTCGACGTACGGCCCCGACAACGTGATCCACGTATGGCCCTTTTCGACGAGGCGTTGCGCGGTACGAAACGCGGCCGACGACAGCCCGCCGGGCTGCGGCACATGCGCGATATGGTCGATGACGAGCGGGCAAGGCAACGCCGCAAGATGCGGCTCCAGCTCCGGCAGCCGCGCGCCCTGCACCACCAGCTCGATGTGCCATCCGAGGTTCGCGACGCGCGCGGCGAGCGGCGCCAGCATGTCGAGCGTCGTCGCGCCCGGATAGCTGAGGTTGAACCGGATCGCACGGATGCCGCCGCGATCGAGCGCCCGAAGCTCGTCGTCGCTCACGGTGGCGTCGACCACGGCGACGCCGCGTGCATCGGCGCCGAACTGCGCGATCGCCGCCAGCGTGCAGCGATTGTCCGTCCCGTACGTCGACGGCGTCACGACCACGTTGCGCTTCACGCCGATACGCGCCTGCACGCTTCGGTATTGCGCGACGGTCGCATTCGGCGGGCGCAGCGTCGTGCCCGGCGCGACCGGGAACCGGTCGTCGTAGATGTGCATGTGACAGTCGATCGCCCCGTCGGGCAACCGGAACGCCGGCCGCTCGGTGCCGCTCGACCACGTTTCGTCGGCCGCGGCCAGCCTCGGCAATGCAGCCGAAGCCAGCGTCGCGCCGGCGATCCGGAGGAACCCGCGTCTCGCGATGCGCGCCATGATCAGATGGTCCCCGTCTTGCCGACCAGCTTGCCGGCCGCATGATTGCGCGTAAGCAGCAACAGCGTCGCGACGCTGACGAGCGTGAGGATCGCGAGCGGCATCAACGCGAGCGCGTAGCTGCCCGTCGCCGCCTTCACCCACCCGTACACGTTCACCATCAGCCCGCCGCCGAGCAGGTTCGCGATCGCGTTGACCGTCGCGAGCCCGGCCGCCACGGTGCTGTTGGACAGCATGTCGGTCGCGAGCGCCCAGAATGGCCCCTTGAACGAATACGCACCGACCAGCACCGCGCAGAGCATGCAGATCGTGGGCAGCAGCGATCCGCTCAGCGACGTCGCGAACAGGCCCACGCCGATCAGCAGCATCGGCACGACCGTGTGCCAGCGGCGTTCGCCGAGACGGTCCGAGCGCCGGCCCCAGTAGACCATCAGGATCGAGGCCACCGCGTACGGCACAGAGTTCAGCAGGCCGGTTTCCATGACGGTCAAGCCGAACGACTTCAGCAACTGCGGCTGCCACACGGACAGCGTGCTGCCTGCCGCGGAAGCACACGTGTCGACGAGCGCAAGGCACAGCACGTAGCGGTTGCGGAACAGCTGCGCAAGCGGCAGCGACGGCACCTTCTTGCGTGTCTTGTGGCCGGCGGCCAGCGCGTTCGAGAGCCACGCGCGCTCGTCGTCGTCGAGCCACCTCGCGTTCTCCGGCTTGTTCGTCAGCATGAACAGGCACGCGATGCCGAGCAGCACGGTGGGAATGCCTTCGAGGATGAACAGCCAGTGCCAGCCGCGCAGGCCCCATACACCGTCCATCTGCAACAGCAGCGCGGAGATCGGCGAGCCGATGAAGCTCGCGGCCGGAATCGCGACCATGAACGTCGCGACGATCCGCGCCCGGTACTGTGCGGGAATCCAGTACGACAAATACAGCAGCACGCCCGGGAAGAAGCCGGCCTCGGCCGCGCCCAGCAGGAAACGCAGCACGTAGAACGTCGTCGCGTTGTGCACGAGCGCGGTCGCCGCCGACACGATGCCCCACGTGATCATGATCCGCGCGATCCAGATTCGCGCGCCGTATTTCTGCAGCGCGAGATTGCTCGGCACTTCGAAAAAGAAGTATGAAATGAAGAACAGGCTGCTGCCGAAACCGAAGACCTGCGCCGACATCCCGAGGTCGTGGTTCATCTGCAGCGACGCCATCCCCACGTTGCCCCGGTCGATGAAGGCAAGCAGGTAGCAGATCATCAAGAAGGGAATGAGTCGCCAGACGACCTTTCGTATGGTCCGGCGCTCGATCGCGGACGCTTCCATGAAACCGGCTTGCATGTTGTCTCCGTTTATTGTGCGCCTGAGCGCGTTCCTGTGAACCGTTGCCACGCGATGACCGCCACGACGCCGCACGCCAGCACGGCGGCCATGGCGGCGAAGGTGTGTCGCACGCCGAGCGCCTCCGAGGCGCTGCCGACGAGCAGGTAACCGAACGGCATCGTGCCGTTGTAGGCCATGCCGTACATCCCGACGAGCCCGCCGCGCACGTGCTCCGGGCACTGCCGCTGAATCGTCGCGTTCGTCGACGTGGCCGCGAACGTGAGGCTGAAGCCGAGCGCATAGAACGCGGGAATCGAACCCGCGGCATCGGTCGTCGCGGCCAGTACGGCCAGCGCGCCGACTGCCGTCCACGGTGCATAGGCGATGAACCGGCGCGACGCGCGCGGCCCGAACGCCGACGACAGCAGCACCGCCGCGCTCAACGAGCCAGCGCCGGCGCACGCGAAGAACACGCCGGTAAAGCGCGCCGCGTCGTGAAAGCCCTGGTCCGCGAGCAGCGGCACGAGCGTCTGGTAGCTGCCGGCGAACAAGCCGATGCACGCGAGAATCGGCAGATAGCGGGCCGAGAACGCATCGGACAGCACGTAGCCGACCGCATCGCGCAGGCCGCTTTCCGCGCGCGACGGGCGGTCCACCGTCGCGGTCCGGATCGACCGCACGCACGCCGCCATGAAGCACAGCGCAAGCGCATAGATCGCAAACGACGTCCTGGGGCCCAGCGTCGGATAGACGAAGCCGGCGATGGTCGGGCCGACCATGCGCCCGACGTTGTAGACCATCGTGTTCATCGCGACCGCGTTGGACGTGTGCGTCGCATCCTGCAGGCTCGTCAGCAGCAGCACCTGCCGCGCCGGCGTTTCCACCGCGCTCGACACGCCGATCGCCAGCGCATGCGCGAGAATCAGCTTCACGCCGAGCAGGCCGAGCAGCGACAACGTGAAGAGGCTGCCCGTCAGCAGCAGCGACGTCGTCAGCACGCAGAGCGTCACACGGCGCGCGTTGGCCGAACCGATGCGGGAGCCCGCCACCGGTGCGACGATCAACTGCGGCCCGTACAGCAGGAAGTTGAGCAGCGCGAGGATCGCCGCCGAGCCGGACAGGTGATAGATCAGCAGATTCAGCGTGACGTTCTGCGTCCAGCTGCCGAGCACCGACGCGACCTGCCCGCTCAGGTAGCGCCGCAGCGATGCCTCCGTCAGCGCCGGAAACAGCCTGTTCACCCACCCCGCTTGCGTCGCGACGTTCATGACAGCGCCTTTCCGCGCGTTTCGGGCGCGAACAGCACGACCGCGGCCGCGGCGACGAACGCGACGATCGTCGTCGCGAGCCCGAGCCCGAAGCCGCCCGACGTCGACGCCAGCGCACCGATGATCAACGGCGCGATGAAGCCGCCGAGCCGGCCGCCGTTGTATGCGAGACCCATGAAGAAGCCGCGCGATGCCGTGTTGCCGATGATCTCCGCGAGGAACGGGCCGGCACCCGCGAAGATCCCGTTCACGCTGAAGCCGGTCAGAAAGATCGCGGTCATCAGCAGCAACGGATTCGCCGACACGATATACACGCCGACGGCCAGCGCACCGACCAGCAGGTAGGCCAGGAACATCGGCCGCCGGCCGAGCCGGTCGACCCACGCCGAGAACAGCAGGAACCCGGTGATCGCGCCGAACTGCAGCGCCAGCACGAACTTCAGGCTATGCACGAAGTCGAGGTGCTTCACCGTGATCAGGAACGTCGGCGTCCACGTGAATACGCCCCAGTAGAGGTACTGCAGAAAGAAGATGAAGCAGAAGGCGGTGAGCAGGCCGCGCACGTTCAGCTTCTCGTGACTGGCCGGGCCGGGCTTGCGAGCCTGCGGCTTCGCGTGCCTGCGCTCGAGCCAGATCGGCGACTCCGGCGTCTTGCGTGCGACCCAGAACAGAATGAAGAACGGCGACGCACCGATCAGGAACAGCAGACGCCAGCTGTCGCCGCCCAGTCCGCCATGCACCGCGCCGACGATGCCCGAGATCGCGATCGCGAGAATCGCGCCGATCGGCAAGCCCATCTGCATCAGCGCACCGCCCTTGCCGCGCCGGCCCGGATGCCAGGTCTCCGCGATGAGCGCCGCGCCGGCGGTCCAGGTCCCGCCCATGCCGAGCGCGCCGAAAAAGCGCAACGTGGCGAACGCGTGCGCATCGGGCGCAAATGCGATCAGGCCGGAAAACAGCGAGTAGATGCCGACGCAGAGCAGCGCGGTGCGCACGCGCCCGATCCGGTCCGACACGAAGCCGAACAGAATGCCGCCGATGATCTGTCCGGCCGCCGTGACGCTCGTGAACATGCCGAGCTGCGCCTTGTTCAGCCCGAACTGCAGCGCGAGCGTCGGCAGCAGTAGCGACAGCAGGAACGAGTCGTAGCTCTCGAACGTCCAGCCGAGCCCCGCGAGCGACAGCGCACGCCACTCGATACCGGTCACGCGCGTGAGCCCTTGTTCCGCGGCGGCGGAATCGATGTCCTGCGTCGCCACGGTTGCAGTCGTCTTCATGGGTTGTCTCCGGGAATCGCGACGCGATACGTCGAGGCGGCCGTCCGGCTGAACAGCGCGGCCTTTTCGTCGGCCGACATCGCGGACGCGAGTCGTTTGAAGGCGTTCCACAGCACGCGATAGCTGAACATCCCCTTGTCGACGGGGAAGTTGCTTTCGAACATGCAGCGATCGACGCCGAAAAGCTCGACGCAGGTGTCGAAATACGGCTGCCACGCGGCCGCCAGGTCTTGCGACGACGGCGGCAGCTCGCGCGCGGCGAAGTCGAAACCGAACACGGTCATGCCCGCACCGCCGAGCTTCATGCGCGTGTTCGGCAGCGCGGCGAGACGCGCGAGCTGCTGCTTCCACTGCGCATGCACTTCGGCACGCCGGCCGGCATGCGGCCCCACGTCGACGGGGCCGCCAAAGTGGTCGATGACGACGATGACGTCCTCGGACGCGCGCGCGAGTTCGTACAGATCGTCGAGCTGCGTGTGATAGACCCACGCGTCGAGCGACAGCCCGTAGCGGCCGAGCGTCGTCACGCCCTGCCGGAAAGCCTGCTCCGACATCCGGTCGCGCGGCGGCGTCACCGGGCTCGACCGCACGTCGGGGCTCGCATGCCACGCGAGCGGATTGCGGATGCCGCGCAATCGCCCGCCGGATACCTGCAGCATCGTGTCGAGCACCGCCTCGAGTTCCGCGCCGAGCGACAGATCGGCGCCGCCGACGATGGCCTCGCAACAGCGCGTGGGGCCGTATGCGCCGCTGTCGAACATCGCGGCGATGCCGCTCGCGAATGCCACTTCGCCCACCGGCTTGAACGCCTCCGGCCCGCTTGCGCGCAACATCGAGCGGCACTGCACGTAGACCGTCGACACGACCCGATGCCCGCTGCGCACGTCCGCGCCGAACTCGTCCGCGAGATAGCGCCCGGTCTGGCGGTCCCACAGGTGGTGATGGGCGTCGACGATGGCGAGTTCGGGTTCGAGCACCGGCTCGTCGCGCAATGCGAGCCACTCGGGCCTGACCGGCAGATGGGGCGCGTGAACGGTCTGCATCGCACTCGCCTCAGAACTTCTGGCGCATGCCGATCACCACGCCCGTCTGGTTGTGATCGGGCGCGACCGTGCCATAGCCGTTCACGCCGAGCGCGGAGCCGCCCTTGTTGCGCGCGAAACCCGCCGTCGCATAGATATCGGTGCGCTTCGACAGCAGATAGTCCGCACAGAGCACGGCGAGCCACGGGTCGGCACTGGTCGAATGCACGTCCTGGTAATAGGCCGTCGCCGTGACCACGAACGCGGGCGACACCGCGTATTGCGCGCCGGCCCAGTACAGGTTCGCCGCGCTGGCTTCGGCGCCGTTCGCGACACGGATCGGGTTCGCCGGCAGGAACGCATTCGACGCACGAAGATAGCGATAACCGGCGAATCCCTTCACCGGTCCGATCGCATACGACGCGGCGGCCGTGGCGCGCCGCTCGGTGCCCGTGTTGGTCGCGACGGTGTTGCTGTTGCGCTGCTCGTACGACACGCTCGCGGCGAGCGGCCCTTGCGAGAAAGTCAGCGCCCCGCTGAAGAAGCGGCCGGTGAGTTGCGCGCCCGGCACCTCGGCGCCGTACCCGGTGTCGTAGCGGGTGCTATACATGGCCTGCGCCGTCAGTGGGCCGAACACGCCGGTGTACTTCACCGAGTTGTCGATGCGCGCGGCCGCCGCGTAGTCGACCGATAGCACCGAGTATCGCGACGACGCGCCCATCGGGTCGAAGGCCACGGCCTGTTCGTAAAAGAGCGCGTTCTGGCGGCCGAACGTCAGTTGCTGACCCCGGTACGCCAGCCCGACCCACGCCTGCCGGCCGAAAATCCGCGACGTCGTGGCGGCGTTCGAACCGAGACCTTTCGTCGACTGCGCGGTCGTGCCGTCATTGATGTTGAAGCCGTTTTCCAGCTGGAAAATGGCCTTCATGCCGCCGCCGAGATCCTCGACGCCCTTCAGTCCCCAACGCGAACCGGACAGATTGCCCGACGCTTCGCGCGTCTGCGCGCCGCCGGTATTCGTATTGTTGATGTGTTCGACGCCGACATCGGCAATGCCGTACAGCGTGACGCTGCTTTGCGCATGCGCGGCAACGCACCACGAGGCCGCGCTCGCGACGGTGACGGCGCCGAGCACGAAGCGGGGTTTCGGGCGGGAATGCTGGCTGGCCTGATTCGACAACATGAAGTCTCCAAACTGTTTTTTGTGGGTGGGTGTTCTGGCGAAAGAAAATTCACGTCTCGCGGGTGACAGGCGCTTCGCCGGCGCCCGAGCCCGGATCGCCGAGCCATGCGATGGTCAACGCGCCGAGCAGCAGCACACCCGACACGGCGATGAGCGGCACGGTGAAGCCGCCGGAGAATTGCTTGAGCGCGCCGATCAGCGACGGCCCGACGAAGCCGCCGAGATTGCCGACCGACACGATCAGCGCGAGTCCGCCCGCGGCGGCCCGGCCGGTGAGGAATCCCGACGGGATGGCCCAGTAAGTCGCCTGGAACGCGAGGATTCCGCTCACCGTGACGCACAGTGCGATCAGCTTGAAAACCGGCGCATGAATGAAGGCGCTCGCACACAACGCCGCCGCGGCGAGTGCCAGTGCACCGGCGACATATGGAATGCGGTTGGCCGCGCGATTGGCGAGACGCGCCCACCAGAGCATCGCACCGGCGCCGATCGCATACGGGATGGCCGTCAGCCAGCCGACCACCGCGTGTTCGACGCCGAACTGCTTGATGATCTGCGGCATCCACAAGCCGACGCCGAGCGAGCCGACGATCCCGCAGAAGTTGACGAACGCGAGCACGAACACGCGCCAGTTCGTCATCGCGTCGCGCAGTGTGCTGCCGTGCTTCGCGCCGATGTCGCGCTGCTCGAATGCGAGGCGCTTCGCGAGCGACGCCTTCTCTTCGTCACTGAGCCACGCGGCTTTCTCGGGACGATCGGCCAGCACGAACAGGCACGCGATGCCGAGCATCACCGCAGGGACGCCTTCGATCAGCAGCAGCCACTGCCAGCTGCGCAGCCCATGCAGGCCACCGAGTTCGAGCAGCGCGCCCGAAATCGGCGAGCCGATCATGTTCGCGACGGGAATGCCGACGAGGAAGGCGGCCGTCACCTTCGCGCGCCACTTGCCGGGAAACCAGTGCGTGAAATACAGGTAGATGCCGGGCGTGAACCCCGCCTCGGCGAGCCCGAGCAGAAAACGCGCGGCCGCAAAGCTCTTCGGTCCGACGACGAATGCCGTCGCCATCGAGAACAGGCCCCACGTGATCATGATTCTCGCGATCCATACGCGCGCCCCGACCTTCTGCATGATCAGGTTGCTCGGAATCTCGAACAGGAAATAGCCGATGAAGAAGAGGCCTGCACCGACACCGAACTGCTCGGCCGTCAGACCGAGATCCTTGTTCATCGTGAGCGCCGCGAAACCGACGTTGGTCCTGTCGAGATAGCTGATCACGTAGCAGACGAAGATGAACGGCAGGATGCGCCGGAACGCCCTGGCGAGCGTGCGCTCGCTGGCCGCGTAATCGTCGCCGGCAAGCTGCGCCGAGGACGGTGCGTCGGCGCGCGGTGCGTCGTCGCCGGCACGCAGCGCGTGCGAAATGGTCATGCTTGTCTCCTTCGTCGCGCGGCTGGCGGCGCGATCTTTCGGCATGCAGGCGGGAAGCCGATGCGCGGCTTCCCGGCTCGTGGGTCTCAGTCCTGCTTCACTGCCCGTTTCGCTGCCTGTTTCGGCAGCGGGCCGGCAATACTCATGTCCGCTTTCAGGACGGAACCGGACGTCGATTCGGTGATGAAGAGCGTCTTCATGTCCGGGCCGCCGAAGCACACGCTCGTGAGCGACGCCCCTTTCGGTCCGGTCAGGATCTCGACGGGCTCCGCGCAATGGTTGAGCACCCACACGCGGCCGAGCCCCGGATTCGCGACGAACAGACGGCCTTCGAGATCGACGGTGAGGCCGTCGGGCCCGCTCGGTCCGTAGGAGGTAAAGAACTGGCTCACCTTGCTGACCGACCCGTCGGGCTGCAACGGCATGCGCCACACGGCATTGCCGCGCGTCATCGCGACGAACAGCACCTTCTCGTCGCGCGACAGGACGAGCCCGTTCGGGCTCGGGCAGGTGCCGAGCAGCATGTCGAGCTTGCCGTCGGGCGACAGCCGATACACGCGGCCCGTCGGATCGTGCAGCCCGGTCTGCCCCTGGTCGGTGAAATAGAGGTTGCCGGCCGAGTCGAACGTCAGATCGTTCACGCCCTTGAAGCGCTCGGTGTTGCGGCGCTCGAGATACGGGCGAATTTCACCGCGCTCGATATCGAGCAGCATCAGGCCGTTCCGGTAGTCGGTGATGATCAGGTGCGATGCGTCGAAGCGCTTCATCCCGTTGGGCTCGCCGTCGTATTCGACGACGAGATCCCAGTCGCCCGACGGCGAAATGCGGAAGATGCGCCCGTGCGGAATGTCGGTGACGAACAGATAGCCGTCCGGGTCCCAGACCGGCCCTTCGAGAAAGGAATCCGTGACCATGCCGCCGCGATTCGCGCGCGCCCATTCCGTGCGGACGTCCGGCTTGCGAAACTTCTCCGGCATGCGCGTGAACACGTCGGCTTCGCGCACGTCGGGACTCGTCAGATAAAACATGCGTACCTCGATGTCCAGGGTTCAAGCCGCGCTGTGCGCGCGTTCGTCGAGCACCGCGAGAACGTTGGCGGCCGCGCCCTTCCCCATGTTCACGTACGCGGCATCGCTCACGCCGCCGACGTGCGGAGACAGAATCACGTTGGGGATCTGCTGGAACGGGTGCGGCACCGTCATCGGCTCGACATCGAAGCTGTCGAGGCCGGCTGCGCGCAATTGGCCGCTCGCCAGCGCGTCGGCAAGCGCGGCTTCGTCGATCAAGCCACCGCGTGCGGTATTGACGAGAATCGCGCCGCGCTTGAAACGCGCGAACGTGTCGCGGTTGAGCATCCGGCGGTTGTCGGCCGTCAACGGACAATGCAGCGACACGACGTCCGACTCCGCGTACAGCGTGTCGAGCGGCACCAGCTTCACACCGGCAGGCGCTTCCTTCGCGAACGGATCGAACGCGAGTACCTTCATGCCAAACGCCGCACCGATCGCGGCCACGCGCCGGCCGATCGCGCCGAGTCCGACGAGGCCGAGCGTGCGCCCGTCGAGTTCGACGGACTTGTGCGTCGCCTTGTCCCAATGGCCCTCGCGCATGCGGATATCGAGCTGCGGAACCGACTTCGCACACGCGAGCAGCAGCGCCCATGCGTGCTCGGCGACGGCGGCCGCATTCGCGCCGACCGCGGCGCGCACCGCGATACCGCGTGCGGCGGCCGCGTCCTGATCGATCACGTCGATGCCGCTGCCGTGCTTCGAAATCACCTGCAGGTTTTCGGCCGCGTCCATGATGCGGGCGTTGACCTTGCCGTACCGGACGATGATCGCGACCGGCTTGTGCCGGGTGCAGAGCGCCACGATGTCGTCCTCGGTCGGCTGCTTGCCGGCGAACACGACGTCGAACTGCGCAAGCATCTCGAGCGCTTGCGGCGCCAGGTCGGCGGCGGTCACGAGGACCACGGGCTTGTGCGAAGCGATCCGCATCACAGTGCCTCGCCTTCGGCCAGCATGCCGGCTGCACGCAACTCCTTCTCGATCCAGCCCGGACGAAGGTCGCCCTTGTGGATCGCCGCGATACGCGCGGTTTCGAAGTCCAGCTTTTTCTGCGCGAGATCGACGATGCGCGCGACGTCGGCGCGGGGAATGACGACGACGCCGTCTGCGTCGCCGACCACCAGGTCGCCCGGATTCACCGTCGTGCCGCCCAGCGAGATCGGCGCATTCACGCGCCCCGCGATGCTTTTGGTCGGGCCGCACGGATTGAGGCCGGCCGAGAAGATCGGGTAGTCGCCGTTGGCCAGTTCGTGCGCGTCGCGCACCGCGCCGTCGATGACGATGCCGGCGATGCCGCTCGCCTTCGCCTGCGCCGCCATGATTTCGCCGAGCAGCGCGCACGAGATGTCGCCCTTGCCGTCGACCACGACGACGTCGCCCGGCTTCGCGACGGCGAGCGCCGCATGGATCGCCAGGTTGTCGCCCGGACGGACTTCGACCGTGACTGCGGGGCCGGCGACCTTCATCTTCGGCGACAGCGGCCGCACGCGGCCATGCACCGTGCCGCGGCGGCCCGCGACGTCGGCAAGGATCGCGGCCTGGTAACGCGCGGCCGCCTGAACCAGTTCCGGCGAGATGCGTTCGATGTCGCGATTGATCGGAGAAGTGCTGACGGATGGCTTGCTCATGACTCGACCTCGGGTTGTGCGTTGTACTCTGTACAACACTGGTGTACACAGTGAAATCACTATAACGAGACAACCCATACCAGGGCACTGGCGTTTACCCTTTTACGTGGTAAACCAGCGTTTTACTCTGTACAATCTCCGTCGTGTGTCGACGGGAGAGAAGGAATGGGAAATGACGGCGTGGTTGCCGTGGAAAAGGCGCTTTCGCTGCTGGACTGCTTCAAGCCGGGCGCCGAATCGCAGTCGCTCGCGACGCTGTCGCAAGCCTCCGGCATGCACAAGACGACGGTCTATCGGCTGATGAACTCGCTGGAGCGAATGGGCTATGTCGTGCGCGCGCAGTCCGGCAACTATTCGCTTGGGCACCGCGTGCTGTACCTCGGCAAGCTGTACGAGCAGTCCTTCCATCTGTCCACGGTGGTCGAACCGGCACTGCATGCGCTGGCCGCGCTGACGAAGGAGAGCGCATCGTACTACGTGCACGACAACGGGCAGCGGCTTTGCCTGTTTCGGGTCGAGCCGTCCGAAGGCCTGCGTGAAACGCGGCTCGCGGGCACGATGCTGCCGCTCGACGACACGGCCATCAGCCAGGTGATCCGTTTCTGGGGGCTCGGCGAACCGATCTATGACAAGCCGCCCGCACTGCCCCTCTTCACCGCGGGTGCACGCGATGTGCACACCGCAGCGTTCGCGGTGCCGGTCTTCGGCGCCGGCGACAAGTTCATGGCGGCGCTGACGCTGTCCGGTCCTGCGTCGCGCCTCAGCGTCGCGCACGAGTCGGGTGAACTGGATCGACCGCAGCTGGATGCGGCCGCCGATCTATCGCGGAAGCTGGGCGCGAGTGTCGCGCTCTGCGAGAACGTCTACGGCATCTGATCGCCGCTTCCGCAAGGGCCGAGCAGCAGGCGCAGCGGCACGTCGTCGCGGTGGGACGGGTCGACGATCAGCGCCGCGCGCCGCCTGCGCGGCCCATTCGGTACGCATCCCGCCCGGCTCGAGCGTGAACGCGCGCAACCCGCCCCTTCGCCCGCATGACGCGGGCGGCGTTCCTTACGCATGCGTCGAGCGCGGCCGGTCGTTCGTCAGCACAACCGCATGGCCGGCGGACATCGACCGCGACTGGAAGTCCTCGCCGCGCGATTCGCGCGACGCGATCACCGCGACGAACGCCGGCAGCGCCATCAGGATCGCGTAACCCGCGACGAAGATCGCCGAGCCCGTATAGCTGACGAGCAGCGTGCCGACGATCGGGGCGATCGACCCGCCGAGCACCGATGCAAGCTGATAGCTGGTTGACAGCGCGGTAAAGCGCACGCGCGTCGGAAACAGTTCGGCCATGTACGCGGCCATCGGTCCGAGAATGATGCCGTGGCAAGTCAGGCACGCGATCAACGCCAGTTGCAGATGCGCGTAGTCGCTGCCCGGCGACAGCGTGAACAACGAACAACCGGCGATCGCCGCGCCGAGCAGGCCGGCGATCAGCACCGGGCGCCGTCCGATCCGGTCCGACACGTGCGCGGCGACCAGGATGACGACGACCTCGATCGCCGATGCCCACATCAGCGCAGACAGCGCCTGGGGCCGGCTGAAGTGCAGATAGCCGGTCGCGAGTCCGAGTGCGAACGTCGAGAACAGATACAGGAACGTGTTTTCCGCGGCCTTCACGAAGAACGCACGCGCCATCTGCCGCCCGTTGCCCGCACACGTTTCGCGTAGCGACGCGCGCTCGACCGTCTGATGCGCGGCGGCCAGCTCGGCGAAGGCCGCCGATTCCTCGACGCGCCGGCGCGTCCAGAAGCCGACGATCACGAGCAGCGCGGAGACGAAGAACGGAATCCGCCACGCCCAGTCGACGAAGGCGGCATCGCCGTAGGATCGCTGCACCATCCCGATCACGAACGCGGTCAGCACGTTCGCGAGCGGCCCGGCGAACATCGTGAAGCTGGTCCAGAAGCCGCGCTGCGCGCCGGGCATCGACTCGGCGATCATCAGGATCGCGCCGGTCGCTTCGCCGCCAACCGCGATGCCTTGCACGATGCGCAGCAGCACGAGCAGCAGCGGCGCCGCGATGCCGATCGACGCATAGGTCGGCAGCAGGCCGACGCAGAACGTGCTGATGCCCATCATCAGCAGACTGACGACGAGCGTCTTGCGGCGGCCGATGCGGTCGCCGATCATCCCGAACACGATGCCGCCGAGCGGCCGCGCGACGAAGCCCACCGCGAACGTCGCGAGCGCGAGCAGCGTGGCCGCGAGCGGATTGCCGACGACGAAGGACTGCTTGTCGAACACGAGCACCGCGCACGCGGCGAACGCGAAAAAGTCGTACCACTCCAGCGTGGTGCCGACGGTACAGGCGAACATCAGGTTGGCACGCTTTTTCATCGCGCATGTCTCCGGTTTTTGTGGTCTGCGTGGGGCGAGCGACGCCGCGGCGACGCCCGTGGATCAGAGTTCGAGCACGAGCCGCTCGCCGCCGCATGCGCGCGAACAGCAGGTCATCATGCGATCGTGCGCGTCGCGTTCGGCGCGCGTCAGCACGCTGTCGCGATGATCGACGCGGCCGGCCAGCACGCGCACCTCGCACGACCCGCACAGCCCTTCGCGGCAATCGCTCTGCACATCGATGTTCGCGTGCTGCAATGCGTCGAGCACCGTCTGGTTCGCCAAAACCGTCAACGTGATGCCGGAGTCCTTCAGTTCGACTTCGAACGGCCGCTCCTTCGATGGGTCGAGGGCCGCACGCGTCGACACGAAATGCTCGACACGCAGCGCATCGCGGGGCCAGTGCGCGCAGCTCGCTTCGAGCGCATCGAGCATCCGCGCGGGGCCGCAAGCGTAGATGTGCGTGTCGTCGGCCGGCTGCGCGAACAGCGCGCGAAAGTCGTTACGCGAGCCTTCTTCCGACACGTACACGTGCAGACGCTCCCCATGCAGCGCGGCGAGCGTGTCGAGCAGCGCCATCGACGCGCGTCGCGAGCCGCTATAGTGGATTTCGTAGTCGATGCCGCACGCCTTCGCTTCGCGCGCCATCGCGCTGATCGGCGTAATGCCGATGCCGCCCGCGACGAAGATCGCCTTGCCGGCGTCGGTCGCGAAACGGAAGTGATTGCGCGGCCCGCGGATCCTCAGCATGTCGCCGACGCGCAGATTCGCATGTACCCACGCCGATCCGCCGCGACTCTCCGCTTCGTGCAGCACCGCGATCTCGTACGCGTCGCGCTCGGCTGGGTCGCCGCACAGCGAATACTGGCGCGTGATGCCGGTATCGCCACAGATCACGTCGATATGCGCGCCGGGCGTCCAGCGCGGCAGCATGCAGCCATCGCCGGACACGAGGCGGACATGCGCGACGCGATCCGCGCACATCGACACGCGCTGTACCTTCACCACCCGACTCACCGCGTGCGCCGACGGCTCGCCGATGCGCACCGTCGCGCGCGGGCGCAGCACTGACGGGTCGCGGCGCTCGGGATTCAGCGCCGGGTCCCATTCGACGTACAGGTGCTCGGGGCCGCGGAACGACGTGTTCGGCACGTACGTGAAGCGCTGCTCGGCAAGCTTCATGTGCGGCAGACGGCGCGTGAACTCTTCGAGGAAAATCTGCATCTCCATGCGCGCAAGATTCTTGCCCATGCACTGATGCGACCCGTAGCCGAACGTCAGCTGATCGCTCGCATTCTCGCGGCGAATGTCGAACAGGTCCGCATCCGCGAAGCGCGCTTCGTCATGATTCGCGGACGACGTGACGATCAACAGCTTCGAGCCGGCAGGAATCTCGATGCCGCCGAGCGTGACGTCCTTCGTCGCGAGCCGTCGCCACGCGGCGACCGAGCCGTTGTGGCGCAGGCACTCCTCGACCGCGTTCGGGATCAGCGACGGATCCTCGCAGATATCGCGCCACGCATCAGGATGCTGCAGCAGCAGCTTCACCGCATTGGCCGTCGCGTTCGCGGTCGTCTCGTGCGCGGCGACGATCCCCGCCATCATCATCGAATGCAGATACGAATCGGTGATCACGTCGGGCAGCGCCTGCTGCTTGCGAATGCCGTACTGCATCCAGCCCGGTCCGGACGGATCCTCGCGCATCTTGTCGAGCACCTTGCCCGCGAACTGCCAGAATTTGCCAACCGCATGCGCGACCGCGACCTGCTCCTCCGGTTTCGGGCGCCCCCACGTGTTGATCGTATGGGCGATCGAGTATTCGCGCAGCGTGTCCATGTCCTCTTCGGGCACGCCGAGAAAGTGCAGCGCGACGGTAAGCGGCACTTCCCACAACATCTGGTCGACCAGATCCGCACGGCCGTCGTCGATGAAACGGTCCACGTATTCGCGCGCGAGCCGGCGCACCATCGGTTCGTGATGCTTCAGCGCGTCGGGCGTGAACGGATCGAGCAGCGCGCGGCGACGCGGCATGTGCGCGGGCTCGTCCTCGTTGACGAGCGTGCGGTTCAGCGCGAAGCCGTACGACGCGAGCACCGCGTTCGCCTCGGGGCCGGTCGGCGTGATCTTCTCCAGCGCGATCGACGGGCTGAACGTGATGTTGTCCCGGAAGATGGCCTTGATGTCGTCGTAGCGCGTGACGACCCAGTAGCCGAGTTTGGGGCTGTAGAACACTGGCTCCTGCTCGCGCGCCCAGCGCACGTACTCGGGCGGATCCTGCTGGTAGCCGTCGTCGAACGGATCGAACGCGGCTGCGGCGGCGCTGACGGGGCAGCCGTTCGGCGCTGCCGCCGCGGCCGGCGCAGGATGAAACGGACATTTCGACGATGACGCGTGGCGCTCGATGGCGGACATGATTCACTCCGGTGCGATGATTTAGCGTAAATCTAATACGCATTGCGTAATCATAGGACTGGGGTAAACCTTGGCGACCCGTCATCGACGACCGTCGGGCTAGAATCCGCCGTATGAAAGAAACCACCAGAACGAAAAAGACCGCACCCGCCGAGCGAGACCGCAGGCAACGTGTTCAGTCCGCGTCGACCGGCCTTCTCGTGCTGAAGGAACTGGCGGCATCGGGCGGCCGCGCGACGCTGACCGCGCTCGCGGCACGGCTCGACGAGAATCCCGCGAAAGTGCACAGATACCTGGCGAGCCTGATGGAGGAGTCGTTCGTCACGCAGGATCGCGGCACGCAGCAGTACGTGCTCGGACCGCAGTGCATCTCGATCGGGCTCGCCGCCATGCGGATGGCCGACCCGATACGACTCGCCGAGCCGTCGCTGGTGCGCCTGCGCGAGCGCCTGGAAGTGACGTGCTTCGTCGCGATCATGGGCAACCGCGGACCGACGATCATGCGGTTCGAGGAGCCCGGCTTGCCGGTGACGGTCAACGTTCGCGCGGGCTCAGTCATGTCATTGCTGTGGTCGGCGACGGGACGGCTGTTCCTCGCGCTGCTCGACGAACCTCGCGTGCGGAAACTCGCGGAAGAAGAACTCGCATCGGCACCGGCCGAGTTGCGCGCCCAGCTCGACCGACACGATCCGGTCGGCAGATTGCAGCGCGAGATCCGCGCGGCCGGCCTCGCCAGTGTCCGCGACACGAACCTGAAGGGCATCAGCGCAGTGTCGGCAGCGCTATTCGATGCAAACGGGCATATGTGCGCCGCACTCACCGCGCTGGGCGCCACGGGCGGCTTCGACGCGTCGATCGACGGGCCGGTCGCGACGGCGTTGCGCCAGGAGGCCACGCTGATCAGCACAGAACTCGGGTACACGGGCTGATCCCCGCGCCGCTACCGCGTCCGCGAATCCGCACGCACGCTGACTTCCCGTCCGTGATGCCCACGCGGCGCATGGCGCCACGGTCCAACGAGGTTCAACGAGGTCGGGCCGCTCGATTTCGTCACGAAGGCCCTGTCGCACGGGAGCCGTCCGACGTGCCGACGGCATCGACAGTCGACGCGCGACCCCGTCGAGCCCGCCCGCTTGATTTTCGAGACGAACGGTCTATTATTCCGCCATGGACGCTCGAACCGATCCGCCGCGCCGCCGCGGCAGGCCACCCAAACAGCACGACGACCTCGTCGCCACGCGCGACATGCTGCTGCGCACCGGGCTCGAGATCCTCACCGAAAAGGGCTTTTCCGCCACCGGGCTCGACGAGATCCTCGGGCGCGCCGGCGTGCCGAAGGGCTCCTTCTATCACTACTTCGACAGCAAGGAAGCGTTCGGTCTCGAACTGATCGACCGCTACGCCGAGTTCTTCGCCCGCAAGCTCGACCGCCATTTCAGCCAGCTGGAACGCTCGCCGCTGGCGCGCGTGCGCGCGTTCGTCGACGACGCCCGCGACGGCATGGCCCGCCATGCGTACAACCGCGGCTGCCTGATCGGTAACCTCGGCCAGGAAATGGGCACGCTGCCGGAAAGCTTCCGTGCCCGTCTGCGTGCCACGTTCGAAGACTGGCAGCACCGTCTGGCCGAATGCCTGGACGCCGCGCAGCAGGCGGGCGAACTGGCGGAGTCCGCCGACCCCGCCGCGCTGGCCGCGTTCTTCTGGATCGGCTGGGAAGGTGCGGTGCTGCGCGCGAAGCTCGAACGCAGCGACCAGCCACTCGCGCTGTTCGCGCAGTTTTTCTTCAATGGATTGCCTCGCCGCTGAATTTTTTTACGATTAATTAGACGATCGGTCTAGAAAGGAGGACGCATGTTCCAGGGCATCGTGATCGACAAGGATGAAACCGGCCAGCACGCGCGGCTGCACACGCTGGACGACGCGCAGTTGCCCGCCGGCAACGTGACGATCCGCGTGGGCTATTCGACGCTGAACTACAAGGACGGGCTGGCGATCACCGGCAAGAGCCCGGTCGTGCGCAAGTTCCCGATGGTGCCGGGCATCGATCTGGTCGGCGAAGTCGAAGCAAGCACGCACCCGGATTACCGCGCCGGCGATCAGGTCGTGCTCAACGGCTGGGGCGTCGGCGAAACGCACTGGGGCGGCCTCGCGCAGAAGGCGCGGGTCGACGGCGACTGGCTGGTGCCGCTGCCGTCCGCGTTTTCGCCGCAACAGGCGATGGCCATCGGCACGGCCGGCTACACGGCGATGCTGTGCGTGATGGCGCTGGAACGGCACGGCGTGCGCGCTGGCGACGGCGAGATCGTGGTGACGGGCGCGGCCGGCGGCGTGGGCAGCGTCGCGACGGTCATCCTCGCGCGGCTCGGATATCGCGTCGTCGCCGTGACGGGCCGCCCGGCCGATGCCGACTACCTGCGGCAACTCGGCGCGGCGGAGATCCTGGATCGCGCTCAATTCAGCGCACCCGGCAAGCCGCTCGGCAAGGAGCGCTGGGCCGGCGCCGTCGACGTGGCCGGCAGCCACGTCCTCGCCAACGTGTGCGCGACCACGCGCTACCGCGGCGTGGTGACGGCCTGCGGCCTCGCCGCCGGCATGGATTTCCCCGCGACCGTCGCGCCGTTCATCCTGCGCGGCGTCACGCTCGTCGGGATCGACAGCGTGATGTGCCCGCGCGCCGAGCGGCTGGAGGCCTGGCGCCGGCTCGCGTCCGATCTCGACGTCGAGCAGCTGGGCGCCATCGGCCGTCGGGTCGGCCTGAGCGAGGTCATCCCGCTGGCCGCGGAACTGATCGACGGCAAGGTGCGCGGCCGCGTCGTCGTCGACGTGAATGCGTGATCGCCATTCGTGCCGCTTTATCGAGGAGACTTCATGACCGCTTCAGACAACGCGCCCGTCAGCCGCTTCCCGGTGCCGGCGCTCGAAGACCTGCCCGACGACATTCGCGCACGCATCGCGGCCGTCCAGGAAAAATCGGGCTTCATCCCGAACGTGTTCCTCACCCTCGCGCATCGCCCGGACGAGTTTCGCGCGTTCATGGCGTACCACGACACACTGATGGACAAGCCGGGCAATCTCAGCAAGGCCGAACGCGAAATGATCGTCGTGGCCACCAGCGCCGCGAACCAGTGTCAGTACTGCGTGATCGCGCACGGGGCGATCCTGAGGATTCGCGCGAAGGACCCGCTGATCGCCGACCAGGTCGCCACCAACTACCGCAAGGCCGACATCACCGCCCGGCAGAAGGCGATGCTGGACTTCGCGATGAAGGTGTCGCAGGCCGCGCATCAAGTGGGCGAGCCGGACTTCGACACGCTGAAGACGCACGGCTTCACCGAGGACGACATCTGGGACATCGCGGCGATCTCGGCCTTCTTCGGGATGTCCAACCGCATCGCGAACGTGACCAACATGCGGCCCAACGCGGCGTTTTACGCGCTGGGGCGCTGAGCTGAGGGCCTCGGTCACGGCGATCGCGCCATCGTCGCCCGGAAGGCCGGCGCGCATGCGTCCGGCCTTCCGCTCGTTGCGGCAGGCAATTCACCGCAACAAGATGGCCGCGACGCGCACGCTCAATGCCGCAACTCCCGCGCGATCGCGCTGTAGAACACCGACGCTTCGAGCGGCAGCGTATCGAACGACGGCTCCGCCTTCGGCCACGTCGACCATTGCACGATCACGAGATGCTCCGCGCGGTTGACCATGATGACCTGGCCGAAGATGCCGAGCGCCCACAGCGAGCCGCGCATCGACGCCGCGGGCGTCGGGTCCGTGCCCTTCGCATCGACCGGCACCGCGTTGTTCCACCACTGATAGCCGTAAATGCCGTCGGGGTGCCCGGCCGACACCGACTGCCGCGCCTGGGTCCACTCCGACGCCCGGTCGAGCCAGCCATCCGGCAAGATCCGCGTACCGTCGGGCAGCTTGCCGCCGCCGCGCACGAATTCGCCGAAGCGGCCCCAGTCTTCCAGCGTCGCGTTGAAACCATGCGCACCGACGTCGTGCTGCCCTTCGCGATACGCGTGCCACACGCCGTCGCTCGCCATCCCGTACGGCTTCCAGATCGTCTTTCCGAGATAATCGGCGAGCGACATGCCGGTCGCGCGCTCGAGCACGTCGCCGAGCAGCCACGCGCCGCCGGAACTGTACGACCAGGTCTGCCCGGGCGGATGCGCGCGGCCGAGCCCCTTGACCAGCGTGCGCACGCACGCGTACGTGCCGGGCCGCGCCTCGCATTGGGTGAGCTTCGCGAAATCGGAGTCCGGATTCGTATAGCTCTCGTTCCACGCGACACCGGACGTATGCTGGATCAACTGCTTCAGCGTCACGCCGTCCCACGCGGTGCCCTTCAGGTCCGGCTCGTAATCGGTCACGCGATCGTCGAGCGACTTGATCTTCCCTTCCTGCAACGCGACCCCGACGAGCGTCGACACGACCGACTTGCCGACCGAGCGCGACGTCCACAACGTCGTATCGGTGTTGCCGTCGCCGAGATACTTGTATGCGATCTTGCCGTCCTTCAGCACCAGCAGGCCGGCCACGTCCTGATGCTTCAGGTAGTCCTTCAGCGTGTAGCGCTTGCCGTGCACTTCGTACGACACGTCGGTCAGCATGCGGGCGGCGTTGACGAACGGCGTGGCCGCGCCATGGTGGAACACGTCGCCCGCATAGTTGCGATAGTCGTTGCGAAAGCCGATCACGCGATCCGGCTGGCTCCACGTCAGCATCCGCTTCGGGTCGGGCAGCGTCGCGTCGAACGGTGCGGGGCACGTGGCCAGCGCGACGCCGCCGCACGTCGCGGCGGCCGGCAGCGCGGCAGACGACGCGGCTTGCGCGAACGACGCCGTCACTGCGCTGCCCGCGACGATGGCCGCTGCAAGCGCGATGCCGAATGAACGATCGAACCTCGGTTTCATTGTGTGTGTGTCCTTGTCGACGATGTCCGGTCGCGCCTGCGCAAGAAGGTTTCCGCCGCACGGCCCGAACGTTTCAGGGCGCGGCGCGGGCGGTGCCATCGTCACCGGCGTCCGACGCGCGGCATACGCGCGTCGATCACGCCCACGGCGGCTCCCGCATCGCGCCCTCGAAAACCAGTATCGAGTGCGCACATCGACGAGGCAAAACGGCACATGTGGGAAAATCCCCCGCATCCGCCGGAAGGGACATCATGGGCGCACTGACTTACTCGCTCGCGCAGATCGAGGCGTTCGCGTGCATTGCCGAACACGGCAGCATCACGAAAGCCGCCGCGCATCTCGGCAAGGACCGCTCGACCGTCAGCGAACTGCTGGAATTCTTCGAAATCGAGTTGGGCTTTCCGCTCTTCGCGCGCAGCGGACGGGCGCTGTCGCTGACGTCGGAGGGCGAACGCCTGCAACGCCAGGCGCGCCTGCTGCTGCGGCAGGCGCAAGCGTTCGGCGCCGCGGCGAGAGGCGTGCCGTCGGGCATCGACGTCAGCACGTGGAGCGCATCGCGCGACGAGGCCGAGGCGGCGCTCGTGTCCGGCGCCGCGCAGGTCGCGATCAGCCTGGCACGCAATCGGTTCATCGCGGCCGAGCTCGAATGGCGGGCCGTCGGCGCGATCGAGATCGGCTTTTACGCGTCGGCCGACCTGTTTCCGGCTAACGGGTCGCCGGTTACGGTCCCCGCGCTCGCCGCGAAGCCGCAAGTGGTGATGCACCGGTCGCTGAGCACGCAGTTCGCGCAACTGCTGCAGGTCTCGGACCGGCTCGTGTACGCGAACGAGCTGGAAACCGTACGTCACCTGCTCCAGCACGGGCATGGCTGGGGCTTCCTGCCGACGCATTTCGACGCCGGCTGCTGGCCGTCCGTCACGCGCATCGACACGGAGGTCGGGCACGGCAGCCTCGTCCATTCGATCGTCGCGGTGTGGAAGCCCGGCACGTGGAACCCGTCGCCGATCATCGAAGCGATCGACGCCGCCAGCGCGGCATGGGAGAAAGCCGCGCAGCGGCAGCACGGCGCGCGCTGAACGCAGCGGCCATGCTGCCGGCCGCCGTTACTCGATCGCCTTCAACGCATCGAGCCCGTCCGGCAGCTTCGCATCCGGAAACTGCGTCGACAGCGTGGCGTCCCGCCACCGCGCCGCCTCTTCCACACGCTGCCGCTCCGCCTGCTCGCAGACGAACAGCGCATCGCCGCCGAGCAGCAGACGCAGCGGCACGTCGTCGCGGCGCGACAGGTCGACGATCAGCGCCGCGATGCGTGCGGGGTCGCCGATTTCATGGCCGCCGTACGCGCCGAGCAGGTCGAGAATCTTGCCGACCGACGGCTGATAGTCGGGCAGCAGATCGTCGACGCCGCGCTTCGCCTGCGCGGCCCATTCGGTGCGCATCCCGCCTGGCTCGAGCGTGCACACGCGCACGCCGAACGGTGCCGCTTCCTTCGCGAGCACGTCGCTGAACCCGCCGACCGCCCACTTCGCGGCCTGATACGCGGACAATCCGGGCGTCGACGTGCGCCCGCCGACCGACGACACCTGGAAGATGTGCCCCGCGCGCTGCGCGCGCATCGTCGGCAGCACCGCGCGGGTCAGGTTGATCACGCCGAACAGGTTCGTTTCGATCTGGTCGCGGAAAGCGTCGGCGCTCATCTGCTCGAACGGCGCCGTGTGGCCGTAGCCCGCGTTGTTCACCAGCACGTCGATGCGGCCGAACGCCGCGCGTGCCGCCGCGACGGCCTGCACGGCCGCCGCTTCGTCGGTGACGTCGAGTTCGACCGGCAGCAGCCGGTCGCCATACCGTTCGGCCAGATCGGCCAGTCGCGCCGGATCGCGGGCGCCCGCCACCAGCCGGTCGCCCGCCGCCAGCACCGCTTCCGAAATCGCTCGCCCGAGGCCGCGTGCGGCCCCCGTTACCAACCAGACTTTCGACATTTTCCACTCCTTGATCGTGGTGAAACGATGAAAATGAATGATTACTCACTCATTAATATGGGCGACGTATCGATCGTTCATGACCTGCATCGCCCTGCCTGAAACGCCCTGCCCGTCGTCGCGGCACACGCCGCCACGACGGCCATCCCTGATTCACACCGTGTGCAACACGGCCCACATCGCGCGAAACCCCGCTTCCCGGTATGCGTCGGCCCGCGCCGGATCGCGTGCGATCGACTCCATCGCGGTTTCCGCGATCGACGTGAACAACGCCGAGCAGAACGCATGGGCTTCGTCGCGGTTCAGCGTGCCCGACGCGGCAACCTGTTCACGCAGCAGCGAGCCGATCCCGCCGAAGCCTTCCGCGCCGGCTGCCCGATGCGCGTCGTCGATGCGACCGCTCACGCCGAGCTGCTGCAGCGCGCGGCGCCCGTCCGGATTCGCGACGCCCCACGACACGTAGCCGTTCCACGCATGCCGCACGGCTTGCTCGGCTGGCGCGTGTTCCGGAAAACCGGTCATCATCGCCTCGCGCAGGCCGGCCTTCAGGCTCAGGTACAGCGCGTTCAGCAACGCATCCTTGGTCTCGAAGTACGTGAACACCGTGCCTTCCGCCACGCCGGCGAGCTTCGCGATACGCGCGGTCGTCGCGCTCGCGCCGTCCTCGGCGAGCGCACGCGCGGCCGCGGCGAGGATGGCATCGTGCTTGTCGGGACTGCGCGGTCGGGCCACGTTCGATTCCTTTAATGAGTGAGCGCTCAATCATAATCAACCCAGCATCCGGAACGCAAGCCCTGTTACATCCGGGGGAACGCATACGCAAACCATCAAAACGGTGCACTATTGCGTTTTGCCGTACCGGCGCCCGAGCATCCGGCGCCCCATTGCCCTCGACGTTCGTTTCACGTTCACCGTTTCAAACCGCGAACCTCCCATGACGAATCAGCCCTCCCAGACGGCGGCCGACCGGCCCGTCGACATGATCATCTTCGGCGGCGGCGGCGACCTGGCCGCCCGCAAGCTGTTGCCCGCGCTGTACATGGCGCACCTGCACTGCAATCTTCCGCCCGAGACGCGCATCATCGCCGTCGGCCGCCGCGACTGGGGCATCGACGGCTATCGCAAGTTCATGGACGAGCAGTCGCGCCCGTTCATCGACGAGAAGGCGTTCGACGCCGACGCGTGGAGCCGCTTCCTAGACCTGTTCAAGTACGTGCTGATCGACGTGAACGCGCCGGACGACTACCTGCGCCTCGCCGAAGCGGCGCGTAGCGACGCGGTGCGCGTGTTCTACCTGTCGACGTCGCCGGAGCTGTTCACGACGATCTGCGACAACCTGTCGGCCGCGCACCTCGTCGACGCGCACTCGCGCGTCGTCCTCGAAAAGCCGCTGGGCCACGATCTCGCGTCCGCGAAGGCGATCAACGACGCGGTTGGCAAGCACTTCGAGGAATCGCAGATCTACCGGATCGACCACTATCTCGGCAAGGAAACCGTGCAGAACCTGATGGTGCTGCGCTTCGGCAACCCGATCTTCGGGCCGCTGTGGCAGGCGCCGAACATCCGCAGCGTGCAGATCACGGTCGCGGAAACGGTCGGCGTCGGCAGCCGCGCGGGCTTCTACGACCATACCGGCGCGCTGCGCGACATGGTGCAGAACCACCTGCTGCAGCTGCTGTGCATCGTCGCGATGGAGCCGCCGGTGTCGCTCGACCCGGACGCGGTGCGCGACGAGAAGCTGAAGGTGCTGCGCTCGCTGCGGCCGATGTCGCTGTCGGACGTCGCGCGCGACACGGTGCGCGGCCAGTACACGGCCGGCGCGGTGGACGGCCAGCCGGTCAAGGGCTATCTCGAGGAAGACAACGTGCCGGCGGACAGCCGCGCGGAAACCTTCGTCGCGCTGCGCGCGCACATCAACAACTGGCGCTGGGCGAACGTGCCGTTCTTCCTGCGCACCGGCAAGCGGCTGCAGCGCCGCCAGTCGGAAATCGTGATCGAGTTCGCGGACATGCCGTTCTCGATCATCCCGACCGGCCCGCGCAATTACGGCAACCGCCTCGTGATCCAGCTCCAGCCGGAAGAGTCGATCCAGCTGCAGATGCTCGCGAAGGAGCCGGGCAGCGGCATGAACATGGTGCCGGTGAGCCTGAACCTCGATCTGCAGCAGGCGATTCCGGAACGGCGCGCGGAAGCGTACGAACGGCTGCTGATCGACGTGATCCGCGGCCGCCTCACGCACTTCATGCGCCGCGACGAACTCGAAGCCGCATGGTCGTGGGTCGAGCCGATCCTCGACGGCTGGAAGCAGCTCGGCGACCGGCCGCGCCTGTACACGGCCGGCACGTTCGGCCCCGCGGCTTCGTCGGCGCTGCTCGCGCGCGACGGGATGTCGTGGGCCGAAGAGGCGTAATCGCAGCACGACGGGGTGCCGCCGCGCGGCACGCCCGCTCCCGAAGGGCAGCGCCGCCTGCCCTGCGCCGCTACTGCGGCTCCATCCACGCGGCCTTGCGCCGCGCCGGCGCATCGCCGCCGCTGCCGCCGCCCAGCACCTCGATCAGGTAGTCGACGAACGACGCGATCCGCGACGAGATCGCGGTATTGCGGTAGTACACCGCGTGAATCGGCTGCTGGACGTCGAGCGTGTGGCGCGCGAGCACCTGCACCAGCCGCCCCGCGTCGCGATCCTGCGCGGTCACGAAATCCGACAGGCAGACGACGCCCGTACCCTCCAGCGCAAGCTGTCGCAGCGTTTCGCCGCTCGACGAATACACGTCCGGCTCGATGCGGTACGCTTCGCCGTCCGTGCCGAGGATCGGCCATACGTTCAGCGATTCAGGCTGCGTGAAGCCGAGCAGCGTGTGCTTGTCGAGATCCTCGACCTTGCGCGGCTGGCCATGCGCTTCGATGTAGTCGGGGCTTGCCAGGATGCGCACCCGGCTGTTGCCGATGCGCCGGCTGTGCAGCGTCGAATCCTTCAACCGGCCGATCCGGATCGCGACGTCGGTGCGCCGCTCCAGCAGATCGATGATGCCCTCGTTGCTGTTCAGCTCCAGCTCGACCTTCGGGAAGCGTTCGCGGTAGCCGCGCACGAGCGGCACGATCACATGCAGCATGAACGGCGTCGCGGCGTCGACGCGCAGGCGCCCGGACGGCATCTCGCGCCGCGCGAGCATCTGCTCTTCCGCGGTCTCGACCGATTCGATGATCGCGCGCGCGTTCTGCAGGAATGCGCGCCCTTCTTCCGTCAGTTCGAGCCGGCGGGTGGTCCGGCGCAGCAGCGTGGTCTTCAGCTTCTCCTCGAGCCGCGCGAGCGTGCGGCTCGTCGCCGACACGGTGAGGTCGAGCTGCTGGGCGGCGGCGGTGATCGAACCGGTGTCGACCACGGCGGCAAAGGCCTGGAGTTCGTCGAGCGTGATCTTCATTGTTGATTTGAAATCAAAACAATTTGGTTTATAGACCAGTTTTTCAGCAAAAGTAAAGCCGGCACACTGCGATCCATTCCTACTGAAACCCGGATCCCGTCATGCCACTCGCGTTGCTTGCGCTGACCATCAGCGCCTTTGCCATCGGCACCACCGAATTCGTGATCGTCGGCCTGATCCCGACGATCGGCGCCGACCTCGGCGTCAGCCTGCCGTCCGCCGGCCTGCTCGTCAGCCTGTACGCGCTGAGCGTCGCGATCGGCGCACCGCTCCTCACCGCGCTCACCGGCCGCGTGCCGCGCAAGGCGCTGCTTGCCGGGCTGATGGCGCTCTTCACCGTCGGCAACCTCGTCGCGTGGCAGGCGCCCGGCTACGAATCACTGATCGTCGCGCGCATCCTCACCGGCCTCGCGCACGGCGTGTTCTTCTCGGTCGGCTCGATCATCGCGACCACGCTCGTGCCGAAGGACAAGGCCGCCAGCGCGATCGCGACGATGTTCAGCGGCATGACCGTCGCGTTCGTCGCCGGCATTCCGCTCGGCACCTTCATCGGCCAGCACTTCGGCTGGCGCGCGACGTTCCTGATCGTCGCGCTGTTCGGTCTCGTCGCGTTCCTCGGCGCGGTCGCGTTCGTGCCGCGCGGGCTGCCGCAGACGCCGCCCGCGCCGCTCGCCCGCCAGCTGCGCGTGCTGGCCCAGCCGCGCCTGCTGCTCGTCTATGCGATGACGGCAGTCGGTTACGGCGGCTCGCTGATCGCGTTCACCTATATGGCGCCGCTGCTCGAACAGATCGCCGGCTTCACGCCGTCGCAGGTCAGCCTCGTGCTGGTCGGCTACGGCGTGTCGGTCGCGGTCGGCAACGTGTGGGGCGGCAAGCTCGCGGACGCCGTCGGCCCCGTGAAGGCGCTCAAGCGGATCTTCCTGCTGCTCGCGATCGTGCTGCTCGCGCTGACCTTCACGATCCACGTGAAATGGCTCGCGGTGCTGACGATGCTCGCGTGGGGCGCCGTGGCGTTCGGCAACGTGCCGGGGCTGCAGGTGTACGTCGTCAAGCAGGCTCGCCACTTCGCGCCGGACGCCACCGACGTCGCATCGGGCTTCAACATCGCCGCCTTCAACCTCGGCGTGGCCGGCGGCTCGTCGCTGGGCGGCCTGATCGTCGCGAACGTCGGCCTCGGCCATACGCCGTGGATTGCCGCCGCCGTCACGCTCGGCGCGTTTGCGCTCACCGCATTGAGCGGCCGTCTCGACCGCCGCCACGGGCTGCCGGAACGCACGGCCGAACCCGTCGAACTCGCCCATTGAACGTCACCTTTTCACAGGAGCCACCAGCATGAACGCATCGACCCAACGTCCGCCGTTCGCCGGCAAGACTTTCGAAGTCCGTTACGACGGCCTCACCGCGCTCAACGCGTACGACGAGGACGGCCGCCACATGCGCTACGAGATCACCGAAGGCCCGTACGCGGGCGCGAAGGGCGAAGTCGAATACACGTGGCAGCCCATCGCCGGCGAGACCTACGCGATCTCGTGGCAGGAAGCCGATCGCGCCACCGTCGTGCACATCGACGATTTCGCCGCCGGCACGTCGCGCTCGTTCTTCACCGCGTCGTCGCTCGATTTCTACCGGCTCGACGGCAGCCTGCGCGCGGTCTGAACGGAGCACCCCGATCATGTCCCCCTCCCTCGACAAGCTCGCCGCCGGCGGCTTCAGCATCGGCATCGAACTGCCGCTCGACAACGACTGGACGCCGTCCGGCAACGCGAAACGCCGGCATGACGGCCGCCACCCCGGCGAACCCGACCTGGAAATCCATGCGGAGCTCGCGCAACTGGCCGACACGCTCGGTTTTCGCGCGCTCTGGGTGCGCGACGTGCCGGTGTACGACCCGTCGTTCGGCGACGCCGCTCAGGTGTTCGAAACGTTCTCGTATCTCGGCTACCTCGCCGGCATCACGCGCGACATCCTGCTCGGCACCGCGGCCGTCGTGCTGCCGCTGCGCGAGCCGCTGCTGACGCTGAAATCGGCCGCGACGATCCAGGAACTGAGCGGCGGGCGCCTGCTGCTCGGCGTCGCGAGCGGCGACCGGCCGGTCGAATATCCGCTGTTCGGCCGCGACTTCGCGTCGCGCGGCGCGAACTTCCGCGACCAGATCGCGCTGCTGCGCGACGGCGCGCGCGGACATCTGCCGCCCGGCCTGGAAGTGCTGCCCGCCGCCCGCTCGCCCGTGCCGCTGCTCGTCGCGGGCCTCGCGCAGCAGACGCCCGCGTGGATCGGCGAGCACATGGACGGCTGCCTCGCGTATCCGGGCACGCCGGCCGACCACCTGCAGCGCGCCGCGAACTGGCGTGCGGTGGCGGGCGACAAGCCGTACGTGAGCTTCATCCACCTCGACCTCGCGGAAGATCCGCACGAACCGCTGCAGCGGCACCGCTTCGGCGCCCGCGCGGGGCGCATCGCGCTGACGGAGGAACTCGCGGCGATGCGCGACGCGGGCGTGCGGCACATCGGGCTGCATTTCCGCCGCAACCGGCGGCCGCTCGACGAGACGATGGCCGAGATCGCGGCGGACGTGCTGCCCGCATTCCATCCGAAAACGAATCCGCAGACGCTTGCCGCATAAGACCGGCGAGCGCCTTCCAATGGACGAATTGCGAGCCAATATTTGATTTTAAATCAAATATATTTGACCTCTACAGGCGTTTATTTCATCAGTCTCAAGCGCCAGAATGACTTCCATACCGCAATCGTTCCCCCTCTTTCAGGAGCACATGATGAGCAAGATTCCCGCATTCGGCCTCGGTACCTTCCGCCTGCAAGGCCAGGTCGTCATCGACTCGGTCCGCAACGGCCTCGAAGTCGGCTACCGCGCGATCGACACCGCGCAGATCTACGGCAACGAAGCCGAAGTCGGCGAAGCGATCGCCGCATCGGGCGTGCGCCGCGAAGACCTGTTCCTCACGACGAAGATCTGGGTCGACAACTACGCGCCGGAGAAACTGGCGGCCAGCCTCGAGGAAAGCCTGCGCAAGCTGCGCACCGACGTCGTCGACCTGACGCTGATCCACTGGCCGGCCCCGGGCAACGGCGTGTCGATCGACGCGTTCATGACCGCGCTGGCCGATGCGAAGGCGAAGGGCCTCACGCGCCAGATCGGCATCTCGAACTTCAACATCGAACTGACGAAGGAAGCGATCGCGGCGGTCGGCAAGGACGCGATCGCGACGAACCAGATCGAACTGAGCCCGTACCTGCAGAACCGCAAGCTGGTCGAGTTCCTGAACGCCGAAGGTATCCATGTGACGTCGTACATGACGCTCGCGTACGGCAAGGTGCTCGGCGACCCGGTGATCGGCGCGATCGCGCAGCGTTACGACGCGACGCCGGCGCAAGTCGCGCTCGCCTGGGCGCTGCAACTCGGCTACTCGGTGATTCCGTCGTCGACCAAGCGCGAGAACCTCGCGAGCAACCTGCTCGCGCAGACGCTGCGCCTGACCGACGAAGACATGGCGCAGATCGCCGCGCTCGAACGCAACGGCCGCGAAGTCGACCCGGCCGGCCTCGCGCCGAAGTGGGACTGAGCACGCGGCGGCTTCATCCGATATGACCTATCCGCGGCCCGCCGGCCGCGGCACCGACAGGACACCACCATGACCCAGGACCCGCTTTTCCAACCGCTGCGACTCGGCGCGCTGACGCTGCCGAACCGCATCGTGATGCCGCCGATGACGCGCTCGCGCGCCAGCCAGCCCGGCGACGAAGCCAACGAACTGATGGCCGCGTACTACGCGCAGCGCGCGAGTGCGGGCCTGATCGTCAGCGAAGGCACCTACATCGCGCCGCTCGGCAAGGGCTACGCGTGGACGCCCGGCATCCACACGCCGTCGCAGGTCGCCGGCTGGCGCAAGGTGACGGACGCCGTGCATGCCGCGCACGGCCGCATCTTCGCGCAGCTGTGGCACGTCGGCCGGCTGAGCCACACGAGCCTGCTCGGCGGCCAACAACCCGTATCGTCGTCGCCGCTCCAGGCGAAGGGCGTGAACGTGTTCATCGCCGGTGAAGACGGCAGCACGCCGGGCTTCGTGCAGGCGTCCGAGCCGCGCGCGCTGTCGATCGACGAGATCCGCGAGATCGTCGGCCAGTACCGCACCGCCGCCCGTCATGCGATCGAAGCCGGCTTCGACGGCGTCGAGCTGCACGGCGCGAACGGCTACCTCGTGAACCAGTTCATCGACTCGAACGCGAACACGCGCACCGATGCGTACGGCGGCTCGCTGGAGAACCGCCTGCGCTTCCTGCGCGAAGTCACCCAGGCGCTGATCGAAGGGACCGGCGACGCGTCGCGCGTCGGCATCCGTCTCGCCCCGCTGACCACGCTGAACGGCTGCGTCGACGACGATCCGGAAACCACCTACCTCGCCGCCGCGAAGCTGCTCGGCGAACTTGGCGTCGGCTATCTGCACATCGCGGAAGCCGACTGGGACGACGCGCCGCTGATGCCGGTCGCCTTCAAGCAGCAATTGCGCGCCGCGTTCCCGGGCGTGCTGATCTATGCCGGCGCGTACACCGCCGAGCGCGCCCGCGAAGCGATCGCCGCCGGCTGGGCCGACCTCGTCGCATTCGGCCGCCCGTTCGTCGCGAACCCCGATCTCCCCGAGCGGCTGCGCACCGGCGCCGCGCTCGCACCGCATGATCGCAACACGCTGTTCGGCGGCGGCGCCCACGGCCTGACCGACTACCCGACGCTCGCGCAAGCCGCGGCATAACGATCGACAGGAGTCTCGAATGAAAGCGATGCTCGCCCGGCTCGCGCTCGCCGCGATCCTGCCGTTCGCGGCAGCCCAGGCAGCGCACGCCGCGCCGGCCGCCCCGGCGGCCGACTGGTATCCGTCCGTGTATGGCGCCGATGACGAAATCGGCGCGGCCAACCTGCTAACGCCCGACGTCGTCAAGCAGGCGGTCGGCCTCGTGAAGGCCGGCAAGACCTATCCGCTGGCCGTGCCGGTGGACAAGCACCTGCCGGCGTTCCGCCATCGCAGCTTCCGGCTGTACAACGTGCAGGTCGGCCAGCAGGCCGGCAAGAGCCTCGGCCCGAACAAGTTCACGTTCAACGACGAACTCGTCAACGCATGGACCGGCGTCGGCACGCAACTCAACGGAATCGGCCACATCGGCATCGACAACGTCTACTACAACGGCAACAAGGCGGCCGATTTCGTGACCGTCGACGGTGTGAAGAAGCTCGGCGTCGAGAAGGTGCCGCCGATCGTCACGCGCGGCGTCGTGCTCGACATGACCGCCCACTATGGCAAGCCGATCGTGCCGGGCGGCACCGAATTCACGGTCGCCGACATCCAGGCCGTGCTGAAGAAGCAGCGGCTGACGCTGCGCAAGGGCGACGTCGTGCTGTTCAACACCGGCTGGCTCGAGCTGATCGGCAAGGACGACAAGCAGTTCCTCGACGTCGAGCCCGGCATCGGCATGGAAGCCGCGAAGTGGCTGGCCGACCAGGGGATCGTCGCGTTCGGCGGCGACACGTGGGCGTCGGAGGTCTATCCGAATCCGCACACGCAGGACGAATTCCCGGTCAACCAGTACATGCTCGCGAAGCGCGGCATCTACAACCTGGAGCTGATCGACAGCCGCGCGCTGGTGCGCGACAAGGCATGGGAATTCCTGTTCGTGCTCGGCCAGCCGCTGTACGTCGGCTCCACGCAGGTCAATATCAACCCGGTCGCGATCCGCTGATCGCGCGCCCGCCCTGGGCAATCGCGGCGACTATCGCCGCGATTGTCATTTCCGCATTGCAGCCTGGGCGATCGGCGTCTAACGTTGACGGGATCGACGCCATACGACCGTCACCCGACCTGAAAGGACGCCTCGTCATGCCAAGCCGCTCCCCGACACGCGACATGCTGCTGGCCCTTGCGGCCGGTCTTTCCCTGGCGGTTTTCACCGCGCCCGCCCACGCCGACGAGGCCGCCGGCCTCGCGCCGCCGGCGCCGGCCACGCCGGTGCTGACGACCACCGCGACCGGCGTGCAGATCTATGCATGCGAATACGATGCCGACCACCGGCTCGCGTGGGCCTTCAAGCGCCCGGAGGCGATGCTGTTCGATGAAAGCGGCACGCTCGTCGTGCGGCACGGTGCGGGGCCGTCGTGGGAAGCGCTCGACGGCAGCCGCATTACCGGCAAGAAGCTCGCGGAAGTGCCGAGCGCAAGCGCGGCCAGCGTTCCGCAACTGCTGCTCGCGGCGACGCCGGCCGCAACCGGCACGCTCGCCGGCGTGCGCTTCGTGCAGCGGCTCGACACCGCGGGCGGCACGCCGCCGGCCGCGACCTGCACGACCGAGCATGCGGTCGGCCGCTTTCCGTACTTCGCCCGCTACGTGTTCCTGAAGTGACGCGCACGGTGTCGCAAGCGACGGGCATCATCCCGTCGCCTTTCGTCATGCATCGATTTAATCAGCTATCCTATATTTGATGCGAGGAAGCGTGAAATCACCAGCACCCTCGTTCCGTCTGGTCAGCGTGTCCGCATCGACAATTCGACGTCGCCGCCGAACGGCACCGACAGATAGCCGTTTTCCGGTGCGCGCACGTAAGCAAGGTAGTCGGGGCTGTATTCCGCGTTGTCGGCCACGACGAACGCGCCCGCCCTGAGCCGCGGCTCGACCCGCGCGAGAATCTCCGGATACAGCGCCTTCGCTCCGTCGAGCAGCAGCAGATCGACCGCGTCCGGCAGATCGTTGGCCAGCGTGCGCAGCGCATCGCCTTCGCGAATCTCCACGAGATCGGCCAATCCGGCCGCCGCCAGGTTCGCCCGTGCGCGCACGACCTTCGACGGCTCGAACTCGCTCGTGATCAGCCGCCCGCCGCCGTTGTCGCGCAGCGCGGCCGCGAGATGCAGCGTCGAAATGCCGAACGACGTGCCGAATTCGACGATTGCCTTCGCGCCGCCACTGCGCGCGAGCATGTACAGCAGCATGCCCGTCTCGCGCGACACGGGAAGCGGGTAATCCTTCAGGCGCGCATACAAATCGGCGTAGTCCGTCTTGCTGCGCATCAGCCGCGCTTGCTCGTCGCGCGACACGTTGGCGAAGGCCGGGCTTGTCGCGGGCGACGACGCGTCGGCTTCGTCGAACAGGCGCGCCAGCAGCGAAGCCAGCGGGTCGAGCATCAGGGTGGTCATGCGATATCTCCAGTAGCAGTTGAGTGCGTCAGTGCACCCGACTAGAATATGACGAACTATTCAGGTTTTACTATTCGCATTGGCAAACCGCTCATGACCGACCGCCGAAACGCCCCGATCGCCACGCGCAAGCAGCCTCGGCAGGCGCGCTCGACCCGCCTCGTCGAGGACGTCCTGCAGGCGGCTATTCAGGTTTTGGCGAGTGAAGGCGCGCAGCGCTTCACGATGGCGCGCGTCGCCGAGCGGGCCGGCGTGAGCGTCGGCTCGCTGTACCAGTACTTCCCGAACAAGGCGTCCGTGCTGTTCCGGCTTCAGCACGACGAGTGGCGGCAGACGCACGACATGCTGTGCGCGATACTGCAAGACACGGGGAAGACGCCGCCGGAGCGGCTGCGCACCGCCGTCCACGCGTTCATCCGTTCGGAATGCGACGAGGCGCCGATGCGCATCGCCCTCGACGATGCGGCCCCGCTCTATCGCGACGCCCCCGAGGCGCAGGACGTGAAGGCCGAGGGCAACCGGGCGTTCAGCGCGTTCATGCGCGAAGCGCTGCCCGACGTGTCCGACGCCACGCACGCGCTCGCGTGCGAGCTGATCCTGACGACGCTCACGACGGGCGGCAAGGCGTTCTCCGAAACGGCGCGCACGCCGGCGGAAATCGACGCCTATTCGGCCGCGATGGCCGACATGTTCTGCGCGTATCTCGCGCATCTCGCGCACGATTGAGGCCCGCGCCGACACGGAAATCGCGCACGCGCGCCAGCCGTATCGTCCGGATGCAGATTGCGCGCGGCGGCGAATCCCGTCACCCGCCCCGGTTCGCGCCGGCTTCCGGCCCCATCATGAAAGCAATTCGTAAAATTCAGCGCCTCGCCCGCTTGCGCGCTGCCCGCCGACCCTGCATTCAAATAGTCGCCTTAACGGATTCGAACTAGGCGTATACACGCGGGCCGGCGCGACGGAGCCCCGTCGCACGCCGATATAAGCGCTGCGACATGCGCTGCATGCTCTTCCCCCGATGGGACGTGATGGGCGGCTCGCCTAACCTTCGCTACGGCAAAGCACACGTGACGGGGTCGACACCGCAACGCGTCGCACGACGCGACACCCTCGCGATCGTTTCGACTCGCCCGTAACGACACACACCACGCGTCATGCGTCCCCACGACGTTGCCGATCAATCCAACCAGATACGAGACACCCTGACGACGGTTCGCGACGAGCCGTTTCAGCATGCTGATAAAGGAGCAAGCTCATGAGTGATACCCCGGTGCAGCCGACGGTCGGCGTCGGCGCGGAGGAAACCGGCCTGGGCGCCAACGGCGCCATCGACCGGTACTTCGGCATTTCGTCGCGCGGCAGCACGCAGCGTCGCGAGATCATTGCCGGCGTGACAACCTTCCTCGCGATGGTCTATTCCGTATTCGTCGTGCCCGGCATGTTCGGCAAGGCCGGCTTCGACACGAGCGCGGTGTTCGTCGCGGTGTGCCTCACCACCGCGTTCGGCTCGCTGCTGATGGGCCTGTGGGCGAAGCTGCCGATCGCGATCGGCTGCGCGATCTCGCTGACCGCGTTCACCGCGTTCGGGCTCGTGCTCGGCAAGGGGCTGCCTCCGACGGTCGCGCTCGGCGCCGTGTTCCTGATGGGGCTCGTGTTCACCGGCATCTCGGTCACCGGCGTGCGTTCCTGGATCTTGCGCAACCTGCCCGCGGGCGTCGCGCACGGCACGGGGATCGGCATCGGCCTGTTCCTGCTGCTGATCGCGTCGAACGACGTGGGCCTCGTGATCAAGAACCCGGGCGCCGGCCTGCCGGTCTCGCTCGGCCAGATCACCGCGTTCCCGGTGATCATGTCGGTCGTCGGCCTCGCCGCGATCTTCGGCCTCGAAAAGCGTCGCGTGCCGGGCGGCATCCTGCTCGTCGTGATTGCGATCTCGGTGTTCGGCCTGATCTTCGATCCGGGCGTGAAGTACCGCGGCATCTTCGCGCTGCCGTCGCTGAGCGCACCGGGCCACGCGTCGCTGATCGGCGCGATGGACATCAAGGGCGCGCTGTCGATGGCCGTGCTGCCGAGCGTGCTCGCGCTGGTGATGACCGCCGTGTTCGACGCGACCGGCACGATCCGCGCGGTCGCCGGCCAAGCCGGCCAGCTCGACGAGAACGGCCGCATCATCAACGGCGGCCGTGCGCTGACCGCCGATTCGATCAGCTCGATCTTCTCCGGCTTCCTCGGCGGCGCGCCGGCGGCGGCCTACATCGAGTCGAGCGTCGGCGTGGCCGCCGGCGCGAAGACGGGCCTCGCGGCGGCCGTGGTCGGCCTGCTGTTTCTCGTCGTGATGTTCTTCTCGCCGCTCGCGGGCCTCGTGCCGTCGTACGCCACCGCACCGGCGCTGATGTACGTCGGCCTGCTGATGCTCGGCAGCGTGAGCAAGCTGCACATGGACGACATGGTCGACGCGATGTCGGGCCTCGTGTGCGCGGTGTTCATCGTGCTGACCGCGAACATCGTGACGGGCATCATGCTCGGCTTCTCGACGCTCGTGATCGGCCGCGTCGCCAGCGGCGAATTCCGCAAGCTCAACGTCGGCACCGTGCTCATCGCGGCCGTGCTCGTCACGTTCTATCTCGGCGGCTGGGCCATCTAAGCGCAAGCCATGCGCGACGTCGCCGGCAGAAGGGCGGCGCGCATCGGGACGGCATCGTCTCCTCCACCATCATCGTTGATGGTCTCCAGCCTGGAAACGCGAGTTTCCAGGCTTTTTTTGTCGACGCGACGCGCCGCGCGCAAACGGCACGACACCCGTTCGCGCCCGGTGCTACGATCGCGTTTTGCCTTCAGGAGTCGCGATGAACACACTCGGCATCGTCTCCGAATCGAGCACCCGGGCCTCGGCGCGCAAGCCGCCGTTCATTCCGTCGTTCGGCTTCCACGAAGTGCACGAATCGCAGCCGATCGGCGCGCCGCCCGCGCGCATCATCGACGTCGTCGCGTCGCTCGACATGCGCGCCGATCCCGTCATCGACACGCTGCTGACGGTACGCGAATTCCCGGCGGCCATCGCCGGCGCGCTGCGCCACGCGCCGGTCCGCCCCGAACGCGCGCGCTTCGGCTTCGACACCTTCACGCCGCTCCATCGCGACGACACGTCGCTGTCGCTCGGCCTCGTCGGCCGCTTCTGGCGCCCGACGCCCGACGTGCGCCCCCTCGCGGACGCCGACGCCTTCGTCCGGCACGACGACCCGCGCGATGCGAAGCTGGTGCTGCGGTTCGAGGTGGTCGGGCTCGCGTCGGGCGCGCACATCCTGCGCACCGAAACCTTCGTCCACTGCCCGAGCGCGCGCACGCGCGCGCTGTTCACGCCGTACTGGCTCGCGATCCGGCTGGGGAGCGGCTGGATTCGGCGTCGTACGCTAGCGGCGGTGGAAATCGCTCTGGCGTGATTCGCGCCATCAGAACGGCTTGATCACGGCCAGCCCGACGACGAGCGCCATCACGACGATCACCGCGCCGGCCGCGTGCCCGAGCCACGGCGCCGGCACGACGACGAGGTCGTCGCGCTCCATGCGCCGCAGCGTGCCGGCCAGGACCCCGTGCAGCACCGATAGCGCGACGACGAGCACAAGCTTCACCGACAGCCACGCGGCGCCGAACCAGTGGCCGCTCAGCGCGAGCGCGATGCCGGCGATCCAGACGATCGCGAGCGCGGGCGCCGTCACCGTGCGATCCCAGCGCCGCACCGCGCGATGCACGGCGAGATTCGCAATACGCACCGCGACGGACGACAACAACAGCCCGCCGACGAACGTGACGATGGCGGCCAGATGCACGGCCTTCAGCATCAGGTAGATCATCGCGCGTGCCGCCTGCGCGCGATCCAGCCGGCGCTCGCCAGCCCCGCGAACGGCACGACGGCCGACAGCACCAGTCGCGCGACCTCGGCCTTGCTCCATAGCCCGCTCGACGCGGTGCCGACCACCGCCCACACGTACATCGCGAACGCGATGCCGTGAACCGGGCCCATGATCGATACCGCGACCGGATAGCCGGCCAGATGCTTGAGCGGCACGGCCACGCACACCAGCACGACGAGCGTGGTCGCCTCCAGCAGCGACAGGTATTGCAGGTTCCGCAACGCGTTGCGATCGTCTTGTTTCATCGGCAGGCCTCCAGGTGGTCCGCCGCGATTGTCGCGTGTGGTGCTGGTTCGAGCCATTGGCTAGAATGACATCTTTCAACGGATTCTGGCCACAGCCCCGAACGCCATGCACACGGTCGCCGTTCTCGCCTTGCCCGATGTCGTGCCGTTCGATCTGGGCGTCGCCTGCGATACGTTCGCGCGCGTGCGGGCGCCGAATGTCGAGCCGGCGTACCGCGTGCGCGTGTGCAGCGAGCAGCCGCGCGTCGGCGGCGACCTGTTCGAGCTGCGCCCGCCGTTTCGCCTCGATGCACTGGCCGACGCCGACACGATCATGGTCCCCGGCACGTCGGTGCCGCTCGCGCCCACGTCGCGCCGCGTGCTCGACGCGCTGCGCGCGGCGGCCGCGCGCGGATGCCGGATCGCATCGATCTGCAGCGGCGCGTTCGTGCTCGCGGAAGCCGGGCTGCTCGACGGCCTGCGCGCGACGACGCACTGGCTCGCGGCCGCCGAACTCGCGCGCCGCCATCCGAATGTCGACGTCGATCCGAACGTGCTGTTCGTCGACAACGGCCAGATCCTGACTTCGGCCGGCGCGGCGGCCGGCCTCGATCTGTGCCTGCACATGATCCAGGCCGACTATGGCGCGGCGGTCGCCGTCGACGCCGCCCGCAGCGCGGTGGCGCCGCGCGTGCGCGAAGGCGGGCAGGCGCAGTTCATCGCGCCCGAATGGCCGGCCGGCGGCGACGGGCTGCACGACCTGATGGACTGGCTGCACGCGAACCTGCGCCAGCCGCTGACGCTCGACGCGATCGCGCGCAAGGCGTCGACGAGCGTGCGCACGCTGACGCGGCGCTTCCAGGAGCAGACGGGCACGTCGCCCGGGCAATGGCTGCAGACCGCGCGCGTGCGGCATGCGCAGCAGTTGCTGGAAGTGACCGAGCTGTCGATCGAACACGTGGCGACGGAAGCCGGGTTCGGTTCGGTCACCGCGTTTCGCGAACGCTTCGCGCGTATCGTCGGCACGTCGCCGCAGCGCTATCGGCAGGCATTCCGCGCGCGCGCCGATGCGTGACCTTCATCGGGCTCGGCCCCCGAACCCACCGCGCCCGCCCGCGCCAACCGGACCCGACCGATGACCCGCATCCGCAATCCCCTGAACATCGCGCAGCTCCAGGCATTCGTCTCCGCCGCGCACCTGAAGAGCCTGCGCGCCGCCGCGCGGGAGCTCGGCGTCACGCAGCCGGCGATCACGCACACGATCCGCGAGCTCGAAACGGCGCTCAACGCGGAACTGCTCGTGCGCAGCGTGCGCGGCGTCGAGCTGACCGCCTGCGGCGCGGCGCTGCTGCCGCGCGCCGAGCAGTTGCTCGGCGACGTCCGCCGCACGGTCGAGGCCGTCGAGCAGGTGAAAGGTGAGATGTCGGGCCGCGTCGCGGTCGGCACGATGCCGTCGATCGCGCTGACCGCGTTGCCGCACGCGGTGACGGCGTTTCGCCAGTCGATGCCGAACGTCAGCCTGCATCTCGAGGAAATGACGGTGCCGGACGCGCTCGCGCAACTGCGCAACGGCACGCTCGACATCGCTGCGATGCACCATGTGCCCGCGCTCGACCGCGATTTCACGCAATTGCCGCTGCTGTCGACCGAATTCACGATCGTGATGCGCGACGGTCATCCGCTCGCGCAGGCGCGCCGGTTAGAGGAATTGCTCGACGCCGAGTGGATCGTCACCGTCGGCGCCGAGCAGTTCCCGCACAGCGTGATGGTCGGGATGTTCGAGGCGCACGGGCTGCCGCTGCCGAAACGTCTGCTGCGCTCGCCGATGTCGTTCGCGGTGACGCTCGGGCTCGTCGCGCGCTCGGACGTGATCGGCTGCTTCACGCGCCCGCTCGCCGCGATGGTCGCGCCGCTCGGCATCCGCACGGCCGAACTCGACGAAAGCATGCCGCGCTTCGACCTGTCGATCATCGCGCGGCGCGACCTGCTGCCCACGCCCGCCGTGTCGCACTTCGTCACGTGCCTGCAGCGCGCGGTCAACGAAACGCTCGGCTGAATCGTTCCTGTGTGTGAAACGGCGGCGCGTCCGACGCGCCGCCGCCGGGCCCGGTATCGGGGCTTGTCCTAGGCGCCCTGCCGGTATTTTGTCTTGATAATCTTCCGCACGTCGCGCGCCCCCATCGGGCGGGCGAAACGGACTGTCCGACGCGAAGCCGCGACGGGCCGAAGGCTTACGGCGCGGCACAACCGCGCACCCATCGAACAAAACGAGGAGTCACCGAGTGAAAAAGATTCTTGCGGCTGTGACCGTGGCCCTGCTCGCCGTATCGGCCGGCAGCGCATACGCGAAGGACTGGTCGACCGTGCGGTTCGGCGTCGACGCAAGCTACCCGCCTTTCGAATCGAAAGGCGCCGACGGCAAGGTGGTCGGCTTCGACGTGGATCTCGGCAACGAGATCTGCCGCCGCATCAACGCGAAATGCGTGTGGATCGAAAACGACTTCGACGGGATGATCCCGGCGCTGAAGGCCCGCAAGTTCGACGGCGTGCTGTCGTCGATGTCGATGACGCCGGCCCGCGCCGAGCAGATCGCGTTCTCGTCGAAGCTGTTCAACACGCCGACGCGCCTCGTCACGAAGAAGGGCGCCGGCCTGCAGCCGACGGCCGAATCGCTGAAGGGCAAGTCGGTCGGCGTCGAGCAGGGCACGATCCAGGAAACCTACGCGAAGACGTACTGGGCATCGAAGGGCGTGAACGTCGTGCCTTACCAGAACCAGGACCAGGTCTACGCCGACCTGATCTCCGGCCGTCTGGACGGCGCGCTGCAGGACGCGGTGCAGGCTGAAATCGGCTTCCTGAAGACGCCGCGCGGCGCGAACTTCGACTTCGCCGGCAAGGATCTCGACGATCCGAAGACGCTCGGCAACGGCGCCGGTATCGGCCTGCGCAAGGAAGACACCGACCTGAAGACGAAGATCGACGGCGCGATCGCCGGCATGCGCAAGGACGGCACGTACGACAAGATCGCGAAGAAGTACTTCGATTTCGACGTCTACGGCAAGTAATCCGGCTGAACGACGCGCGATTCGGCGCGATGCAAACGGGCTCCGCAACGGAGCCCGTTTTTTTGCGCCCGGCGCGGGCGGCGTTATTTTTTCCGCGCCAACCCGATGATTCTCAACGGAAAACCGCGCGCTCCGGCACCGGTTTGATGGCGGCGAGGAAGGCAACGTACAATCGATCTTCCACGCACACGGATCATTCGCGGCTGCGCCGCACTCCCCTCATCATGCAAACGCAGACCCATCCGCTGATTTCCCCCGCTGTCGGTACCGAACGCCAGATCACCAGCTTCCACTACGGCCCGCGCGGCGGCAAGAAGGTCTACATCCAGTCGTCGCTGCACGCCGACGAGCTGCCCGGCATGCTGGTCGCCACGCTGCTGCGCCGCAAGATCGCCGCGCTCGAGACGGCCGGCAAGCTGCAAGGCGAAGTCGTCATCGTCCCCGTGCCCAACCCGATCGGCCTGTCGCAACACGTGTTCGGCGATCACCTCGGCCGCTTCGAGCTCGGCTCGATGCAGAACTTCAACCGCAATTTCTACGATCTCGCGGCGCTCGTGCTGCCGCGCGTCGAACACCACCTCACGAACGACGCGCAGCGCAATCTGGCCGTCGTACGCACCGCGATGCGCGAAGCGCTCGACGAACAGAAGCCGCGCACCGAACTCGACTCGCAACGCCTCGCGCTGCAGAAGCTGTCGTTCGACGCCGATATCGTGCTCGACCTGCACTGCGACAGCGATGCGGTGATGCACCTCTACACGAATCCCGATCTGTGGGCGGACGTCGAGCCGCTGGCGCGCTATCTCGATGCCAAGGCGTCGCTGCTCGCGCTGAATTCGGTCGGCAACCCGTTCGACGAAATCCACAGCTTCTGCTGGTCGGATCTGCGCAACCGCTTCGGCGACCGCTTCCCGATCCCGAACGGCGCGATTTCCGTCACGGTGGAACTGCGCAGCGAACGCGACGTGTCGTACGAGTTCGCCGAAAAGGATGCGCAGGCGATCGTCGAATACCTGACCGAGCGCGGCATCGTGGAAGGCACGCCGGCGCCGCTGCCGCCGCTCGCGCATCCGGCCACGCCGCTCGCGGGCACCGATCCGCTCGTCGCGCCGGTGTCGGGCGTGATCGTGTTCCGCACGCCGGTCGGCGCGATGATCGAGGCCGGCCAGGCCGTGGCCGACATCGTCGATCCGCTGACCGATCGCGTCGTCACGCTGAAGAGCAGCGTGTCGGGCGTGCTGTATGCGCGCCAGGTCGTGCGCTTCGCGACGGCCGGCATGGAAGTCGCGCGCATCGCCGGCGCGACCGCAATCCGCACAGGGTCGCTGCTGTCGGCCTGAACCGGCTGGACGCGGCCCGCACGCCGGGCCGCGGCGCGCATCGCACGTCATCGGCTGCATCAAACGAAATCGCCCGCTTGCGCGGGCGATTTGCTTTCCGGAGCGCGCGTCGGTGGCCGATACCGCGCCGCCGGCCGCTGCCACGTGCGAAGGAAGTTCAGAACGCCGGCACGATCGCGCCGCCGAACTTCTGGTCGATGAACTTGCGCACGTCGTCCGATTCATAGGCCGCGACGAGCTTCTTCACCCACGGCTTGTCCTTGTCCTGCGCGCGCACCGCGATCAGGTTCGCGTACGGGCCGCGCAGATCCTCGATCGCGATCGCATCCTTCACCGGCGTGAGTCCGGCCTTCACCGCGTAATCGGTGTTGATCGACGCGGCGTCGACATCGGGCAGCGCGCGCGGCAACTGCGCGGAATCGAGCTCGACGATCTTGATCTTCTTCGGATTCTCGGCGATGTCGAGCGGCGTCGCGTTCACGCCGTTCGCGCCGACGCCCGGCTTCAGCTTGATCACGCCGTATTTCTGCAGCAGCAGCAGCGCGCGGTTGCCGTTCGACGGATCGTTCTGGATGCCGACTTTCGCGCCGACCGGCAGATCCTTCAGCGACTTGATCTTCTTCGAATAGAAGCCCATCGGTGCCGTATAGGTCAGCCCGACGTTGACGATCTTGTAGCCGCGCTGCTTGATCTGGCTGTCGAGGAACGGCTGGTGCTGGAAGCCGTTCGCATCGAGGTCGCCCGCATCGAGCGCCGCGTTCGGCTGCACGTAGTCGTTGAATTCGATGACCTTGATCGCGAGGCCTTCGCGCGCGGCGACCTTCGTCACTTCGGTCCAGATTTGCGCGTCGGGGCCGCTCATCGTGCCGATCTTCAGCGTTTGGGAGTCGGCGTGCGCGCCGGGCGCGGCGAATGCCAGCGCGGCGGCGAGTGCGCCGAGGCCGGTCAGGATCGAACGTCGCATGTGGTGTCCTCTTGTCCCGTGTCAATTGTTGGAGGACGGATCGTGGCATAGGGCCCCGAACGCGATCAACCAAGCTTATTTCATGTGCATATTCCTGTTCGCAATCGAATCTCAGCCGAAATCGGTATAACCCCCGCTATACAACCCGGGCAGAATTTAGGGCCTGCTTGCATAGGGAACGTGCATGCGAATGCCTGAAATCGCTCGCAGGGCAAGGAGTGAGGAGCGCCGTTTGGCCGCGCCAAACAAGCGACGAGCGACGCCGCCATGCGGGCGTTTTCAGGCATTCCCGTGGATTGAATTTTTAGTTTGGGGTTGCCACGAGAACGGCCACTCGCCGCGTTGTGCTCCTTGCGAATACGCGAGTATTCGCGGCGTCGCGCGCCTCGCGAGCGGCCGTTCTCGTGCCAACGCATGCACGTTCCCTATGCAAGCAGGCCCTAATGTCGCATCGGCACCACACATTCTTCATATGACAGTCGCTGTCATATTCATTACGTGGCCCGCCGATAAAGTTGCGCCGGTCCGTGAAAGCGCCCATAGAGAGCGCCGGAACCGCAACTGGACACGCCATTCATTCGCTCGGAGAATCCTTTGAACAAGAAACTGTTGACCATCGCCGCCCTGGCAGCAACGGCCGGCACGGCACACGCACAAAGCAGCGTGACCCTGTACGGCGTCATCGATGCCGGTATCAGCTACGTGAACCACAGCAAGACCGCCAACGGCGGCACGGGCAAGCTGTTCAAGTACGACGACGGCGTGGCCCAGGGCAGCCGTTGGGGCCTGCGCGGCACCGAAGACCTCGGTGGCGGCCTGAAGGCGATCTTCGTGCTCGAAAACGGCTTCAACAGCGGCAACGGCACGATCGGCCAGGGTGGCGCGATCTTCGGTCGCCAGGCCTACGTCGGCCTGAGCCAGTCGCAATACGGCACGGTCACGTTCGGCCGCCAGTACTCGTTCTCGACCGACATCCTCGGTTCGAACTACTCGACGGGCGGCAACACGGTCGCGGGTAACTACGCGTACCACGTGAACGACATCGACCAGCTCACGTCGAGCCGCATCAACAACGCCGTGAAGTTCCAGAGCGCGAACTACTCGGGCTTCACGTTCGGCGCGTTGTACGGCTTCTCGAACTCGACCGACTTCGCAGGCGCACCGGCCACGACGACGGGCACGACGACGACCGCAGGCTCGTCGCGCGCATACAGCTTCGGCCTGAACTACGCGAACGGCCCGGTCTCGGTCGGCGCGGCGTACACGGACATCCGTTACCCGAGCCAGTCGACGCCCGGCTTCTCGACGACGATCGCGAACCTGAGCACCGGCAACGTCCGCGACCTGCGCACGTACGGCGTGGGTGGCCGCTACGTCTGGGGCCCGGCAACGGCATGGCTGCTGTGGACGCGTACGCAGTTCTCGACCGTGTCGGGCGCGGGCGGCACGTTCTACAACGCGTATGAAGCAGGCGCGAAGTACGCCTTCACGCCGGCACTGTCGGGCGGCCTCGGCTACACGTACACGAACGCGACGCAGAACGGCAACTCGTGGCACTGGAACCAGGTCAACGGTATCGCCGACTACGCACTCAGCAAGCGTACGGACGTGTACGGCTTGGTCGTGTACCAGCAGGCTTCGGGCAAGGGCGTGCAAGCGCAGATCGGCTCGAGCACGAGCTACTTCAATACGTCGGGCACGGGTTCGAAGAACCAGATCGCCGCACGTATCGGTATCCGCCACAAGTTCTAAAGCATCCGCTTAACTGTCCGCGTCACGCGCGGATCACGACGGCAAGAAGCGCCCCGCTCCAAGCGGGGCGCTTTTTTATAGGCTTTTAAGTTTCGCTTAATTCTGGGCTGAGAGGATGCTCTCACCCCCCCTGTTGGCCGCCTGAGCATCGGCGGCTTTTTTTTTAAACGCCGACGGCGCCGCCATCGATTGCCCACAAGACAGGATCGGAGGCCATGATGATCGAAGATACCGTTTTCAGCCATCTGCACGCGATTCTGACGTGCCAACACTCGCTGCCGGTCCAGAGCTGCCGCGTCTCGGTTGAAATGCAGCGCCCCTGGGGCCGCCCGTATCGCCTCGTCGAATGGACGATGCATCTCGACGCCCCCGCGCGGCGCCAGATCGTGCCGGCCGAATCGACCGACGAAGAGATCGCCGAGGTCGTCGCGTCGCACGTGCCCGGCCGGCTTTACGGCGACGGCCGACTGCAGTTCTGAACGCGTTTCCGCTCCCCCGCTTCCCGTCTGTCGGCCACGCCGCACACATCGTGCGGCAGTCGGTCTCGTTTGACGCGGCAACGAAACCTGCTACGCTGCGCGTTTTCGTCCACGCAACACACGATGGAAAACGCATTCAACGAACGTGGCGTCATGGTCACGCGCAACGGCCTGTCGGCCGCCGGGCAGGTATTCTCGCTGCGTGACATCCGCCACGTCGACGTCGTCAAGATTCCGAAGAACCGTCTCGTGCCGTCGCTGATCTCGCTGATCGGCGCGGCCATCGCCGTCGCCGGCGGCATCGGCGCATCGAGCGCCGCGCTGGTGGTCGGCGTGATGCTCGTCGTCGTCGGCTATCTCGCGTGGGCCACGCAGGACCTCACGTACCGGCTGATGGTCGAGATGCCCGACGGCAAGCGCGAAGCGCTGTCGAGCGTCGACGCCGAATTCGTCGAACGCGTCGCGCAAGTCGTGCGCGATGCGCAGTCCGCCACCGCGGCCGGCTGATTTTCCTTCGCATGCGTGCCCACGCCGGTTCGCGCGGGCCGCACACACTCGCGGCGAAGATCGGCTCGCGCAGCGTGCGCGTCGCATCGCATACCGCCCGTCACCCCGCACGCACCTCGCCTCCACGGCGGACGCCGACCGCCTAGTATGGAAAGAGCGGCTCGCCGCCGCATCGTCCGAGGAGGCCAGCATGAACGCTCAATCGCTGTCCGGCATGCTTCGCGCGCAGGAGCTGCTGATCGTGTCGATGATCCGCGCGCTTCCCCCCGACACGCGCCGTGCGCTCGTCGAGCTCTACACCGAACAGATTGCGTTCGCCGAACAGGCCGGCATCGAGAGCCATGGCGATCGCGCCACGCACGACGCGTTCATCGCGCATGCGCGCAACCTCCTCATCCGCATCGAAGCGCTGGCCTGAGTTTCTCGAAGACCTTCCCTACGGCTCGCCCGAGCCGCGCAGGCGAGTGCTCACTCGCACGAGCCGTTTTGCATCCTTGAATTGATAATGATTCTCATTTACACTGGTAAAGTTGTCAGTTGCCTTTCAAATCGCCGTTTGCCGCTTGTCGCGCGCAAACGGGCCAGCCAGGTGAACGCGTCACCCAGCCAGCCTTCGGGCTTGTTATCGTCAATGGGAGACCACCTGTGCATTGCTATACGCTGGCGCGGCGGCCGATCTGTGCCGCGCTGTTCGGCGCGTTCGGCCTGTCCGCCGCCCCGGCTCACGCCGATTCGTCGTCGCAAGGCGCCACCCCGCCTTCCGCCGTACTGACCACCGCCACCGCGTCCGCGCGCGGCGAGGCGGCGCTGCTCGACCCCGTCACCGTCACGGCCACCCGCACCGCCACCGCGGCGAGCCGCACGGCGGCGTCCGTATCGGTGATCACCGACGAGGATCTCGAAGAGCAGCAGGCCACCAACATCAAGGACGCGCTGCGCTACGAGCCGGGCATCACGGTGCGCCGTACCGCGTACCGGCCCGGCAGCGCCGCGCTCGGCGGCGGCCGCGACGGCGATTCGAGCATCAACATCCGCGGCCTCGAAGGCAATCGCGTGCTGCTGATGGAAGACGGCATCCGCCTGCCGAACGCGTTCTCGTTCGGCCCGCTCGAAGCGGGCCGCGGCGACTACGCCGATCTCGACACGCTCAAGCGCATCGAGATCCTGCGCGGGCCGGCGTCGGCGCTGTACGGCAGCGACGGCCTGACCGGCGCGGTGAACTTCATCACGAAGGACCCGCGCGACCTGCTGTCGATCTACCACAAGCCTTACTACTTCTCGTTCCGGCCGAGCTACGACTCGACCGACCGCAGCATCGGCGCGACCGTATCGGCCGCGGGCGGCAACGATCGCATCCAGGGGATGATCATCGCCGACGGCCGGCGCGGCCACGAGGTCGACACGCGCGGCGACAACAACTCGGCGAGCACGCTGCGCACGACGTCGAACCCGCAGGACGTGTATTCGGAATCGCTGCTCGGCAAGCTCGTGCTGACGCCGACCACACGCGACACGATCAAGTTCACCGCCGAAACGGTGCAGCGGCGCGTGAGCACCGACGTGCTGTCGGCGATCAATGCGCCGGCCACGCTCGGCCTCACGACCCACGACCGGCTCGAGCGCAACCGCTTCAGCGTCGACTACGACTTCCGCGACGACGCGTTCCGCTGGTTCCAGACCGCGCACGTGCAGTTCTACTACCAGGACGCGAAGCAGGACCAGTACGCGTTCGAGACGCGCGGCAGGCTACCCTCGCGTTCGCGCGACAACGAGTACAAGGAACGCACGTTCGGCGGCGCCGCGTTCGCCGAAAGCGGCTTCGCGACCGGCCCGCTCGCGCACAAGCTGCTCTACGGCGTCGACGGCAGCCTGTCGCGCGTGACGAACCTGCGCGACGGTACGGTGCCGGGCGTCGGCGAAGCGTTCCCGAACAAGGCGTTTCCCGACACCGACTACACGCTGTTCGGCGCGTTCGTGCAGGACCAGATCGGCTACGGCCGCCTGCTCGTCACGCCGGGCCTGCGCTTCGACACGTACCGGCTGAGCCCGACCGAAAACGATCCGCTGTTCACCGGCAAGGCCGTGTCGACGAGCGCCAACGAGCTGTCGCCGCGCGTCGCCGTGCTCTACGAGATCACCCCCGCGGTCATTCCGTACGTGCAGTACGCGCACGGCTTCCGCGCGCCGACGCCCGACCAGGTGAACAGCAGCTTCTCGAACCCGGTGTACGGCTACACGTCGATCGGCAATCCGAACCTGAAGCCCGAAACCAGCGACACGTTCGAAGCCGGCCTGCGCGGCAAGGCCGGCACCGGCTACGGCGTCGTGCGCTACAGCGCGGCCGCGTTCACCGGCCGCTACCGCAACTTCATCTCGCGCACGACGATCGCCGGCAGCGGCCGGCCGATCGACCCGTTCGTGTTCCAGTACGTGAACTTCGCCGACGCGCGCATCCACGGCCTCGAAGGCCGCGCCGAATGGGTGATGCCGAACGGCATCACGCTGAAGACGGCGATGGCGTTCACGAAGGGCTCGACGCAGAACGACGGCGCGGCGAGCCAGCCGCTCAATACCGTGAACCCGTTCTCGGCCGTGTTCGGCGTGCGGTACGAGCCGACCGAACGCTGGTTCGTGCAGACCGACCTGCTGTTCCAGGCCGCCAAACGCGACAAGGACGTCGACAAGTCCGACTGTTCGAACAAGGCGTGCTTCACGCCGCCGTCGTCGTTCGTCGTCGACCTGCGCGGCGGCTACCGCTTCAACAAGCACGTGAGCGCAACGATCGGCATTCGCAACCTGTTCGACCGCAAGTACTGGAACTGGTCGGACGTGCGCGGCATCGCGGCCGACTCGCAGGTGCTCGACGCGTATTCGTCGCCCGGCCGCACGGTCGCCGTCAGCATGAAAGTGGATTTCTGATGCGCGTTGCCCGCGCGCCCACCCCAACCGTTACTCGAAGGAGTCCGACATGATGCAATCCGCCCTTCCCGGTCAATCCGCCACGCCGGCCCGCGCGGCCGCCGCGCTGCGCGACGCGTTCATCAAGCTCAAGACCGAGCGCCAGCTGCGCAACCGCGACGTCGCGCAGGCGCTCGGTGTCAGCGAAGGCGAGGCGCTCGCCGCGTTCGTCGGCGAGCACGTCGTGCGGCTCGACGCGCGCTTTCCGGCGATGTTCGAGGAAATGCCGCGCCTCGGCCGCGTGATGGCGCTGACGCGCAACGACACGGCCGTCCACGAAAAGGATGGCGAGTACGCGCAGATGAGCCACGACGGCCCGGTCGGCCTCGCGCTCGGCGACATCGACCTGCGCATCTTCTATCGTCACTGGATGTCGGCGTTCGCGGTGCGCGACGAGACCGCGCACGGTCCGCTGAAGAGTCTGCAGTTCTTCGATGCGCAAGGTCATGCGATCCACAAGGTCTATCTGCGCGCGCACAGCGATCACGCCGCGTACGACGCGTTCGTCGAACGCTGGCGCGCGCCGTCTCAGGAGCCGGGCCTCGAGGTCGTGCCCGCCGCCCCGAAAACGCCCGAGCGCGCCGACACCGAAATCGACGTCGCGGGCTTTCGTGCCGCGTGGGACGCGATGACCGACACGCACCAGTTCTTCGGCATCACGCAGCGTTTCGGCGTGAGCCGCATGCAGGCGCTGCGCCTCGCCGATCCGCGCTACGCGTATCCGGTCGAAACCGCGCATGCGTTGCGCCACGTGCTCGAACAGGCGGCGAAGAGCGGCCAGCCGATCATGGTGTTCGTCGGCAACGCGGGGATGATCCAGATCCATACGGGCCCCGTCGCGAACGTGCGCGAGGTCGGCGCGTGGATCAACGTGCTCGATCCGGGCTTCAACCTGCATGTGCGCGAAGACCTGATCGCCGCCGCCTGGGTCGTGAAGAAGCCGACGAGCGACGGCATCGTCACGTCGCTCGAACTGTTCGACCGGCAGGGCGACCATGTCGCGCTGCTGTTCGGCGAGCGCAAGCCCGGCAAGGTCGAGCGCGACGACTGGCGCGCGCTCGTCGCGACGCTGCCGGCGGCCGCACGCGGGGCCGCGCGGTGAGCGCGCGCCCATTCGATCCGCGCCGCCGGTCGCTGCTGGGCGGCGCGGCAGCCAGCGCGCTCGCGGGCGCGCTGCCCGGCGGCGTGCTCGCCCAACGTGCACCGGCCGCCCCGAAGCGCGTGATCGTGATCGGCGGCGCGCTGGCGGAAACCGCATTCGCGCTCGGCGGCGCCGAGACGCCGCGTTACCGGCTCGTCGGCACCGACACGACCTGCACGTATCCCGACGCCGCGAAGCGCCTTCCGAAGGTGGGCTACCAGCGCGCGCTGTCGGCCGAAGGGCTGCTGTCGCTGCGGCCCGATCTCGTGCTCGCCTCGGCGGAAGCCGGCCCGCCGACCGCGATCGCGCAGGTGAAGGGCGCCGGCGTCGCGGTGACGACGTTCGACGAGCGTCACGACGCCGAATCGGTGCGCGCGAAGATCACCGGCGTCGCGCAAGCGCTCGACGTGCGCGACGCCGGCACCGCGCTGCTACAGCGCTTCGATCGCGACTGGCAGGCCGCGCGCGACGCGGTCGCCGCGCGCGTGCCCGGCGGTGCGCAGCCGCCGCGCGTGCTGTTCGTGCTGAACCATACCGGCGCCCAGGCGCTCGTCGCCGGCCAGCGCACGGCCGCCGACGCGATGATCCGCTACGCGGGCGCGCGCAACGCGATGCAGGGCTTCGATCACTACAAGCCGCTGACGACCGAGGCGCTCGCGGCGGCCGCGCCCGACGTCGTGCTGATCTCCGACGAAGGGCTGGCGGCCGTCGGCGGTCACGCCGCGCTGCTCGCGACGCCCGGCTTCGGCGCGACGCCGGCCGGCCGCGCGCGGCGCGTCGTGTCGCTCGACGCGCTGTTCCTGCTCGGCTTCGGCCCGCGCCTGCCGCTCGCCGTCACGACCCTGCATCGACGCCTGTCGGATGCGCTCGCCTGACTCCGGACCGACCCGATGCCCGCTCACGCTTCACCCTTCAACGCACCGTCGCCGGCCTCACGCTCCGGTGCAGCGCGCCTCGGCACGTCGCGCCGCTTCGCGCCGTTCGTCCTGGCCGTGCTCGCCGTTCTGGTGGGCGCGATGTCCGTCGTCGCGCTGTGCGTCGGCGCATACCGCATTCCGCTGGCGGAAGCCTGGGCCGCGCTGAGCGGCGACGCGGCCGCGCAGCAGGCGCGCGCGGTGCTGCTCGACATCCGCGCGCCGCGCGTCGTGCTCGCGCTGCTGGTCGGCGGCGGCTTTGGCGCGACCGGCGCCGCGATGCAGGCGCTGTTCCGCAATCCCCTCGCCGATCCGGGGCTCGTCGGCGTGTCGAGCGGCGCCGCGCTCGGCGCGACCGCGCTGATCGTGCTCGGCCCCGCACTATTCGCCGCCCACGCGAGCGCGGCCGCATTGCCGGTCGCCGCGTTCGCGGGCGGGCTCGCGGTCGCCGCGCTCGTCTACCGGCTCGCCGCGTCGCGCGGCCGGCTCGCGCTGCCGCTGCTGCTGCTCGCCGGCATCGCGATCAATGCGCTGGTCGGCGCGGCGATCGGGCTGCTCACGTTCGTCGCCGACGACGCGCAGTTGCGCTCGCTGACCTTCTGGAGCCTGGGCAGCCTCGGCGGCGCGCAATGGTCGACGCTGGCGGCCGTCGCGCCGTGCGTGGCGATCGGCTGCGTGCTGCTCGCGCGCGAACGCGATGCACTGAACGCGCTGCAGCTCGGCGAAACCGAAGCGCTGCATCTCGGCGTGCCCGTGCAGCAACTGAAACGGCGCGTGCTCGTCGCGGTCGCGCTCGCGGTCGGCGCGCTCGTGTCGTGCGCGGGCATCATCGGCTTCATCGGGCTCGTCGCGCCGCATTGCGTGCGCCTCGCGTGCGGCCCCGACCAGCGCATCGTGCTGCCCGGCGCCGCGTTGCTCGGCGCGTTGCTGACGCTCGCGGCCGATCTTGCCGCGCGTACGCTCGCCGCGCCCGCCGACATCCCGCTCGGCGTGCTGACCGCGCTGCTCGGCGCGCCGTTCTTCCTCGCGCTGCTGTGGAAGAACCGCGGCGCGCTCGGCGGATGATCCCTTCTTCACGACGACCATGCTGACTGCCCACCACCTCGACGTCGCCCGCCGGCACGACACGATCCTGCGCGACCTGTCTCTGTCGATCGAGCCCGGCCGCGTGACCGCGCTGCTCGGCCGCAACGGCGCGGGCAAGAGCACGCTGCTGAAAACCTTCGCCGGCGAACTGACCGGCAGCGTCGCGCCGCACGGCGTGCGCGTGACGGGCGACGTCACGCTGAACGGCGAACCGCTCGCGCGCATCGACGCGCCGCGGCTCGCGTGCCTGCGCGCGGTGCTGCCGCAGGCCGCGCAGCCCGCGTTCCCGTTCAGCGTCGACGAAATCGTGCTGCTCGGCCGCTACCCGCATGCGCGGCGCAGCGGCGCCACGTCACATCGCGATCGCGACATCGCGTGGCGCGCGCTCGAACGTGCGGGCGCCGACGCGCTCGTCGGCCGCGACGTCACGACGCTGTCGGGCGGCGAACTCGCGCGCGTGCAGTTCGCTCGCGTCCTCGCGCAGCTGTGGCCGGACCACGACGCACCGGAAACCGGCCCGCGTTACCTGCTACTCGACGAACCGACCGCCGCGCTCGATCTCGCGCACCAGCATCGGCTGCTCGATACCGTGCGCGCCGTCGCGCGCGAATGGCAGCTCGGCGTGCTCGCGATCGTCCACGATCCGAACCTTGCCGCGCGGCATGCGGATACGATCGCGATGCTCGCCGACGGCACGATCGTCGCGCAGGGCGCACCGCGCGACGTGATGACGCCTGCCCATATCGCGCGGTGCTATGGCTTCGCGGTGAAGATGGTGGAAAGCGGCGACGGAACGCCGCCGGTGATGGTGCCTGCGTAGGAAGGGAGCGTCTTTCAGGTGATGCAGCCGGACTAAATGCCGGCGCGGCAGGCATGAGCGCGAGCGCTCAATGCTCGACGTCCGCCGCGCCGAAGCTCCGCATCTTCCAGCCGAGCCGCACGGCGAGCATCCGCATCGAGAAGCCGGCCGCCAGCGCGACGAGCGTCGCGAACCCCGCGTCGAGGCCGACATGCTGCATTCCGACATATAGCGCGCCCGTGACGAACGCGACGCTCGCATACAGTTCCTCGCGCAGGATCAGCGGCATCTCGTTGCACAGCAAGTCGCGCAGCATCCCCCCGCACACGCCGGTGATCGCGCCGGCCAGCACGACGATGATCGGCGCCGTGCCGGTCGACGCGCCGATGTCGCAGCCGATGATCGTGAACGCCGCGAGGCCGATCGCGTCGACGGTGACGAACAGCGTCTTCATCCGCGCGACGTGCCGCGCCGCCCACGACGCAACGGTCGCCGCGACGAGCGTGATCACCAGGTATTCGGGATGCGCGATCCAGCCGAGCGGATAGTGGCCGAGCAGCACGTCGCGCACGGTGCCGCCGCCGAGCGCCGTCACCGCGCCGACGAGCGCGAGCCCGAAGCGATCCATCCCGCGGCGCATGCCCATCAGCGCCCCCGACATCGCTTCCGCGACGATCGCAATCAGATAGAGCGTATGCATCGCGCGCGTCAGTCGTCGGTCCGGAACAGGTCGAGCACGCGTTCGCGCTCGGCCGCATCGACGGCGGCAGGCATCGGTTCGTCGCGCTTGCCGTCGTCGGCCCGCGCACCCAACGCATCCGGCACATCGCCGGCCGCCGCGCCGCCGCATGCGAAGCGGCTGCGGATATACGCCGGCACGTCGGCCGTACACGTGCCGCGCGTGTATTCGGCGTAGACGAAATCGCCGTCGACGAGCGCGACGTCCTGCGGCGGCGGCGCCGCGACCGGCGTGCGCCCGTCGACGGCCGTCTTCATGTAATCGAGCCACACCGGCAGCGCGAGCGTCGCGCCGGTCGCGCGCCCCATCGGGCGCGGCGTGTCGTAGCCGAGCCACGCGACCGCGACGATGCCCGACGAATAGCCGGCGAACCATACGTCCTTCGAGCCGTTCGACGTGCCCGTCTTGCCGGCCGCGTCGTCACGCCTGAGCGCGAGCGCGCCGCGCGCGGTGCCGGCCCGCACGACGTCGCGCAGCATGCTGTCCATCACGAACGCATTGCGCGCCGACACGACCCGCTCGCCTGCCGGCACGGTCGCCTCGTACATCGCGCCGCCGTGCCGCTGCTTCACCGACAGGATCAGGCGCGGCTCCATCCGCGTCCCGCCGTTCGCGAACACGCTGTACGCGCTCGCGAGTTCGAGCGGCGTCACGGCGCCGGCGCCGAGCGCGAGCGGCAGCGACGCCGGATTGCGCTGCGCGTCGAAGCCGAAATGCACCGCGTGCTGCTGCACGTAGCGCGCGTCGGTGGCCTGCATCAGGCTGACCGCGACCAGGTTCTTCGAGCGCACGAGCCCGCGACGTACCGGGATGAAGCCTTCGTAGCGATTGCCGAAATTACGCGGCCGCCATGGCCGCGCGCCGGTTTCCGCGTGCGTGAGCGTGCGCTGCGTATCGTCGACGAGCACGCCGGGGAAGTAGCCCTTCTCCAGCGCCGCGGAATAGACGAACGGCTTAAAGCTCGACCCCGGCTGGCGATACGCCTGCAGCGCATGGTCGAACACGTTGCGATCGAAATCCGCGCCGCCGACCAGCGCGAGCATGTCGCCGGTGGCCGCATCGAGCGACACGAGCGCGCCTTCGAGCCCGTTGCGCGTCTCGCGCTTCGCGCGCGCCTGGCGGCTCAGCGTGCGCTCGAGCGCCGCTTCGGCCGCGCGCTGGTCGCGCATCGAGATCGTCGTCGTCACGTCGAGGCCGAGCGTGTATGCGTCGTCATGAAACCGCTCGACCATCATCCGGCGCGCCCGCTCGGCGACGTACGGCGCAGCGATGATGCCGGGCGGCGGCGTGGTCGCCAGTGCGATCGGCGCGTCGACGGCCGCGCGATACGTCGCGTCGTCGAGCTGGCCGAGTGCATGCATCCGGCCGAGCACGTAGTTGCGCCGCGCGGTCGCGCGCGCCGGGTTGACGACCGGATTGAATGCGGACGGCGCCTTCGGCAGCCCGGCGAGCACGGCCGCCTCGCCTGCGCTCAGCGCGTCGAGCGGCTTGCCGAAGTACACGTGCGCGGCGGCCGCGAAGCCGTAGGCGCGCTCGCCGAGATAGATCTCGTTCATGTACAGCTCGAGCAGCTTGTCCTTGCTGTATTCGCGCTCGAGCTTGGCCGCCATCAGGATCTCGGCGAGCTTGCGGCTCAGCACCTTGTCGCGCGTCAGGTAGAAGTTGCGCGCGACCTGCATCGTGATCGTGCTGCCGCCCTGCCCCGGCTGGCCCGTCACGACGTTCGCGAACGTCGCGCGCGCGAGGCCGCCGATGTCGACCGGGCCGTGTTCGTAGAACTTCGCGTCCTCGGCCGCGAGCAGCGCATGCCGCATCAGCGGCGGGATGCGTTCGAGCGGCACGAACTCGCGCCGCTCGACGCCGTATTCGGCCAGCAGGTCGCCGTCGCGCGAGAAAATCCGCAGCGGCAAAGCGGGACGATAGACGGCCAGGTGTTCGACGGATGGCAACTGCGTCCAGATGCGATCGATCGTCCATGCGCCGATGCCCGCGCACGCGAGCGTCAGGCCGAGCAGCGCGCCCGCGAGCGTGCGCCAGATGCGGCGGCGGCGCGGCGGTGTGGATGGCGGCGCGGGCGGCGGCGACGGGTTGGCAGTGGGATCGGTCATGTCGGGCTCCTTCTTCAGTGCCGCGACGGCCGGCGCGCGAGCGGCGCCGATCGGTCACGAAAGGCGCGCATTGTCGAAGGGATGGCGCGAAACCGGAACATTCTTTAGCCAAAGTTTGGCTGGCTAAATTTTATTTAGGAAAGCGCTTTAGAGCCTGCTCGCACCGGTTATGCGGGTCGGCGGCATGTCGTTGCGGGCGCGCGAGCCGGTTCGCTTGTACCATCGTCGGATGTTCGATCGATATCTCGACCTGTGGGGCCTCGTTCCCGACGGCGGCCCGATCCTGACCGCGAGCGGCGGCCTGCTGCCGGTCGTCCGGCACGCGCGGCCGGCGATGCTGAAAGTCGCCACGTGCGACGAAGAGCGCCGTGGCAATGCGCTGATGGCCTGGTGGAACGGGCAAGGCGCCGCGCAGGTGTGGCAGCACGACGGCGACGCGATCCTGCTCGAACGCGCGCAGCCGGCGCCGTCGCTGGCTGCGTTGTCGGCTGCGGGCCACGACGACGATACGATGCGCATCGCTTGCGACGTCGTCGCGCGGCTGCACGCGCATCGTGCGCCGCTGGTGCCTCCGGTCGTGCCGCTGCACGACTGGTTCTACGCGCTGCTGTCGAGCGATGCCGACAACGATGTGCTGCGCCGCTCCGCGGCGATCGCTCGCCAGTTGCTGGCCGAGCCGTCCGTCGACGAAGTGGTGTTGCACGGCGACATCCATCACGACAACATCCTGCATTTCGGCGATCGCGGCTGGCGCGCGATCGACCCGAAAGGGCTGCGCGGCGAACGCACGTTCGATTACGCGAACCTGTTCTGCAACCCTGCGCACGACATCGCGGCCGATCCCGTGCGTTTCGAGCGGCGCATCGCGGTCGTGGCGGATGCCGCAAGCCTCGACCGGCGCCGGCTGCTGCAGTGGATTCTCGCGTGGTCGGGACTGTCGGCCGTGTGGTTGATGGAAGACGAGCTGCCGCCCGATACGCGGCTGGCGGTCGCGATGCTTGCGGCGGGGGCGCTCGGGTTGTAACGATACGCATCGCCGACGAAAACAGATTCATCACGCGTTGCCGGGGAATGCGGGGAGGATGGGCGGCTCTCGGCTGCGGATTCAACCCGTCGATGCAACGAATTGATGAAATCGCTACCCGAAGCACCGCAAACGGTGAATCGACTGTGTACGGCGTCCACTAGTGACACGTCGCCCCCTCGAGACGAGCATCTAAACAGCGAGAAAAATGTCGAGGTAGCATCGTCGATGCTCAACAGGGGGAAGACGGTGATTCGGGAAATCAAGGCTCGCGTAAACTCGATCGACGCCCCTCTTGCCAGTCTGCTTCTCAGCGACCTGATGAGGATCCTGGCGGAAATGGTTGGCTATATCACGCTCCCTTGGTGGATCGTTCACCGGGGCGGCGCTCATGACTTGGCGATCTACAGCGTCAGCATCGCCATCGCCACCATTTTTGCGATGCCACTGCTTGCGCCACTCGGGGATCGCTACGCAAAGAGACGGCAGATGGCATGGGGTATATGCGCCTTGATGATCGTCGCCTTCACCCTCGCGACGCTCGCCTCGCTGTCCGACTACCGACTCATGCTCATCATCTGCATAGGCGTGGTCACCGTTATAGCGAAAGCTTTCGTTGATCCAGCCAGCTCCACCATTTCGGCTGAACTTGTTCCGGCGAATCGTCTGGGCGAAGCGCTTCGTCTTCGTAAATCGACGCAGGCAGTTGGCCGTGCCTTAGGTCCAGCATTGGCTGGTGCGACACTGACCTTGGGCGGCATCGCTGCAACATTCTGGATGAACGGCATACTGCTCGGCGTCGCTGCTTACGTGACTTTGCATCTTCCACCCCAATCTCGGCATCGCGAACACCATCGTGGTCTAGCCCGGTGGTGGGAAGACCTGCGCGCCGGACTGCATGCTAAATGGATCGTCCCGTTGGAGCGCGGCTGGACACTCGTAAACTTCCTCGTCTGGATATTCCAGGGCCCCGCAGTCGGCATGCTGATCCCACTCAAAGTTCAATCACTCGGGCTGTCGGGTCTGTGGCTAGGTGTTTGCGAAGCGGCCTTATCCATAGGTTTACTACTCGGAAGCTTTCGTGGTGCTGACGCACTGGTCAGTCGTTTCGGCCGATTCAACGTCCGGGTGGGGGCTGCGATGTGCGAAGGGCTGGCACTCGCTGCCTCGGGCTGGGCCCGCTCACCCGGCGTTCTCGTATTGACGCTTACATGTGTGGGGTTCGCCAATGCATCGATGGGGCTCGTTGGTGCGACTCACCGCTCATTGGCTATCCCGCAGAATTTCCGCGTGCGCATTCTCGCTGCGAGCATGATGACCACGCAGATTGCGGGCATTCTTGGCCCGATGGTCGCCGGCGCGGCGCTCTCGCATTGGGCAGTGGGCAAGGTCTATACGTGCTTCGGTCTCGCCACCTGTCTGCTCGCTTTTGGTTTTGTCTTGATACCACGATCGCGCGAATTCTTTGCGCTCAGCCACGAGCAAGTGAAAGATTGGTTTCGTAACGAATATCCCCATGCATTCGCATCATCCACGGTGCCCGAATCGAGACAGACCACGTAGATCACGGCACGGCAACGGTCAGGAAATGCCACGCCGCTCAGGATCGCGTGTGCCGATCGCCGTGGCTGGATTTCGCGATGTATGCCATTCGCATGAGACAGCAGCCGGTCAGGAATAGACGGTCGACATCGTGGTCTAGTTCGTTGACAAACCCCGTGGAATTGCACGATCCAGAGGCCAGGCGTACTGCCAAGCATTGAACAACCGGGTCACACACAAATGCCATCCCAAGCAGAAGTCTATTTGAAAGATTTTCACCGGCGTCGCGCAGGAGCAACGAGCCGGGCCTATGGCAATCGTCCTGCGCGTTCTACGGACGCGGAATACCCATCCTCCTATCATGCGCTGGCTCGACGTGTGCCGAATGACGAGATGCCGCGCACCGTGGTCGATCTGGCATGTGGTGACGGGCCGCTGCTGCAAATTCTGAACGACAGGGGCCACGCAGGTACGAAGTTGATCGGTATCGACATGAGCGACGGCGAGTTGAGTGCGGCGCGGGCGGTATTGCCAAAGGATGTGCGATTGATAAACGAGCGCGCACAAGAGCTGTCGCTCGATACCGGATCGGTCGACTATGTGCTGTCCCACATGGCTCTGATGCTAATGGACGACATAGAGCAGGTAATTCGTGAAATCCATCGGATATTGCGTAAAGGCGGTAGCTTTTCCGCCGTCGTCGGGCGTGCCTTTCTGACCGGGAAAGTCGGCGAAGTGTTTTTACAAATATTCAGACCGATTGCGAAGGCGAATCTAGCTCACTTACCACTCGGTGATGCTCGCACACGCAGCGAAGCTGGGTGGAGCGAACTGCTCCAGCATGATTTTGTTGATGTCGTCTTTGAAGACCTCGAAATTGACTGGAACCCTACGCCCGAGCAGTTATGGTTGGATATGCTGGACACTTACGATACTGACAGGATGTCGGAAGCAGCGCGCGCGCAGTTCAAGAGTGAACTATTGTCGGCGTTTGCCCCTGTGCAGCGCGAAGACGGTACGTTGAAGACGGGATGGGGGCTGCGTCTTATTCAGGCCACTGCCGCGTAGTGCGCCAGTTGCGGTCGCTCGACATCAAATTCCGGATCGTTGAAAACCGGATACGGTTACTGGTTCCGTATGACACGGCCAGAAGCGGTCAGTCAGCGAGGTAGTATGAATTCGCCAAAGTTTTGATCCGAAGTATTCTTGCAGCGCGCTTCTCCATCATCCTTACCTCCACCTATGTCGCCTTCTGTTGACGAACTTCTCGCACTTGATGTACTGACGTTACGTGAGCACACTGAGCGAGCCGGTGACGCCTTCGACGTAGACGAGCATCGGGCGAAATTGTGCAAATCCTTGGAGATCAATGAGCTGTGCTACGTGCGACGGGACGGGAAACTCGTGGCTTATGCAATGCTTCGGCCGGAAGCAGGAGCGTGCTGGTTCGTTGGTGCGTTTGGTACCCATCCCTTGCATCGGACGTACACCGTGGTAAATGAACTGTTCGCGAAGATTGCGACGCTGGCGAGCGAACGACGGATCGGTGAGCTACGAAGCCATGTCTACAAGACCAACCGGTTGTCTATCGCGTTCCATCGCAAGCTTGGGTTTGTGGTGACGCGTGAGAACGAAAAGGGCTTCGAATTCTCCACCACACTGGATGAGCTCACCACGAAACCGGCGGTGCGGCGTGCTACCGCCCGGGCGACATCCCGTTCAGACTAGCGCTCAGGGCCAGGCGTATTCACAGTCGCAACCACAAGCGAGTGCCCCGAGTACCCGAACAACTTCCGCTAAGAACCTCAAAAAACCCGCCGGCTCACACCGGCGGGTTTTCATATCCAACTTGCGCGACGCTTCAGCGCGCCGGATTCAGCGTCAGGTTCATGTGACGGTTCACATCCTTGTACAGCAGATAACGGAACCGCCCAGGCCCACCCGAATAACATGCCTGCGGACAGAACGCGCGCAGCCACATGAAGTCGCCGGCTTCCACCTCGACCCAGTCCTGGTTCAAGCGATAGACAGCCTTGCCTTCCAGCACGTACAGGCCGTGCTCCATCACGTGCGTTTCGGCGAACGGAATCACGCCGCCCGGCTCGAACGTCACGATGTTCACGTGCATGTCGTGACGCATGTCGCTCATGTCGACGAAGCGCGTCGTCACCCATGCGCCGTTGGTGCCCGGCATCGGGATCGGCTCGACGTCCTGCTCGTTGGTCACGAACGCGTCCGGCAGCGGAATGCCGTCGACCGCCTGATAGTGCTTGCGCACCCAGTGAAAACGCACCGCGGCATCGCTGACGTTGTGCAGCGTCCAGTCCGCGCCCGGCGGAATGAACGCGTAACCGCCCGGCTTCAGCGTGTGCTTCTGGCCTTGGAGCGTCAGCTCGGCTTCGCCTTCGACGACGAACAGCACGGCTTCGGCGTTCTTGTCCTGCTCGGGCTTGTCGCTGCCGCCGCCCGGATTCACTTCGACGATGTACTGCGAGAAGGTTTCCGCGAAACCCGACAGCGGGCGGGCGATCACCCACAGGCGCGTGTGGGTCCAGAACGGCAGCCAGCTCGTGACGA
>Ga0268256_1000137_pt1 | contig 100825 bp, 75 predicted proteins | sample AgamicAtAmrz_FD_200247 | JGI IMG/M metagenome (GOLD analysis project Ga0268256, IMG submission 200247) | Agave microbial communities from Guanajuato, Mexico - At.Am.rz (v2) (version 3) | ecosystem: Host-associated > Plants > Roots > Rhizosphere | place: Guanajato, Mexico | collected 2012-06-07 | reverse complement strand
GCCGACCTGATCGAAGCCACCTCCGACATGGGCGCCTTCGTGCTGTTCTCCGGCATGCTCAAGCGCACCGCGGTCAAGCTGTCGAAGATCTGCAACGACCTGCGCCTGCTGTCCAGCGGCCCGCGCACCGGCATCAACGAGATCAACCTGCCGGCGCGTCAGCCGGGCAGCTCGATCATGCCCGGCAAGGTCAACCCGGTGATCCCGGAAGCGGTCAACCAGGTGGCCTTCGAGATCATCGGCAACGACCTGGCGCTGACCATGGCAGCCGAAGGCGGCCAGCTGCAGCTCAACGTGATGGAGCCGCTGATCGCCTACAAGATCTTCGACTCGATCCGCCTGCTGCAGCGCGCCATGGACATGCTGCGCGAGCATTGCATCAACGGCATCACCGCCAACGAAGCCCATTGCCGCGCGTTGATGGAAAACTCCATTGGCCTGATCACCGCGCTGAACCCCTACATCGGCTACGAGAACTCCACCCGTATCGCCAAGGACGCCCTGGTCAGCGGCCGCGGCGTGCTGGAACTGGTACGTGAAGAGCAGCTGCTGGACGACAGCACCCTGGCCGAGATCCTGCGCCCGGAAAACATGATCGCCCCCCACCAGCTCAAGCCCCTCACCCCACCGGTCAAAGAGGCCGTCGAGCAGCAGCGCTAAGCGCCTACAGACCCGAAGCCCCGTACCGCTCAGCGCTACGGGGCTTGGCTTTATCCAAGGACCGATTGCCGTTTGCCTGCGCGCAGGCTAAAAGGGCAGCAGTCCTAATAAAGAGAAGTCGCCCCATGACCGTCAAAACCGCATGGCTGCTGTGCTTGCTGTCCCTTACAGGTGCCGTCGCACTCCCCGCCCAGGCCGAATTGCCGGCCGGCTACCAGGTCGTGTTACAAACGGAAAACTTTCCGCCGTTCAACATGGCCGACAACGACAAGAACTTCGCCCGTGACGCCAACATCCAGGGCGTCAGCACCACCATCGTGCGCGAGATGTTCAAGCGCGCCGGCATCGACTACACCCTGACCCTGCGTTTCCCCTGGAGCCGGGTCTACGATGCCACCCTGGCCAACGCCAACCATGGCCTGTTCTCCACCTCGATGAACGAGGCGCGGCGCCCGCTGTTCAAGTGGGTCGGCCCGATCGCCAAGGTCGAGCGCGTGCTGCTGGCCGCGCCTGGCTCCGCCATTCCCAACCTGACGAGCCTCGAGCAGGCGCGCCAGTACCGCATCGGCAGCTACAAGGACAGCGCCGCCGCCCAGGCCCTGGAAAAGGCCGGGCTGCAGCCGAACAACGCCCTGCGCGACCAGGAGAACATCGCCAAGCTCACCGGTGGCAAGATCGACCTGTGGGGCACCACCGACCCGGTGTGGCGCTACCAGGCTCGCCAGGCAGGCGTCACCGGCCTGCGCAACGTGTTGACCTTCGACCGCGCCGACCTCTACCTGGCGCTCAACCTCGATACGCCGGACGAAGTCGTCTCGCGCCTGCAACAGGCGCTGGACCAGATGAAGACCGAGGGTTACGGCACCTGCAACAAGCACCCGGAACTGTGCTGAGCCGCGAACGCCTCGGCCCGCACTCTGGAACGGCCGCAGCCTGCAAAAGCCCCAGACCGGTTCACAGTCTGGGGCTCTGCTCATCACGACTCATTGCCGTTTACGCGGCGGCACGCTAAAAGGGCAGCGGCCTAACAAGGAGTCGTTCCAATGAGTGTCAACGCCGCATGGTTTGCCGGCCTGCTTGCCGTTTCCAGCCTGTTCGCCCTGCCTGCCCAGGCCGAGTTGCCGCCTGACTACAAGGTGGTGCTGCAGACCGAAAACTTCCCGCCCTTCAACATGGCCGAGCAGAACAAGAATTTCGCCCGCGATGCCAATATCCAGGGCGTCAGCACCACCATCGTGCGCGAGATGTTCAAGCGCGCCGGCATCGACTACACCATGACCCTGCGCTTCCCGTGGAGCCGCGTGTACGACGACACCCTGGCCCATGCCAACTACGGCCTGTTCTCCACGTCCATGAGCGAGGCGCGCCGGCCACTGTTCAAGTGGGTGGGCCCGATCGCCAAGGTCGAGGGCGTGCTGGTGGCGGCCGACCCGAAGATCGGCAACCTGGCGAGCCTCGATCAGGCGCGCCAGTACCGCATCGGCAGCTACAAGGACGGCGCGGTCAGCCAGGCCCTGGAGCGGGCGGGTCTGCAACCGAGCAATGCCCTGCGTGACCAGGAGAACATCGCCAAGCTCACCGGCGGCAAGATCGACCTGTGGGCCACCACCGACCCGGTGTGGCGCTATCACGCCAACCAGGCCGGCGTCAGCGGGCTGCGCACGGTGCTGATCGTCGATCGCTCGGACATGTACCTGGCGCTCAACCTCGAGACCCCGGACGAAGTGGTCAGCCGCCTGCAACAGGCGCTGGAGCAGATGAAGAACGAAGGCTACGGCACCTGCAGCAAGCATCCGGAGCTGTGCTGATAGCGGCAGCACGGCCATGCCTTTACAGATGAAGGCTATAGCAGCCGTTCGCCGATCCACTGTGGGAGCGCGCCGTGCGCGCGAAAATTCGCGGGCATGGCCTGGGCGTCCCCGCCCGCTCCCACAGGTAATGCACCAACGACCGCTCTTGCCTTGAAGCAGCCGTCCATTAGGTCGTCACACTCTACTCATTCCACCTCGAACAACCCCTCACGAACCGGCGCCTGGGCCAGGCGCTGGCGGATGTCCTCGTCGATGCGCGGGTCGTCCGGCTGGTAGAGCATCACCTGGCGGTAGGTGCTGATGCGGTTGATCTCGGTGCCGAGAAATTCCCACACCACCCGGGTGCAGGCCGGCGTACGGCGGTCGCCGCTGGACACCCCGGTCTTCAGGCCGTTGAGACGGGTGATGCGGCTCTTGAAGCTGGGAATCAGGATGGTCTGGCTCATCTCGTTGACGGTCAGCGACTCGTAGTCAATGAGAAACAAGCGGTCCTGCAGCTGGAAGGCGGCGCCCAGGTAGCGACAGCGCGCCGAGTCCTCGGCCAGCCCGCCGGTGGACAGCACCTGACGCTCCTGGCGCTCGAACAGGAAATTGCCACCCTCCTCGCGCACATGCACCAGCGACAGCAGGATGGTGCCCGGCACCGACATGCAGTTGGCGTACTCGAAGTAATACCCGCAATAACGCGACAGGTCACCGGAGTTTTCACGCAGTGGCTGTAACAATGCGTGTAACGGATCCTGCTCGGCAGGCGCGCCGATCTGCGTGCCACGGGCGCCGATCAGCCGGGCAAACTGATCGCCCGGCAGGCCCAGTTCGTAACCCTCGACGCCGAAGAAATCCCCGATCCGCTTGAGGTTATAGGCCGTGGGCTGGCTCTCTCCCGCCAGATACTTGTTGAACTGGGCGCGATTGATGCCGACCTTGCGGCACACCTCCGCAATCGAGCGGTAGTGGCTGCACAGCAGCCGGAGATTCTCACCGAGGTGACTGGACATGAGCGGCTCAGATGATGCGAGTGACGCCAGTATAGCATCAGGTCGCGTCACCTAGGATCGACCCGCGAAATTGTTCCGGTGACCACCTTGCTCAAACATTAGCCACCGCATCTCGCGTCAGCGTTCGCCTGCGAACAATCACAATAAGAATCGAGGATTCTCATCATGCTCGAAGTATTGAACGACTTCCTTTCCGGGAAAGTGTTGATCGTGCTTATCGTCGGCCTGGGTAGTTACTTCACCCTGCGCTCGCGCTTCGTCCAGTTCCGCCATTTCATCCACATGTTCAGCGTGTTCAAGGAATCGCTGCGCAGCAGTGGTGGCCAGCTCAGCTCGTTCCAGGCCCTGATGCTCAGCCTCGCCGGCCGCGTGGGCGCGGGTAACATCGCCGGTGTCGGCATCGCCGTGACCCTCGGCGGCCCGGGCGCCGTGTTCTGGATGTGGGTGACCGCCCTGGTCGGCATGTCCAGCAGCTTCTTCGAATGTACCCTGGCCCAGGTCTACAAGCGCAGCGACGGCGACGGCCTGTACCGCGGCGGCCCGGCCTACTACATCCAGCACGGCCTGAAGCTGCGCTGGATGGCGATGACCTTCGCCGTGCTGCTGCTGGTCACCTACGGCTTCGCCTTCAACGGCCTGCAGTCGTTCACCGTGACCCACTCGCTGCAAAACGCCTTCGACATCCCGGTTCAGTACAGCGGCATCGCCCTGGCCGTGCTGCTGGGCCTGGTGTTCATCGGTGGCATCAAGCGCATCGCCTCGGTGTCCGACCTGCTGGTACCGGTCAAGACCCTGGCCTACATCGCCGTCACCGTGTACGTGATCATCAGCCAGATCGAGCTGGTGCCGGACATGCTGGCGACCATCGTCAAGAGCGCCTTCGGCCTCGAGCCCGCGTTCGCCGGCCTGCTGGGCAGCGCCATCGTGATGGGCGTGAAGCGTGGCGTGTTCGCCAACGAAGCCGGCCTGGGCAGCGCCCCGAACGTGGCCGCCGTGGCCTCGGTCAAGCACCCGGCCGCCCAGGGCGTGGTGCAGGCGTTCAGCGTGTTCCTCGACACCTTCGTGATCTGCACCTGCACCGCGCTGCTGATTCTGCTGTCGGGCTTCTACACCCCGGGCTTCGAGGGTGACGGCATCGTCCTGACCCAGAACTCCCTGGCCGCCGTGGTCGGTGACTGGGGTCGCACCTTCATCAGCGTCGCCCTGAGCCTGTTCGTGTTCACCTGCATCCTCTACAACTACTACCTCGGCGAGAACGCCCTGCAGTTCCTGGTCGGCCGCAGCAAGGTCGCCCTGCTGACCTACCGTGGCCTGGTGCTGGCGCTGATCTGCTGGGGCTCGATGCAGAACCTGGGCACCGTGTTCGCCTTCGCCGACATCACCATGACCTGCCTGGCGTTCGTCAACCTGACGGCCCTGGCCATGCTGATCAAGGTCGGCCTGCGGGTCATGAAGGACTACGACGAACAGCGCAAGGCCGGCATCGCTCAGCCGGTGTTCGACGGCTCCAAGTTCGCTGACCTGGATCTCGATCGCGCCTCCTGGCCGACCGCCAAGGCGACCGCTGACGCTCAACCACAGAGCGCACCGGACCTGCTGCCGACTCAGCGCTGAGTCGTCCTGCCTGATCGGGTGACGCGCCTGGCGTCACCCGATCCCGCCGCCCGCTGGCGGCTCCCCTTTGCTGCCGCTGCCCTTGCCCGATGACGAGCGAGCCGGGATCGGCTTGGCCTGGGGATTGCTTCGCAGTCTTTCATGAGTGGCGATCGGATGTATCCTGCCCCCTTTCCATACCCATTCTTTCAATAAGGAAAAAGGCATGCCTGCCGTACAAAAACTCCTCGTGCTGTATACCGGCGGCACCATCGGCATGCAGGCCAGCGCCAGCGGCCTGGCCCCTGCCTCCGGTTTCGAGGCACGCCTGCGCGCGCAGCAGACCGAGCAGCGCGAACAGGTGCCGACCTGGGTATTCCGCGAGCTGCTGCCGCCCATCGACAGCGCCAACATGAGCCAGGCCAACTGGCTGGCGATGGTCGCGGCGATCCGCCAGGGCATTCAGGACGGCTGCGACGGCGTGCTGGTGCTGCACGGCACCGACACCCTGGCCTACAGCGCCGCCGCCCTGAGCTTCCTGTTGCTGGGTCTGCCGGCGCCGGTGGTGCTGACCGGCTCGATGCTGCCGGCAAGCGCCGAGAACAGCGACGCCTGGCCCAACCTGTTCGGTGCCATGCAGGCCCTGCACGACGGCGTGGCGGCGGGCGTACACCTGTACTTCAACGGTGCCCTGATGCATGGCGCCCGGGTCAGCAAGCTGAGCAGCGACGCCTTCGATGCCTTCCAGGTGGTGCCCCGCCTGCGCCAGGGCGAGCGCCTGGCCGAACTGCCCGCGCACATCGACTTCCGCCAGAGCCGCCAGGCGGTCAACCTGCTCGCCGTGCCGCTGGTGCCGGGCCTGCGCGCCAGCCACCTGCGCGCCCTGCTGGACAGCGGCGTGCAGGGCCTGGTGCTGGAATGCTACGGCAGCGGCACCGGGCCGTCGGACAACGCCGAGCTGCTCGACGTACTGCGTGAAGCCCATGAACGTGGCGTGGTGCTGGCGGCGATCAGCCAGTGCGCGCGCGGGCACGTGGAGTTCGGCGTCTACGCCGCCGGCAGCCAGCTGGCTTCGGTGGGGCTGATCTCGGCGGGCGGCATGACCCGCGAGGCAGCCCTGGGCAAGCTGTTCGCCCTGCTCGGGGCCGGCCTGGCGCAGGACGAGGTGGAGCGCCTGTTCAGCCTCGACCTGTGTGGTGAGCGTGTGGAGTAATACCCGCCGGGATCGAAGTGCGCTTCGATCCCGCTCGCTCAGAATACCGACCAGCCGATCCGTTCGCTGAGCACTTCCAGGGCCGCCATTCCCGCCAGGGAATTGCCCGCCTTGTTGAGCTCCGGCGACCACACGCAGATGGTGTATTGCCCCGGCACGATGGCGACGATGCCGCCACCGACGCCGCTCTTGCCCGGCAGGCCGACGCGGTAGGCGAAGTTGCCGGCCTCGTCGTAAAGCCCGCTGGTGGCCATGATCGAGTTGACCTGCTGGGTCTGCCGGGCGCTGAGGATCTGCTCGCCGCTGTGCTTGCAAAACCCGTCGCGAGCCAGGAAGCAGAAGGCCTTGACCAGGTCCACGCAGCTCATGCTCAGGGCGCAGTAGCTGAAGTAATTGCGCAGCACCATCTCCACGTCGTTGTGAAAGTTGCCGAACGACTGCATCAGGTAGGCCATGGCCGCGTTGCGCGCGCGGTGCTGGTATTCGGAGTCGGCGATATGCCGGTCGATCAGCACGTGGGGGTTGCCCGACAAACGCCGCACGAAGTCGCGCATCGACAGCGCGGGCGCGGCGAAGCGCGACTGGTTGATGTCACTGATCACCAGCGCGCCGGCATTGATGAACGGGTTGCGCGGCCGGCCGTTTTCCAGCTCCAGCTGCAACAGGGAATTGAACGGCTGGCCCGACGGCTCGTGGCCCAGGCGCTCCCAGATGCTCTCGCCGGAATGCTGGATGGCCTGCACCAGGCTGAACACCTTGGAGATGCTCTGGATCGAGAACGGCGTATGCGCATCACCGGCGGTGAACAGCTCACCGTCGTTACCGTAGACGGCGATACCCAGCTGGTTCGCCGAGACCTCGGCCAGGGCCGGGATGTAGCTGGCGACCTTGCCCTGACCGATAAGCGGGCGAACCTGGTCAAGGATTTCATTCAACAACGCTTGCATGGACACGCTCGCAATCCGGCCCGGCGGCTGCCGGGCTCAATCAGCCATAGACGCCACGACTGACCCGCAAAGCACAGCGACGTTCAGAGGCGCTGTGCCAGGACCGCGATATGCTCCGGGCCGATGCCGCAGCAACCGCCCAGGTGGCTGGCCCCCCGCGCGCGCCAGTCGGCGACCCAGCGCAGATAGCCGGGCGGGTCGAGGTCCTCGCGCAGCGGGTCGAGGCCATCGTTGGCGGTGGCTTCCTGCGGTTGCGGCGGGAAGGCGTTGGCGTAGGCGCCGATGGCCACATTCACACCCAGGCTGGCGAAGGTGTCGCGGGCCGCGTCGATGGCCGCGCCGATCACCTCCGGCTGGCTGCAGTTGAACAGCAGCACCTCGACGCCCAGCTCGGCGGCCGCGCGGGCCGCCTCGGCCACCGGCTCGCCGGAGCGCAGCCGTGGCACCTCGTCGACATCCTCGTCGCGCAGAGTGAAGGACAGCCAGAACGGCTTGCCGTCCTTTGGCAGGTGGGCGTGAATGGCCCGCGCCTCGGCGATGGCGCTCTGGGTTTCCGCCAGCCACAGGTCGACGTGGGGCGCCAGGCCATCGAGCAGCGGGGTCAGCACCTCGGCCACGCGCGCGGACTGGAACAGGTCCGGTCGGTAGGAGCCGAACAGCGGCGGCAGCGAGCCGGCGACCCGGACGCCACCGCCGGCCTTGTTCGCCGCACTGCGGGCCAATTGCCCGGCGCGCTCGGCCAGGGCGCGGCCTTCGGCGGCGAAGCGCTGTTCACCGATATGAAAGGGCACCACGGCGTAGCTGTTGCTGGTGATCACCTGGCTGCCGCTGGCGATATAGGCGGCGTGCACGGCTTCCACCTGCTCCGGCGCCTCGGTCAGCGCCAGGGCCGACCATTCCGGCTGGCGAAACGGCGCGCCGCGGCGCTGCAGCTCCCGGCCCATGCCGCCGTCCAGCAGAATCAGAGATCGCTCGCTCATATAAGCTCCAGTCATATCGATATGCATTCAATTCATTTGGATGCCGATGTTTATAACTATTTAATACGCCCGAATTGCCGCTCACAACCTTTTTCGCGCCCAAGGATTTCCGTGAAAGCCACCCTGCTCGCCGCCCTCGGCCTGACCCTCGCCGCCGTCTGCAACCTGGCCCTGGCCGGCCCCACCCTCGATCGCATCGAGAAGAATGGCGAGCTGGTCAACGTGCTGATGGAGAACTACCCGCCGTTCTCCTTTCTCAATGACCAGAACCAGCTCGACGGCTTCGACGTCGATGTCGCCAAGGCCGTGGCCGACAAGCTGGGCGTCAAGCTGCGCCTGGAAACGCCGTCCTGGGACGTGATCGCCGCCGGCCGCTGGAACGGCCGCTACGACATCTGCATCTGCTCGATGACGCCCAGCCAGGCGCGCGCCCAGGTGTTCGACTTCCCGGTGACCTACTACGCCTCCCCGGCGGTGATCGTGGTCAACGCCAGCGACGAGCGCATCCACTCGGCCAAGGACCTGTCCGGCCTCAAGGTCGGCGTCACCAGCGCCTCCTCCTACGAGGGCTACCTGAACAAGGACCTGGTCATCGAAGGCGCCGAAGACAAGCCGCTGGTCTACCCCTTCGACGCCGTACAGGTCGCGCCCTACGACAACGACACCGTGGCCTTCCACGACCTGGCCCTGGGCGCCGGCGTACGCCTGGACGCGATCCTCACCAACCTGGTGACCGCGCAGCCGCGCATCGATCAGGACAAGCGCTTCAAGCTGGCCGGCGACGCGCTGTACGCCGAGCCGAACGCCGTGGCCATCGAGAAGGATGACGCCGAGTGGCGCGCCAAGGTCGAGCGCGTGTTCGCCGAGCTGCGCCAGGACGGTACCCTGGCGGCCATCTCCAAGAAGTGGATCGGTTCCGATATCAGCCAATGACGCCGCCACCTAAAACTCCTCGCCCGCCGCCCCTGGCGGGCGAGTCGTTGCTGCAGCGCCTGTTCGGCTTTCGCACTCGCCTGTACCTTACCTGGGCGACCCTGTTCGCCCTGTGCGTGGCGTTCTTCCTGAACTTCGACCTGAAGTTCTCGATCATCCTCGACAAGCTGCCCAACCTGCTCGGCACCAGCCTGGCGCCCAACGGCTTCCTGCAGGGCGCGGCGCTGACCCTGTTCCTGTGCTTCTGCTCGATCTGGGCGTCCCTGGCGCTGGGCTTCGTCACCGCCCTGGCACGCCTGTCGAAAAGCGCGGTGGCCTTTGGCATCGCCAGCTTCTACGCCTCGTTCTTTCGCGGCACGCCGCTGCTGATCCAGATCCTGCTGATCTACCTGGGCCTGCCGCAGCTGGGCCTGGTACCCGGAGCGATCACCGCCGGGATCATCGCCCTGTCGCTGAACTACGGCGCCTACCTGAGCGAGATCTTCCGCGCCGGCCTGCTCGGCGTGCCGCCCGGCCAGCGCGAGGCCTCCCTGGCCCTGGGCCTCAAGCCGGTGGTGATCTTCTGGCGGGTGACCCTGCCCCAGGCGATGCGCACCATCATCCCGCCGACCACCAGCCAGTTCATCTCGATGCTCAAGGACTCGTCGCTGATCTCGGTGATGGGCGTCTGGGAGGTGATGTTCCTGGCCCAGTCCTACGGCCGCTCGTCGTACCGCTACATCGAGATGCTGACCACCGCGGCGGTGATCTACTGGCTGCTGTCGATCGGCCTGGAGCTGATCCAGGCGCGCCTGGAGCGGCACTATGGCAAGGCCTACCTGAACGGACGATGAGCATGCAGATACCCGCCGCCGCCATCGAGCGCCTGCTGCGCATCGACTGGTTCGCCAACATCGGCAAAGCCTCATCGCTGCCTGGCGTGCGCCAGATCGACCGAGGGGAGCTGGGCTCGTCGCTGGCCAGCGACGCCTGGGAAGCCACCACGCTGGAGGCGCGCAACGCCATCACCGGGCGCCTGGCGCGGCTGCGTCCGGGCCAGTATCAGCGCTGGAACGAACTGGCCGGCCAGGCCAAGGCGGCGCTGCAACCACTGTGGCAGAAATTGCCGGTCACCCTCGCCGATAACGCCACCCTCGCCGACCTGCAGTGGATCCTGCACGCCTACCTGATGGAGGCCGCCTACCGCGACGCGCTGCTGCAGCCGCTGTTCTTCGACAGCCTGGTCCAGGTCTACGAGGCCGGGCACGTCCCCTGCGGCTGGGACGGCGAATGGCCGAACGGGCAGTTGGTCATCTGCTGAGCCACTGCGCTTGCGGTGAGCGGCGCCACCACGCAGGATGGCCCTCGACCGACTTTCAGGAGACCTGCCGATGACCGTTCGCATTCCCGTGGACATCCGCGCTGTCAGCGCCGCCGACCATGCCGCCTGGCTGCCGCTCTGGCAGGGCTACCAGCGCTTCTACATGACCGAGATCGATACCGCGACCAGCGACCTGACCTGGCGGCGCTTTCTCGAACCAAGCGAGCCGATGTTCGCCGCCCTGGCCTGGCGCGACGGCGAGGCCATCGGCCTGGTGCACTGGATCTACCATCGCTCCTGCTGGACCACTGGCGACTACTGCTATCTGCAGGACCTGTTCATCGGCAAGGACGTGCGCGGCAACGGCATCGGCCGCCAACTGATCGAACACGTCTACGCCGAGGCCGCACAAGCCGGCTGCTCACGGGTGCACTGGCTGACCCACGAAACCAACGCCAAGGCCAAGCTGCTCTACGAGCGCATCGGCGAACGCTCGGGCTTCGAGCAGTACCGCAAGCTGCTCTGAGCGACGGCTGGCACACAATCCGCATCTCTGTCGGCTCAACCACCGACAGAGTGAGCCATGAACAAACTCGACAATGCGCTGCTGAATATCCTGATCAAGGATTCACGCACCTCCTTCGCCGATATCGCCCGCCAGTTGAACATCTCCCGCGCCTACGCCCGTAGCCGGGTGCAGGCGCTGGTAGAGACCGGGGTGATCGAGAAATTCACCGCGGTGGTCAACCCGGAGAAACTCGGCAAGGGCATCTCCACCTTCGTCGACCTGACCGTGGCCCCCCACGCCATCGAGGCCGTCGCCGAACGGCTCTCGGCCACCCGCGAAGTGGTCAGCCTGTACATCATGAGCGACCTGAAAAGCCTGCATATCCACACCCTGACCGACAGTTACGAGACCTTCGACGCCTTCGTGCGCCAGCACATCTTCAACCACCCGGAGATCCTCACGGTGGATTGCAAGGCGCTGATGACCCGGGTCAAGCATCGTCGTGGCGGTGCCCGGCTGTAAGCCGGAAACCGTCGTTCATCGAACCCTGTGGGAGCGGGCAGGTACGCCTAGCCCGTGCCCGTGATTTCGCGCGCATGGCGCGCTCCCCCAAGAGCGGCTCGCTGCCGTTACGGCAGCGACGGTGGCTACCGTCAGCGGCGAAGGCTGCGTTAAAAGCGTGCCGGCGACGCGTTTTGGTGCACAACTGACATTCGGCCGCTCACCGCGCCCCGGCTTACCGCTATGAACCTGAGCAACCGCCGCGACCTGTCAAATGTTCAGTAATTAGGGTTCTGGTTGCCGTTTCGTCAGCGCTGCGCCTGCAGTCACGCTTGTTTTTTGTGCGCCGAGCCATCCCGGCGAAAACCTCAAGCCTGAATAAATATCTTCAGGATCAAAGAGTTAAAAATAATTTCTCCTGGCATGGCAGTTGCTCAAGGCATCTGGCAGCGACTTTACATCCGGCAGGCGCAGGCCCGCCGCCATGGCCAGAGCGACAGGAGAATCCCATGAGCCTCAATCGACGCAATTTCATTGGCGCCGGCGCCCTTGCAGCCGGCGCGGGCCTGGCACTGGGTGCCAGCGGCGTGGCCAGTGCCGCGGTGAGCAGCAAGACCTTCAACTGGAAGATGACCAACGCCTACGCGCCGGGCTCGCCCTTCTACGTGCAGGGCCCGGGCAGCCCCACCGACTTCTGTAAACGTGTCGAGGACATGTCCGGCGGGCGCCTGAAGATCCAGCACTTCGCGGCTGGCGAGCTGATTCCGGCACTGGAGGGCTTCGACGCGGTGGCCAGCGGCATGGTGGAAATGAACGCCGCCAACGCCTTCTTCTGGGCCGGCAAGATTCCCGCCGCACAGTTCTTCACCGCCGTGCCGTTCGGCATGAACACCCAGGGCATGAACGCCTGGCTGTACAACGGTGGCGGCCTGAAGCTCTGGGAAGAACTCTACGAGCCCCATGGCCTGGTGCCGATGCCCATGGGCAACACCGGCACGCAGATGACCGGCTGGTTCCGCCAGCCCCTGGAGAACGCCGACAGCCTCAAGGGCCTGAAGATGCGTATCGCCGGCCTGGCCGGCAAGGTCTACAGCGAACTGGGCGTGGCCGTGCGCCTGCTGCCGGGCGGCGAGATCTTTCCGGCGCTGGAGCGTGGGGTGATCGACGCCGCCGAGTTCGTCGGCCCCTATCAGGATCGCCGCATGGGCCTGCACAAGGCGGCCAAGAACTACTACACCACCGGCTGGCACGAGCCGACCAACGTCACCGAGCTGATCATCAACAAGCAGGCCTGGGACAGCCTGCCCGCCGACCTGCAGGCCATCGTGAGGGTCTGCGCCCAGGCCTGCAATACCGACAGTTGGTCATGGTGCGATGCGGTCAACGCCGAGGCCCTGCAGGATCTGGTGGGCAACCAGGGGGTGATCGCCCGGCCACTGCCAGGCGACATCATCAAGCGCCTGCAGGAGGTCACCCGCGACACCCTGTCGAGCATGGCGGCGGGCGATCCGGCGACCAGGAAGATCTACGAGCACTTTTTCGCCTTCCGCAAGCAGTACATCTCCTGGGCCTCGGTAGGCGAGAAGGCCTTCATGGACATCGGGCTGGACGCATCATGATGGCCCTCGTCACTCGCATCGAAGGGCTGGTCGAGGCACTGGGCTCCCTTGCCCGGGCCTGCGTATTGTTCCTGGTGCTGCTGGTGTCGTTCGATGTGCTGATGCGCTACCTGTTCGACTTCAGCCCCGTCGCCTTGCAGGAACTGGAGTGGTACCTGATCTCACCCATCGCGCTGCTCGGCATCGCCTACACCCTCAAGCACCGCCAGGACGTGCGGGTGGATTTTCTCTACGAGAAATTCAGCGTGAAGACCAAGGCTGCCGTCGACCTGTTCAGCGGCATCGCCACCGCGGCCATCGGTTTCTACATCGCCCACCTGGCGTTCAAGTACACCCTGCAGTCCTACCACATGGGTGAAGGCTCGCCTGACCCGGGCGGGCTGCCCTATCGCTTTCTGGTCAAGGCCTTCCTGCCGCTGGGTTTCGGCCTGTTCGGTTTGCAGGGGGTGGCCGATAGCCTGCGCGCGTTGTGCGTCTTGCTGCAGCCTGCCACTGCTCGCGAGGTGCGCGCATGAGCCCCAACGAATGGCTGGCCATCGCCATGGTGTTCGGCTTCTTTGCCATGATGATGGCGGGCGTGCCGGTGGCCATTTCCCTGGCCGTGTCTGGCTTCGTCGCCGGCATGGTCGGCTTCGGCCCGATGCTCTTCGCTCTGCTGCCGGCGCGCATGTTCGGGGTGGTCAGCAACTACACCCTGCTGGCGATACCCTTGTTCACCTTCATGGGGGTGATGCTGGAGAAATCCCGGGTCGCCGAGGACATGCTCGACACCATCGGCCGGGCCATGGGCGGCCTGAACGGCGGCATGGGCCTGGCGATCATTCTGGTCGGCGTACTGCTGGGCGCCTCCACCGGTATCGTCGGCGCCACGGTGGTGACCATCGGCCTGCTGACCCTGCCCACGCTGCTGCGCCGCGGCTACAACAAGACCGTGGCCTGCGGCACCATCTGCGCCTCCGGCACCCTGGGGCAGATCATACCGCCCAGCCTGGTGCTGATCCTGCTGGCCGACATCCTCGGCCAGTCGGTGGGTTCGATCTTCGCCGCGGCCTTCATTCCCAGCCTGGTGCTGGCGCTGATCTACGTCGCCTACATGCTGCTGCTCGGCTGGCTGCGCCCGGATTGGGTGCCGGCGATTCCAGCCGAGGAACGCGCCCTGACCAGCCGCAAGCAATTGCTCAAGGACATGGCACGCAGCGTGCTGCCACCGCTGCTGCTGGTGATGGCGGTGCTCGGCTCGATCATCGGCGGCGTCGCCGCGCCCACCGAGGCGGCCTCCATGGGTGCCCTCGGCGCCCTGCTGATCGCCGCGCTTTCAGGCCGGCTGAGCTGGCCGACGCTCAAGGCCACGCTGCACGGCACCCTGACCATCAGCGCGATGATCTTCCTGATCCTGCTCTGCTCGCAGCCCTTCTCCCTGGCCTTCCGTGGCCTGGGTGGCGAAGCCCTGGTGCACGAGCTGTTCACCCTGCTGCCGGGTGGCGAGCTGGGGGCGATCCTGTTCCTGATGGCGGTGCTGTTCGTGCTCGGCTTCTTCCTCGAGTGGATCGAGATTTCCTATATCGCCCTGCCGATGTTCCTGCCGGTATTCATCGCCTACGACACCGACCTGGTGTGGCTGGGCATTCTGGTCGCCCTGAACCTGCAGATGTCCTTTCTCACTCCGCCCTTCGGCTGGGCGCTGTTCTTTCTCAAGGGCGTGGCGCCGCCGGGGATCACCACCAAGGACATCTACATCGGCGCGCTGCCTTACGTGTTCCTGCAGATGCTCGCCGTGGCGGTGGTGTTCTGCTTCCCGCAACTGGCCACCTGGCTGCCGGAGGCCATCGGTTGGTAGTACATCGAACCCGGGCCGCGCCGGCTATGATCGCGGCCTGACAACAACAAGGAATTCGCACCCATGCTCAAGAGCACCCACGCCACCGGCGGCCTGTTCGTCGCTCCCCACCATCTTGCCGCCCAGGCCGGGCGCGACGTGCTCAAGGCCGGCGGCAGCGCCGTGGAAGCGATGGTCGCCGCGGCGGCCACCATCGCCGTGGTCTACCCGCACATGAACGCCATTGGCGGCGACGGCTTCTGGCTGATCCACGAGCCGGGCAAGCGGCCCATCGCCATCGATGCCTGCGGCAGCAGTGCGGCGCTGGCCAACCGCGATTTCTACGCCGGCCATACGCAGATTCCCAGCCGCGGCCCCCTGGCCGCGCTGACCGTGGCCGGTACCGTCGGTGGCTGGGCCGAGGCGCTGACGCAGACCGCTCACTGGCAGCCGCAAAAGGCCCTGCCCGAGCTGCTCGCCGATGCCATCGGCCATGCCCGCCGCGGCGTCGTGGTCAGCCGCAGCCAGGCGCAACTGACCCGGGGCAAACTGGCGGAACTGCAGGATGTGCCGGGCTTCGCCGAGGTTTATCTGCCCGGTGGCCAGCCGCCACGCGAAGGCGATCTGCTGCGCCAGCCCGCCCTGGCCGACACCCTGCAGCGCCTGGCCGATGCCGGCCTGGATGACTTCTACCGCGGTGAGCTGGCCGAACGCATGGCCGCCGATCTCGAACGCCTGGGCAGCCCGCTGCGCCTGGCCGACCTGCAGGCCTACCGGGCCCGCGCCGTCGCACCGCTGAGCGTGCGCCTGCACGACGCCACCCTCTACAACATGCCGCCGCCGACCCAGGGCCTGGCCTCGCTGCTGATCCTCGGCATCTTCGACAAGCTCGACGTCCAGCAGGCCGAAGGCTTCGCCCATGTGCACGGGCTGGTGGAGTCGACCAAGCAGGCCTTTCTGATCCGCGACCGCGTGGTGACCGACCCCGGCCGCGTGCCGAAGGATCCACAGGGCCTGCTGGCCGACGCCAACCTGCAGCGCCTGGCCGCCGCCATCGACCCGCAACGGGCACTGGCCTGGCCGCGACCGGCGCAGCCGGGCGACACCATCTGGATGGGCTGCATCGACGATCAGGGCCGCGCCGTCAGCTTTATCCAGAGCGTGTACTGGGAATTCGGCTCCGGCATGGTGCTGCCGTGCACTGGCGTGGCCTGGCAGAACCGCGGGATCAGTTTCTCTCTGGACCCGACCGCGCTGCAGGCCCTGGAGCCGGGGCGCAAGCCGTTCCACACCCTCAACCCGGCCCTGGCCCTGTTCGACGATGGCCGCACCCTGAGCTACGGCACCATGGGTGGCGAAGGCCAGCCGCAGACCCAGGCGGCGATCCTCAGCCGCTACCGCCTGGGCAGCGACCTGCAGGCCGCCGTCAGCGCGCCGCGCTGGCTGCTGGGCCGCACCTGGGGCGACGTCAGCACCACGCTCAAGCTGGAAAGCCGCTTCCCCAGCGAACTGGTCGAAGAGCTGCGTAAAGCGGGGCATATCGTCGAGCAACTGGACGAAGCCTTCAGCGACACCATGGGCCACGCCGGCGCGCTGCTGCGGCATCCCAACGGCGTGCTGGAAGGCGCCGCCGATCCGCGCAGCGACGGCAGCGTCTGCGGCTTGTAAACCTGAGCCGCAGAATGAAAACGCCCCGCTAGTGCGGGGTGTTTTCATTGGCGAGCGAGGTATCAGGTCTTCCAGCCTCGTAGGGTGGACGTCGCTTTTCACGTCCACCGCAACGGTGGATCGATGAAGCGTGATCCACCCTGCAGTCTGTGGGCGCGCGCCCGCACTGAATCGCGGAAGGCCGGCAGCGGCAGCTGATCAGTCCTCGGTCTTCCAGTTCTTGCGGCTCATGTAGTCGCGGGTTTCCTTGACCACGATACCGGAAAGCAGCAACAGACCGATCAGGTTGGGCAGCGCCATCAGGCCGTTGGCGATATCGGAGAAGGTCCACACCACCTCCAGCGATGTCACGGCGCCGACGAATACCACCACCGAGAAGATCAGCCGGTACGGCATCACCGCCACCCGGCCCATCAGCCGCTCCATGCAGCGCTCGCCGTAGTACGACCAGCCGAGGATGGTGGTGAAGGCATACACCAGCACGCCGATGGTCACCGTATAGATGCCCCAGCCGCCGCCCAGGCCCTGCTCCAGCGCCCAGGCGGTCATGGGCGCACCCTTCAGGCCTTCCTGGGTCCAGGCGCCGGTGACGATGATCGCCAGCGCGGTGAAGGTGACCATCACCAGGGTGTCGAGAAAGGTCTGGGTCATCGACACCATGGCCTGGCGCACCGGCTTGTCGGTCTTCGCCGCGGCCGCCGCGATCGCGCCGGTCCCCAGGCCCGACTCGTTGGAGAAGATGCCGCGGGCCACGCCCATCTGCACCGCCAGGATGATGCTCGAACCGAGGAAACCACCGGCTGCCGCGCTGCCGCTGAAGGCATCGGTGAAGATCAGGGTGATGGCGTCCGGCAGGCGGTCGGCGAACACCACCAGCACCGCGACGTTGCTGATGATGTACAGCACGATCATCACCGGCACCACGCCAGCGGCGAAACGGCCGATGCTCTTGATGCCGCCGATGATCACCACCGCCGTGCCGACCGCCAGCACCAGGCCGCTGAGCGTTGGCGAGATGCCCCAGGTGTCCTGCAACTGATGGGCGGCGGTGTTGGCCTGCACCATGTTGCCGATGCCGAAGGAGGCCACCGCGCCGAAGATCGCGAAGGCGATGCCCAGGGTCTTGCCCAGGGTGCCGCCGACGCCGTTGGTGAGGTAGTACATCGGCCCGCCGCTCTGCTCGCCCTTGGCGTCGGTGACCCGGTACTTCACGCCCAGCAGCGCTTCGGAATACTTGGTAGCCATGCCCACCAGGCCGGTCATCCACATCCAGAACAGCGCACCGGGCCCGCCGATGCCGATGGCGGTGGCCACCCCGGCGATATTGCCGACGCCGATGGTCGCCGCCAGCGCGGTGGCCAGGGCCTGGTAGTGGGAGACGTCACCGGGCACATCGCCCTTTTCCGAACGCTTGATAAAGGCGAGCCAGAAGGCATGGCCAAGTACGCGAAACTGGATGCCGCGCAGGCGGATGGTCAGGTACAGGCCGGTCAGCAACAGCAGGGGTATCAGCAGAAACGGCCCCCAGATAAAGCTGCTGATGGCCGTGAGCAAAGCGAGAAATTGGTCCATGGCGGTGTCCTTGTCTTGCTGTCCAGTGCGGCTCGTGGCCGGCAGGAACGGCGCCCAGGCCGGTAGAGCCAAAGCGCCGAGCGAGTGAACGCAAACGCGTCCGTGCAAACATCGGAGGTCTGTCGCAGGCCCCAAGGGCGTAACAAAATGTCAGGCGAATCAATCGATTGCAACGCGGGCGATTGGTGCCAGGAGGGCAAGGCTATAACAACTTGGCCGTCAATGGCCGGAAAAAACGTGCCATTCAGTTGCCTGGATGAATCGAGTCAGCTGTTCGGCGCGCCAGGGCGCCAGCCAGCGGGGATCAGTTACCGCACTGAAGCGGCCGAGACCGCCAGTGTGCCCATGCCTGCGCCCAGCCTGCGTGGTGCGATACCTGCGGCAGTTGCACCACCTGCACGCAGCGCGCTTCGCCGAGGCCGCCCAGGTAGTGATGCAGCACCGCGACCGGCACCACGCCATCCCCGTCGCCGGCCAGGTGACGCTGGGTAACGCTCCGCAGCCGCTCGCGGTAATCCAGCGGCTCCAGTGAGCCCTCGAGCGGGCTCAGTTGCAGCAGGCCCGCCCAGTAACGGGGGCTGAGATTGCCGGCGAGGGTCTGCACGCTGGTGACATCATCGCGCCGCGCGGCCAGCAGCAACGCCAGTGCGGCGCCGCCGGAATAGCCAACCAGTTCGAACGTCTGGTTGCCATAGCGCGCCTTGATCAGGTCGAGGGCGCCGTCGAGGCTGGTCAGCACTTCGCTGCCGAAGCGCCGACTTGTCCACAGGCTGTTGGTACAACCAGGGGCCGTGACGAACTGACAGGGCCGCGCCAGGTACAGGCTGGGTGCCGGGTCGCCGAATGCCAGGCGCGCCACCAGCAGATCACGCGGGGACGGGTCCAGGCTGGGCTGCGAGGGTGTCGCCCAGGCATGGCCGTCGCCTTCCAGATAAACGCGCAGGTGCGCCGCGGCCGGTGCATGGGCCGGTGCACCGAGCAGCAACGGGAAAGGCGTGCTGTCGAGAGTCTGCAGTCGCTGGTCGTGCTGGCCAGCCAGTTCGCCGAGCCGCTGTTGCGGTGACTGGCAGCCGCCCAGTGCAAGGGCCAGCAGCGCGCCGAGAAGCAGCGCTGCCGGCCTTGCAGGGCGGGCGATCAGCATCCGCTCAGCTTCGCCTCGCGGCGTTCACCAGGGAAAAAGAACGGCCGCAAGCGCACGCCCACACCGTTGCCGACGAATGCAGCGACCAGCCACAACCAGCCGTGCAGGCTGCCGGAGGCGATACCGCTGAAGTAGGCGCCGATGTTGCAACCGTAGGCCAGGCGCGAGCCGTAGCCGAGCAGCAGGCCACCGATCACCGCGGCCACCAGCGAACGCAGCGGGATGTTCAGGTTTGGCGCAAAGCGCCCGGCCAGCCCGGCGGCCAGCAGCGCGCCGATGACGATGCCGATGTCCATCACCGTGGTGATGTCTTCCCACAGCGGCGCAGCGAGCGCCTGGGCATTGCCCGGCTGCTGCCAGAACGCCCATGACGACACCTCGACGCCGGTGCCCTGCAGCACCTTGGCGCCCCACAGCGCGAACGCCGAGGTGATGCCCCAGGGACGACCGGCCAGGGCCAGGGTGGCGAAGTTGAGCAGCGCCAGCAGCACCGCACCCCAGATCAGCGGCCAGGGGCCACGCAGGAAACGCTGCCAGCCCTGGTGTTCACTGGGCGCCGCGCGTTCCAGGCTGCCATGGCGGCGCAGCTCCAGGCGCGCGCTGATGGCCGCGATGGCAGCGAACAACGCCAGGCTGACGATCAGCGCCGGCACCAGGCCCAGGCTGCTGACGATGGAAGTCGGCGGCAGGCTCGGCAACGCCGACCACCATTGCAGATGGTGAGTGGCGATCACCCCGCCGATGATGAAGAACAGCAACGTCACCAGCATCCGTGCGTTGCCGCCACCCACGGTGAACAGCGTGCCGGAAGCACAACCACCGCCCAGCTGCATGCCGATGCCGAAGATGAACGCGCCGACGATCACCGAGGTGCCCGCCGGCGCCACCAGGCCCCTGACCGGCTCACCGAACAGCGTGCCGGCCGACAACGCCGGGAAGAACAGCAGCACGGCGATGGCCAGCATCACCATCTGTGCCCGCAGGCCGGCGCCGCGGCGCTCGTTGAGCAGCACGCGCCAGGCCGACGTGAAGCCGAATGCCGCGTGATAGAGCACCAGGCCCAGCGCGCCACCGACGATGAACAACAGTGCCTGACGACCACTCACCGCAAAGGTCAGCGCCAGGGCGCCAGCCAGCAGCAGCGCCACGGCCACCAGCGGCGTACGCGAGCGATTGGCCGGCGCCGCAGCAGGGATGGAAAGATTCATATAGACCTTCGAATAACCAATTGAAACGGTCGGCTATTCTAGCCCGTCCCAGCTGTCCGGGTATGCCGCTGCTTAGAACGATTACTGAAAAGGTTATGCCATCAGGCGGCAGTGATCAGGACACGCAATCAGGCAATGGGCGGCGTGAGCATACCGGCCGAGATACGCTGAATGCAGTGTGGGAGGGCGCCATGCGCCCGAAAAGATTCGCGGGCATAACTGGGCGCCCCCGCCCGCTCCCACAGGGGAGCCTGGTCGGCGGGGCCGGGTTGTAGTGAGTCGTGAGCTGAGCCGGCCTTAAACAACACCAGGCAAAAAAAGGGGCCTTGCGGCCCCCAGAGGTTAATCGGTAACAGTCAGGCTTCGACTTCGATCAGCACTTCGCCCGGGTTGACGCGGTCGCCCTTGGCCACGTGCACGGCCTTGACGGTGCCGGCGATCGGCGCCTGCACTTCGGTTTCCATCTTCATCGCTTCGGTGATCAGCACCGCCTGGCCGGCCTTGACGGTGTCGCCCTCCTTGACCAGCACATCGACGATATTGCCCGGCATGCTGGTGCTCACGTCACCCGGTGCGCTGGCGCTGCGACGCTTGCTGCCGCTGCCGCCGGCCACGTAATCGTTGAGCGCCTCGAACACCACTTCTTCGGGCATGCCGTCGATGGACAGGTAGAAGTGCCGCTTGCCCTCGCCCTTGACGCCGACGCCGGTGATGTCCACGCGGTAGCTCTCGCCGTGCACGTCGATGATGAACTCGGTCGGCACGCCCGCACCGCCGGCTGCCGCCACGCCAGTCCCATCGGGGATCGGCAGCAGCACTTCCGGTTGCAGGGTGCCGGCTTCGCGCTCTTCGAGAAACTTGCGGCCGATATCCGGGAACATGGCGAAGGTCAGCACGTCCTCTTCGGACTTGGCCAGCTCGCCGATCTGCCCGCGCAGCTTGTCCATTTCCGGCTTGAGCAGGTCGGCCGGGCGCACGTCGATCGCATCGATGTTGCCGATGGCCTGCTTGCGCAGCTGCTCGTTGACCCTGCCCGGCGCCTGGCCGTAGCCGCCCTGCAGGTAGAGCTTCACCTCGTTGGTGATGGTCTTGTAGCGCTCACCGGCCAGCACGTTGAAGAACGCCTGGGTACCGACGATCTGCGAAGTGGGCGTGACCAGCGGCGGGAAGCCGAGGTCTTCGCGCACCCGCGGAATCTCCGCCAGCACTTCGTTCATGCGGTTCAGCGCACCCTGCTCCTTGAGCTGGTTGGCCAGGTTGGAAATCATCCCGCCCGGTACCTGGTTGACCTGCACCCGGGTGTCGACGGCGGTGAATTCGCTTTCGAACTGGTGGTACTTCTTGCGCACGGCGTGGAAGTACATGCCGATCTCCTGGATCAGCGACAGGTCCAGGCCGGTGTCGTATTCGCTGCCCTTGAGCGCGGCGACCATCGACTCGGTGCCCGGGTGGCTGGTGCCCCAGGCGAAGCTGGAGATGGCCGTGTCGATATGGTCGGCGCCCGCCTCGACGGCCTTGAGCTGGCACATGGCGCCCAGGCCGGCGGTGTCGTGGCTGTGGATGAATACCGGCAGGTCGATCTCGGCCTTCAGCGCCTTGACCAGCTCGAAGGTGGCGTAGGGCGTGAGCAGGCCGGCCATGTCCTTGATGGCGATGGAGTCGATGCCCATGGCCTGCATGGCCTTGCCCTGGGCGACGAAGGCTTTGACGGTGTGCACCGGGCTGGTGGTGTAGGCGATGGTGCCCTGGGCATGCTTGCCGCTGGCCTTCACCGCCTCGATGGCCACCTGCAGGTTGCGCACGTCGTTCATGGCGTCGAAGATGCGGAACACGTCGATGCCGTTTTCCGCCGCCTTGGCGACGAAGGCGCTGACCACGTCGTCGCTGTAGTGGCGGTAGCCGAGCAGGTTCTGGCCGCGCAGGAGCATCTGCAGGCGGGTGTTGGGCAGCGCCGCGCGCAGCTGGCGCAGGCGCTCCCAGGGGTCCTCCTTGAGAAAGCGCACGCAGGCGTCGAAGGTCGCGCCGCCCCAGACTTCCAGGGACCAGTAGCCGACCTTGTCGAGCTTGTCGCAGATCGGCAGCATGTCCTCGGTGCGCATGCGGGTGGCCAGCAGGGACTGGTGGGCGTCGCGCAGGATGGTGTCGGTAACCGTGATCTTTCTTGTCATGGTGCGTTCCTCACAGGCCGGCATGGGCGGCGATGGCAGCGGCGATGGCCAGGGCCAGTTCGCCCGGCTTGCGTTTGATCGAGTAGTTCAACAGCTCGGGGTGGTTGTCGACGAAGCTGGTGTTGAAGCGCCCGCTGCGAAATTCGTCGTTGGCGAGAATCTGCTGGTAGTAGGTGGCCGTGGTCTTCACGCCCTGCACACGCATGTCGTCCAGGGCGCGGGAGCCGCGGGCCAGGGCTTCTTCCCAGGTCAGCGCCCAGACGATCAGCTTCAGGCACATGGAGTCGTAGTACGGCGGAATGGTGTAGCCGGTGTAGATCGCCGTGTCGGTGCGCACCCCAGGACCGCCGGGGGCGTAGTAGCGGGTGATCTTGCCGAACGAGGGCAGGAAGTTGTTGCGCGGGTCCTCGGCGTTGATGCGGAACTGCAGGGCGAAGCCGCGGTACTGGATGTCTTCCTGCTTGATCGACAGCGCCAGACCGGAGGCGATGCGGATCTGCTCGCGGACGATGTCGATACCGGTGATTTCCTCGGTGATGGTGTGCTCCACCTGCACCCGGGTGTTCATCTCCATGAAGTACACCTCGCCCTCGGCGAGCAGGAACTCCACGGTGCCGGCGTTCTCGTAGCCCACGGCCTGGGCGGCGCGCACCGCCAGGTCACCGATGTAGGCGCGCTGCTCGGGGGTGAGCTGCGGGCTCGGGGCGATCTCGATCAGCTTCTGGTTGCGGCGCTGGATCGAGCAGTCACGCTCGTACAGGTGCACGGTGTTGCCGAAGCTGTCGGCGAGGATCTGCGCCTCGATGTGCTTGGGGTTGACGATGCATTTTTCCAGGAACACTTCCGCACTGCCGAAGGCCTTGGTGGCTTCGGAGATCACCCGCGGGAATGCCTGTTCCAGTTCCTCGCGGCTGTTGCAGCGGCGAATGCCGCGGCCGCCACCACCGGAGGTGGCCTTGAGCATCACCGGGTAGCCGATGCGGTCGCCTTCGCGCAGCGCCTCGGCGATGTCCGCGACGTTGCCCTCGGTGCCCGGCGTCACCGGTACACCGGCCTTGATCATGCTGCGCCGGGCTTCGGTCTTGTCGCCCATGCGGCGGATGACCTCGGCGCTCGGGCCGATGAACTTGATGCCGCGCTCGGCACAGATGTCCGCCAGCTCGGCATTCTCGGAGAGAAAGCCATAGCCGGGGTGCAGGGCGTCGCAACCGGTTTCCACGGCCAGGTTCACCAGCTTGCGCGGATTGAGATAGCCGGCCAGGGGGTCGTCACCGATGCCGTAGGCCTCATCGGCACGCTTGACGTGCAGCGCCTGGCGGTCGGCATCCGAATAGATGGCCACCGAACGGATGTTCATTTCGGCACAGGCCCGCACGATGCGCACCGCAATCTCACCACGGTTGGCGATCAGGATTTTCTTGATCACGAGCCAGCATCCTCGATCACGTGAACAGGCAACCCTTGGAGGGTCGAGATATGACCGGATATGTCCGCCCGGCCTTATGAGCAACCCTACGCCGCTGTAACAATTAACCAAAATCAATATTTGTTGGGTTCTGCATAAGTAAAAACTTATGCTCCGCGAACAAGAAACCACCAGAGTGGTGAATGAAATTCGCAAGTCATTGTTACGCATGACCTTTCGGCAACTGCAGGTGTTTCGCTCGGTGTGCGACCAGCGCTCCTACAGCCGCGCCGCCGAGGAAATGGCCCTGACCCAGCCGGCGGTGAGCCTGCAGATCCGCCAGCTCGAGGAGCTGCTCGGCCAGCCGCTGTTCGACTACGTGGGCAAGAAGCTCTACCTGACCGAGGCCGCCGAAGCGCTGCAGGTGGCCAGCGAGGATATCTTCGGGCGCCTGGAGAGCCTCGACATGCAGCTCGCCGACCTCAAGGGCGCGCTGCAGGGGCAGTTGAGCCTGGCCATCGAATCCAGCGCCAAGTACTTCGTTCCCCACCTGTTCGCCGCCTTCCGCCGCGAACACCCGGAAGTCAGCCTGCAACTCACGGTGGTCAACCACACCCAGGCGGTCAGGCGGCTGAGCGCCAACCGCGACGACCTGTTGATCATGTCCCAGGTGCCATCGGACATGGCCCTGGAATTTCTGCCCTTTCTGAACAACCCGATCATCGCCGTGGCGCCCCCGGACCACCCACTTAGCCAGGCCGAGACCCTGCAATTGCAGGACCTGTGCGACTGGCCGCTGTTGGTACGCGAGCCGGGCTCGGGTACGCGGCGCGCCTGCGAGGAGTACTGCCACCAGAAGCGCGCGCATTTCGCGCAGATCCAGGAAGTCGGCTCCATGGAGGGCCAGCGCGAGGGCGTGCTGGCCGGCCTGGGCCTGGCGCTGATCCCGCGCCACGCGGTGCGCCGCGAGCTGCAGCTGGGCCTGCTGCGCGAGCTGCCGGTAGCCGAGCTGCCGCTGTTGCGCAGCTGGTGCGTAATGCACCCGCGCGGCAAATACCTGTCGCCCGTGGCCCAGGCGTTCTTCAACTTCGTGCGCGACCAGCGCAAGCAGATTGGCGCGCTGGCCGAGCAGTTCAGTGGCGTGGGCAATTCGCTGTAGGGCTTTCGTATATGATGGCCAGGGTTCTCGTCCGGCAGGTGCCAATTGCCCTTATCTCCTGAAAATGCGCCCAATCTGGGTATCGTGCCGTCCACGTCGGAGGTGATCACCCGGCACCTGCGCGACGCCATCGTCGCCGGCCGTTTCGCCGAGGACGAGCCGATCCGCCAGGACGAGATCGCCCGGCTGTTCAACGTCAGCAAGATTCCCGTGCGCGAGGCGCTCAAGCGTCTGGAAGCCGAGGGCCTGGTGGTGTTCCAGCGCAACCGCGGGGCGATGGTCACGCGTATCGCCGAGGCCGAGCTGGCGCAGATGTTCGAGGTGCGCATCCTGCTCGAGGACAAGGCGCTGCGCCTGGCGATCCCCAATATGACCGATGCGACCTTCGCCGAGGCCGAGCGCATCTGCACGGCGTTCATCGGCGAGCATGACGTCGGCCGCTGGGCTGCACTCAACTGGGCGCTGCACGCCTGCCTTTACGAGCCGGCGCAGCGGCCCTATCTGGTCAACCTGATCCGTTCGATCCACGACAAGCTGGAGCGCTACCTGCGCCTGCAGATGAGCCTGTCCGAGGGCAAGGATCGCGCCGATCTCGAACACCGCGAGATCATCGCCGCCTGCCAGGCCGGGAACGTGGAACGCGCCACGGCGCTGCTCGAGCAGCACATTACCGGCGTGTGCCGGAGCTTGTTCGAGCATTTGCCTGGGCGGCGGTGAGTCGGCAGCCCGTAAGGCAGAGCCATATTTTGTGGGAGCGGGCCATGCCCGCGAAAGAATCGCGGGCATGGCCTGGGCGTCCCCGCCCGCTCCCACAGGATCATTCGCTAAATCCGATTCGACGCCTCCAGCGCCTTCAGCAAGCGCGCATCGTGCCCGTAGATGTCCGGGCGGAACTGCACCGTCCCGTCAGCGCCGACCTGGGCCGTCCAGTAGGCCATCAGGATCGGCACCGGCTGCGGCAGGTCGGCGCGCAGGGTGCGCCCGCTGTCCCACTGCTTGGTGATCCGCGCCCGCTCGCTGGGCGAGGCGCTGGCGAGCAGCTGGTCGACCAGCTCGGTGACCCGCTCGACCCGCACGCAACCCGAGCTGAACAAGCGCGGCAGGTTGTCGAACAGGCGCTGGCTCGGGGTGTCGTGCAGGTACACCGAGAACGGGTTGGGGAAGCGGATCGCCACCTTGCCCAGCGGGCTGTGGGCGCCTGCCGACTGACGCACCATCACCCGCCCGGGGCGCTCCCAGTCGACGCCCCGCGGGTCCACCGGATTGCCGTCGTAGTCGATCACCTGCATATGGTTGGCGGCCAGGTAGCCGGCGGCGTCACGGCGCAGCTCGGGCAGCTTGTCCTCCTTCAGGATGGTCGGCGGAATGGTCCAGGTCGGATTGAGCGTCAGGTGGGTGATGCGCGAGCGCAGCAGCGGCGTCGGCCGGGCCGGGCGACCGACCTGGGTGCGTGCCTGCCAGGTGACGGCGTGGTCACGCAGGAACATCACCTCGGCACCCGCCACGTCGATCAGCACGCTGGTCGGCTCGATCTCGTGGGACAACCAGCGCAGGCGCTCCAGGTTGATGCGGATCTGGTCCATGCGCTCGCTGGCCGACCGGTTCAGCTCGGCCAGGGTCCCGGGGCCGACCACGCCGTCGGGCTTGAGCAGGTGGTTGCGCTGGAAGGCCTTGACCGCCTCCACCAACGCCGTGGAATACACCGAGGTTTGCTCGACGACCAGCGCCGGCGCGCCCTGGGACAGATCACCATGCAGTTGCAGGCGCTGCTCCAGCAAGGGCACCCGGCCATCCACGGCGCCGGGCTTGAGCAGCGTACCGCCGGGAATCGCCAGCCACTGCGGCAGCTCCTGGCGGCGTAGTTCGGCGTAGCGCTGGCGCAATTGCTGGTAGGGACCGAAGTCCGGCCGCGCCTGGGCAAAGGCCTGCGCCGGATCACCCAGCCCCGCCTGGGCGACGGCCAGCAGCGGCGCCTGGCTCTGCTGGACGGCCATGCTCTCGGGCTCCCACAGCGGCTCGACCTTGGCCTGCTCCAGGCGCCCGTAGGCCAGGTCCCGCAGGGCCTGCAGATACGCCGTGGTGGCGAGCACCTCGACACAGGCCGCGAGGCGTGGCGACGGGTCGCCGACCGCCGCCAGCTCGCGCAGCGGCTCTAGGTGATAGGCACGGGGCTCCAGGCCATCGTCGGCCAATGCCTCCAGCTGGGTGAACAAGACGGGCAGATTGTCCCTGTTCCACACCGGCTGGGCGCCACGTAGCAGGTAGAACGGCTCCAGCCACTCGCGATCCTTGGCGGACAGCTGGAGCATGGGCGTCACACAGCTCAGCCCAGGCTCGGCAAGTTGCTCCTGAAGCGGGCTGGGCGGCGGCGCATCGGCCAGCGCCAGGGGTGCCGTCAGGGCCAGGGCCCAGGCAGCGGTTACAGAGGGAGAAAACAAGGCGCCGCTCCAATTTACGACAGAGTGAATGACAGCCCGTCGGAACGGCCCACGGGACAAGGGAACTCGGCTGCTAGAATCGCGGGCTTTGTTGTGCCCGCATCGCCTGGCGAAGGCGCGTCCCCTCGATGGCCGAAGCGTCCATCGAGGGCTGAAGCTCTGAGACTTGAAATGATGACCACGATTCAGCGAATTTGCTTAGCCTTTCTTTGCCTGGCGTTGCCCGTTCCATCGGTGATCGCCGCTACCCTGGCGCCGGATCCCCTGCTCGAGGGGCTGTCGGCTCAGGCCCCGGCGCTCGACCGCAAGGTCCTCAATCACGCCCTCGATGCGATGCGCTGCGCCATCAACAATGGTGCCGTGCCGGCCCAGCGTCTGGCCGTGATCGACTTCTCCAAACCCTCCAGCGACCGCCGCCTGTGGATCTTCGACCTGACCAGCAAGCGCGTGCTGCTCCACGACCTGGTCGCCCACGGCCAGCAGTCCGGCGACAACTTCGCCACGCGCTTCTCCAACCGCGAAGGCAGCCATCAGTCCAGCATCGGCCTGTTCCGCACCAGCGAAAGCTACACCGGCAAACACGGCTACTCGCTGCGCATGGATGGCCTGGAGCCCGGCTTCAACGACCTGGCCCGTCAACGCGCCATCGTCATCCACCCCGCCGACTACGTGAACCCCGCCTGGATCAAGACCCAGGGCCGCATCGGCCGCAGCCAGGGCTGCCCGGCGGTACGCCCGGAAGTGGCACGCATGGTGGTAGACAGCCTCAAGGGTGGGCAATTCATGTTTTCCTACTACCCGGACAAACGCTGGCTGAAAGGCTCGGCGTTCATCAACTGCAAGCCGGCATTGGTCGCCGGGATCGTCAGCGCCAAGGAAGGCTGAAATTCGATAGCGCGACCGAATTGGTGGGCTAGAGCCCACCCTACGGGGCGCAAGCCTGGCTAGATGTTGCCACCCAAGCGTGGGCAATAGCCTGGATCACTATGCCGATTTCGTCATCGCCCCCGTGCAAATCCTTCAAGCCGGATGGCCCGCCTCGCGTCACCCTGTAGCCATTCAATCGGCATACAGGCGCAGCGCCCATGAAACGCATCGAAGTGATCGACTCCCACACCGGCGGCGAGCCGACGCGGCTGGTGATCAGCGGCTTTCCTGACCTGGGCTCCGGCAGCATGGCCGAGCGCAAACAGCTGCTGGCCAGCGAGCATGATCACTGGCGCGCCGCGGCGGTGCTCGAGCCGCGGGGCAGCGACGTGCTGGTCGGCGCCCTGCTCTGCGAGCCGGTGGACCCTGCCGCCTGTGCCGGGGTGATCTTCTTCAACAACACCGGCTACCTCGGCATGTGCGGCCACGGCACCATCGGCCTGGTGGTGTCGCTGGCCCATATGGGCCGCATCGGGCCCGGTGTGCACCGGATCGAAACGCCGGTGGGCACCGTGGAGGCGACCCTGCATGGGGACCGCTCGGTGAGCGTGCGCAACGTGCCGTCCTACCGCTATCGCCAGGCCGTCGAGCTGCAGGTGCCGGGCTACGGCCTGGTGCGCGGCGATATCGCCTGGGGCGGCAACTGGTTCTTCCTGATCGCCGACCACGGCCAACGCATCGCCGGCGACAACGTCGAAGCGCTGACCGCCTACACCCACGCGGTGCAGAAAGCGCTGCAAGACCAGGGCATTGGCGGTGAAGACGGCGGCCTGATCGACCATATCGAGCTGTTTGCCGAAAATGAACAGCCGGAAGGCTCGCAGCCAAGCGTCGCGAGCGAAGAGGAGGCAAGGCGGGAGCTGGCGAAAAAGCGTAGTCTACTGGCCGTGAATGAGCATTTTTCGCCAGTTCCCAACGCCGCATCATCGAGCGCAGCAGCTTCGCTGCGAGCCGACAGCAGGAATTTCGTGCTGTGTCCGGGCAAGGCTTACGACCGTTCTCCGTGTGGCACCGGCACCAGTGCCAAGCTGGCCTGCCTGGCCGCCGATGGCAAGCTGCAGCCCGGCGAAATCTGGCGCCAGGCCAGCGTGATCGGCAGCCTGTTCGAAGGCTCGTACCAGTGGCTGGGCGACAAGGTGATTCCGACCATCCGCGGTCGCGCCCATGTCAGCGCCGAGGCCACCCTGCTGCTCGAACAGGACGACCCGTTCGCCTGGGGCATCCGCCCGTGACGCCGACGCGGGTCGCCGATGTGATCGTCATCGGCGCCGGCATCATCGGCGCCGCCTGCGCCCGCGAACTGGCCTGCCGCGGCCAGCAGGTGCTGGTGATCGACGCCGGCCTGCACGGCGCCACCGCCGCCGGCATGGGCCACCTGCTGGTGCTCGACGACAACCAGGCCGAACTGGACATCAGCCGCTACTCGGTGCGCCGCTGGCGCGAGCTGGGCCCGCAACTGCCCGACGACTGCGCGTATCGCAACAACGGCACGCTGTGGCTGGCCGCCAACGAAGAAGAACTGGCGAGCGCGCAAGCCAAGTGCATCAACCTGCGCGGTGAAGGTATCCGCTGCGAGATGGTGCCCGGCCACGCGCTGCAGGCGCTGGAGCCGATCCTGCGCGAAGGCCTGCACGGCGCCCTGCGCCTGCCGGACGACGGCATTCTCTACGCGCCGAATACCGCGCGCTGGCTGCTCGACGAGCCGCGCATACGCCAGCGCCGCGCACGGGTGGTCGAGCTGGCCGGCAACCGCGTGCGCTTGGAAGACGGCAACTGGCTGGGCGCCGATGCCGTGCTGCTGGCCAACGGCATCCAGGCCGTGGAGCTATGCCCGGCGCTGCCCATCACGGCGAAGAAAGGCCACCTGCTGATCACCGACCGCTACCCGCACCCGGTCACCCACACCATTACCGAGCTGAGCTACCTGACCAGTGTGCACAACAGCAGTGGCGCCTCGGTGGCCTGCAATATCCAGCCTCGGCCGACCGGCCAGCTGTTCATCGGCACCTCACGGCAGTTCGACAACCAGGACCCCGAAGTGGATGGCTGGCTGCTGGCGCGCATGCTCAAGCACGCCGCGAGCTACGCGCCGGGGCTGGCACGACTCAATGGCATCCGCGCCTGGGCGGGCTTTCGCGCCGCCACGCCCGACGGCATGCCGCTGATCGGCGAGCACCCGGCGCAGCCTGGCCTGTGGCTGGCGGTCGGCCACGAAGGGCTGGGTGTTACCGCTGCGCCGGGTACTGCCGATCTGCTCGCCGCCTTGCTGTTCAACGAGGCCACGCCGATACCCGCGGCCGCCTATTCACCGCTGCGTTACCTCGGAGCACCCGCCCATGCCTGACCTGCATCTCGACGGCCGACCGCTCAGGGTGGCGCCCGGTACCACGGTGGCCGCCGCCCTGGCGCTGGGCGGCGATGGCAGTGCGCGCACCTCGGTGAGCGGCGGGCGGCGGGCGCCGCTGTGCGGCATGGGCGTATGCCAGGAATGCCGGGTGACCATCGACGGCCTGCGTCGCCTGGCCTGCCAGACCCTGTGCCGCGACGGCATGCAGGTGGAGACCCGGCCATGAACCGCAGCACCGAGGTGCTGATCATCGGTGCGGGCCCGGCCGGCCTGTCCGCCGCCCTGGCCGCGGCCAGGGATGGCGCCCGGGTGGTGCTGATCGACGACAACCCACTGCCCGGCGGGCAGATCTGGCGTCAGGGCGCCGGGGCCAGGGTGCCCGCCCAGGCGCACCGGCTGCGCGACGCTGTGGATAACCACGCCACCATCGAGCGCCATGCCGCCACGCGCGTGGTGGCCAGGGCCGGCAGCGCCGCCTTGCTGGTCGAGGATGCCGGGCGCGGCTGGGTGATCGACTACCAGCGGTTGATCCTGTGCACCGGCGCGCGGGAGTTGTTACTGCCCTTTCCCGGCTGGACGCTGCCCGGTGTTACCGGCGCCGGCGGCTTGCAGGCGCTGATCAAGGGCGGGCTGCCGGTGGCGGGCGAGCGCACCGTGATCGCCGGTAGCGGCCCGCTGCTGCTGGCCAGCGCAAGCAGCGCAAAACAGGCTGGCGGCCGCGTGCTGCGCATTGCCGAGCAGGCGCCCGCCGCTGCCGTCGCTGCCTTCGCCCTGCAACTGCCGCGCTGGCCGCACAAATGGCTGCAGGCCTTCGGCCTGTTCGATCGCGGCTATCGCCCCGGCACGCGAGTCATCGCCGCGCTGGGCACGGAGCGCCTGGAAGGCGTGCGCCTGCAGCGTGGCAGCCAGGTCGAGGAGTTGGCATGCGAGCGGCTGGCCTGCGGCTTCGGCCTGATCGCCAACACCGAGCTGGGGCAAGCCCTTGGCTGTGCACTGGGTAACAACGCCATTGCCGTGGATACCTGGCAGGCGACCAGCGTGGCGGGCATCCATGCAGCCGGCGAATGCACCGGCTTCGGTGGCAGCGAGCTGGCGCTGGTCGAGGGGCGCATCGCCGGGCATGTCGCGGCCGGCAACCGCGAGGCCGCGCGGCGGCTGTGGCCGGCCCGCGCCCGCTGGCAGCGTTTTGCCGCTGCGTTGCAGCGCTACTTCGCCCTCGATCCGGCCATCAAGCGCCTGGCCGAACCGAACACCCTGCTCTGTCGCTGCGAAGACGTGCCCTATGGTGCCGTGCACACGCATGGCAGCTGGCGCGAGGCAAAACTGGCAACCCGCTGCGGCATGGGCGCCTGCCAGGGCCGGGTATGCGGTGCCGCTGCCCAACATCTGTTCGGCTGGCAGCCAACGGCGCCCCGGCCGCCCTACAGCCCGGCACGCATCGACACCCTCATCAGGCTGGAAGAAGCGTCCCAGAGCGGCTGAGATGGGAATGAATCCTGTTTTCTCCCCTTCCGCCCGGGCAGCACACATCAAACGGTAACAAAACGGGTAGTGCGGTAACGCTTTTGTGCTCCGAAGCCAATTCTGAAAAACGCAGAAAACACTAAGTGATTGATAAATATAGATATTCTAAAACTGGCACAGGTTATGCTCTATGTCTCGCACAACAAAAATAACAAGACACATCTGATAACAAGAACAAGACAACGGCTCTAGCATAAGAAAGACAAGAACGCAGAGACGCAGCTAACTGATTTCTTTGGAGAGGACCGCCCTCGGGCTTGTACCGCAACCGGGTCGAGAACAATAAAACTGCTTTGCAAGGCAGCGACAGACGGGTTGGATCTCAGGATCACGGCAACATCAGCGTCCAAACAAATCCGTTCGCTCTTGGCCTCCTTTGGAGGCCTCGGCTAAAACAAGAACAACAGGCCGGTAGCACTAATAAGAACGATGATTCGAACAAGATTTGGGGGAGCTTCGGCTCCCCCTTCTGCTTTCTGGCGTTCAGCCTTTCTTCCCTTTGCCCTTCATCCCATTTCGCCTCGAATCATCCACAGGATGCTGCTCTCCGGCACCCGGCTGGCGGTGACGCGCAGCTGCTGGTCAACCTGCATCGCAGCGCGTGCCTGGCAATCGCTGATCTGACGCGATCCTGCAGAAGCCGCGACCTTGCGGCAAATGGCCCGCGCCGAGGTTTTGCCGGGTAACCACCGTCGCTTCGCCCGGGATCAGGGCTCCCGCCGGGTGTGGATAACCCGATTGCCTGTGCTTAGGGGCAGAGCACCCGACCTTACCCGCCCATGAAGCGCCGACATGAAAAAGGCCGCACCCCGTCAGGGATGCGGCCTCTGCTACCACGCCGGCGAACTTACGGCAGCGCATAGGCGATCACGTAGTCGCCGCGGTCCGGCGACTGGCGGGCTCCGCCGGCGGTCACCACGATGAACTGCTTGCCGGTCTTGGGCGAGACATAGGTCATCGGCGTGCCCTGGCTGCCCACCGGCAGGCGCTGTTTCCAGACTTCCTTGCCGGTGCCGCTATCGAAGGCGCGCAGGTAGTAATCCTGGGTGCCGGCGAAGAACACCAGGCCCGACTGGGTGGCCAGGGAGCCGCCCAGGGTCGGCATGCCGACCGGCATGGGCAGGCGCATCTTGATGCCCAGCGGACCGGTGTCCTCGACGGTGCCGACCGGTACCTGCCAGGCGATCTTGCGGGTCTTCATGTCGATGGCGGTCAGGGTGCCGAACGGCGGCGCCTGGCAGGGAATACCGGCCAGCGACAGGAAGCGGTTCTTGTTGACTGCATAGGGCGTGCCCTTGAGCGGTACCGCGCCCATGCCGGTGTTCACCGCCTCGCCGCCGGACGAGGCCGGGCCACGGTTCTCTGCCGGGATCATCTGCACCCAAAGGCCCAGGCGCATGTCGTTGACGAAGATGTAGTCATTGACCGGGTCGGTGGACAGGCTGCCCCAGTTCATTCCGCCCAGGGAGCCGGGGAAGCTCAGCGACACGTCGGTACCCGGCGCGGTGTACAGGCCCTCGTAACGCATCTGCTTGAAGCTGATGCGGCAGAGCATCTGGTCGAAGGGCGTGGCGCCCCACATGTCCGATTCGGTCAGGGTCTGCGCGCCGATCTGCGGCATGCCCACCGACAGCGGCTGCTCCAGCGCGTACTGCTCGCCCTTGATGTCTGCCGCCTTGACGGGCACGTTGCGCACCTCGGTCAGCGGCTGGCCGGTGGCGCGGTCGAGCACGTAGATCTGCCCGGCCTTGGTGCCGATCACCACGGCCGGCACCTTGCTGCCGTCGGCCTGGGGGAAGTCGATCAGGCTGGGCTGCATCGGCAGGTCGAAGTCCCAGAGGTCGTTGTGCACGGTCTGGTAGACCCACTTCTCCGCGCCGGTGGTGGCGTCCAGCGCGAGGATGGACGCGCCGTACCTGTGGTTCAGCTCGGTACGCTCGGCGCCATAGAGGTCGGTCGAGGAACTGCCCATGGGCAGGAATACGGTGTTCATCGCCGGATCGTAGGACATCGGCGCCCAGGCGTTCGGCGTGCTGCGCACGTAGCTCTGGCCGTCGGCCGGTGCCTGGCGATCCTCGGGATTGCCAGGGTCGAATGCCCAGCGCATGGCGCCGCTCATCACGTCGAAACCGCGGATCACGCCGCCCGGCATGTCGGTCTGCACGTTGTCGGCCACGCGGCCACCCACCACCACGGTGGTACCGGCCAGCAGCGGTGGCGAGGTGAGCTGGTAATGCGGATCCGGCGCAGCGCCCAGGCCGGCCTTGAGGTCGACCTGGCCGTTGTCGCCAAAGCCTTCGCACAGCGCGCCGGTGTCGGCGTCCACTGCGATCAGGCGGGCATCGATGGTATTGGTCAGCAGACGACGGCGGCAGTTGGCACCCTCCGCGATAGCCACGCTCGGCACCGCGGCGGCACCGGCAGCGCTGGGCTGCTGCAGCGGCGCGTCGGCATCGAAGTAGGCCAGGCCACGGCAACGCTGCCACACCGAGGACTGGGCGTTGATATCGTTGCGCCACAACTCGCGGCCGCTATCGGCATCCAGCGCGATAAGGTTGTTGTGCGGGGTGCAGATGAACACCTTGTCGCCGACCTGCAGCGGGGTCAGCTGGTCCTCGGCACCATTGCCGTTGCTCTCGGCCACGTCACCGGTGTGGTAGGTCCAGGCGACCTGCAGATCCTTCACGTTGGCTCGGGTGATCTGGTCGAGCGCGGCGAAACGGCTGCCACCCGCGGTATTGCCGTAGTGCTCCCAGTTCTTCTGCGCCTGGTCCGGGTCGACCGGCTGCACGGCCGGGCCGTCACCACTGGCCGCCACGCTGGGATGAGGCACGAAGGTCGCACCGAACCCGGCGACCAGCGCCACCACCAGCACGGCTGCCAGGGCATAGGCGCCACGGCCGCCGTGATCGCCGGCGGCCTTTTTCAGCGTCGGGTAGATCAGCGCGACGACCAGGGCGATCACCCCAAAAGTGAACAGACGCGAGAACAACGGCCAGAACACCAGGCCGACATCCATCAGCGCCCACACGACAGTGGCGAGCATGGCCAGCGCGACCACCCAGGCGCCTATCGGTTTGCGCACGGCGATCAGCGCACCGCCGGCTGCCAGGGCCACGCCCATGAATAGAAAGTACGGGCTGCCACCCAGGCTGGCCAGATATCCGCCGCCGCCAAGCAGGACGACGCCGACCAACGCGATCAAGACGCCGACGATCAGCAACAGCGCCCGTTTGCCGCCTGCGGCACCCTTACCCTTCTCCATCGTTGAATCCCATTTCACAAAAGCACGAAGACACAACATCGGCGCGGTTATCAGACGATAGCCGACGATGCTGACGGTAATATTTTGTATGGTTTTTAGTGTGCACCGAAAAGAGCCACATGGCACGCAAAAAGTAACCAAACGGTACATTTTTCCATGCCGGTAGGACGCGCTAGGCTCAGCGCCTTCCGGTAAATCCGCAGACGCCATGCAAAGCCCGCTGCCCACCGCCCTTCACGACGATTTGCCCGCATTGCTGGGTAGCCTGCGGCAGATCGAACCGCTGCTCGATGTGATGCCCGACCTGGTGTTCTTCATCAAGGACACCGCGACCCGCTATGCGCTGGTCAACCAGACCCTGGTGCAACGCCTGGGCGCCAGGAGCAAGCAAAGCCTGCTGGGCCGGACCGCCGAACAGGTGTTTCCGGCGAGCTTCGGCCCCTCCTACACGGCGCAGGACCGGCGGGTGCTGGAGGACGGCAGCCAGCTCGACGACCAGTTGGAACTGCACCTCTATTACGGCAACCAGCCGGTCTGGTGCCTGACCCACAAGCTGGCGCTGCGCAACCCGGCAGGCGCGATCATCGGCCTGGCCGGTATCTCCCGCGACGTGCAGCTGCCGCAGTCGAGCCACCCGGCATACCCGAAACTGGCGGCGGTGGACGCCCATATCCGCGAACACTTCGCCCGGCCGATCAGCCTGGCCGAGCTCACTGCATTGGCGGGGCTTTCGGTGGCGCAGCTGGAGCGGCACTGCAAGCGCATCTTCCAGCTTACCCCGCGGCAGATGATCCACAAGGCGCGCCTGGGCGAGGCCAGCCGCCTGCTGCTGCAGGACCTGCCGATCACCGAGATCGCCCTGCGCTGCGGGTACACGGATCACAGCGCGTTCAGCCGCCAGTTCCGCGCGCTCACCGGGCTGACGCCAAGCCAGTTTCGCCTTTCCCACCCACGCTAGCGCGCCACCTGGGCGCAACACCGTGGCAACCGCTCCCTTGCGTAACAGGCTCACGGCAGCCAGCCGCACCGGTCGAGATGACAAAGGCTCAAGCACCTGGCTTGCAGCGGACCACGCGGGCCGGCACGGGCATTGCTTCATAAATCGTATACGAAATACTCACCATTGCCCCATCAGCCGTCCATCCTGGAGCCAAGCATGAGCAGAGCAGCCAACTGGAGCGGTGTTTTCCCCGCTGTTACCACCCAATTCAACGACGATTTCTCCCTCGATCTGGAAGAAACCCACAAGGTCATCTCCAACGTGATTCGCGATGGCGTATCGGGCTTGGTGGTGTGTGGCTCGGTGGGCGAGAACACCTCGCTCAGCGCCGAGGAAAAGATCGCCGTTACCGAGGTCGCGGTGGACGCTGCCAAAGGCCGCGTACCGGTGATCTGCGGGGTCGCCGAATTCACCAGCGTCAGCGCCGCGAAGACCGCCAACCTGGTGCGCCAGGCCGGCGTCGACGGGGTGATGCTGATGCCCGCCCTGGTCTACGGCGCCAAGCCCCATGAGACCGCCGAGCACTTTCGCTACGTGGCCCGGCATGCCGACGTGCCGCTGATGGTTTACAACAATCCGCCCATCTACAAGAACGACGTGACGCCGGACATCCTCATCTCCCTGGCCGACTGCGACAACGTGGTGTGCTTCAAGGACAGCTCCGGCGATACCCGCCGCTTCATCGACGTGCGCAACGAGGTCGGCGACCGCTTCGTGCTGTTCGCCGGCCTCGACGACGTGGTGCTGGAGAGCCTGGCCGTCGGTGCCGAAGGCTGGGTGTCGGGGATGAGCAACGTGTTTCCCAGGGAAGGCGAAACCATCTTTCGCCTGTGCAAGGCCGGCCGCTTCGCCGAAGCCATGCCGATCTACGAGTGGCTGATGCCGATCCTGCACCTCGATGCACGGGCCGATCTGGTGCAGTGCATCAAGCTCTGCGAGGCCATCGCCGGCCGTGGCCGCGAACTCACCCGCCCACCGCGCCTGCCGTTGCGCGGCGAGGATCGCGCCCATGTCGAAGCCATCATGGCCAAGGCACTGGCCAACCGGCCGCCGTTGCCGGACGTAGGCCTGTAAAGGCGGCAAACGCGGTTGCCGGCATTGCCGGTGACCGGCTCCTGGGCAGATGCGAGTGCACCGCTAGGCGAACGTCGAGTGCGCATCCGTTGCGCATCGAGGGTCAAGTTGCGCGCCACACTTGCGCAACTGATCAGACATCGTACAATCAAAGCCTTTCGCACGTGTTCATACGTCCTCAACAGGAGCTAACAATGCCCGCTACCATCGGCCACAACATCATCGGCGGCGCGTTCAGCGCAGCCGGCTCCGTCGTTCACAAGAGTCATGACGCTACCACCGGTGAAGCCCTGCCCTACGACTTCATCCAGGCCACGCCTGAAGAAGTCGACGGCGCCGCCAAGGCAGCCGCTGCTGCCTACCCGACTTACCGCAGCCTGTCGGCCGAGAAGCGCGCCGCGTTCCTCGACGCCATCGCCGACGAGCTGGACGCCCTGGGTGACGAATTCGTCGCCACCGTAACCCGCGAGACCGCCCTGCCGACCGCCCGTATCCAGGGCGAGCGCGGCCGTACCAGCGGCCAGATGCGCCTGTTCGCCAAGGTGCTGCGCCGCGGTGACTTCTACGGTGCGCGCATCGACCGCGCCCTGCCGGATCGCCAGCCGCTGCCGCGCCCGGATCTGCGCCAGTACCGCATCGGCCTGGGCCCGGTCGCCGTGTTCGGCGCCAGCAACTTCCCCCTGGCCTTCTCCACCGCCGGTGGTGACACCGCCGCCGCCCTGGCCGCCGGTTGCCCGGTGGTGTTCAAGGCCCACAGCGGCCACATGACCACCGCCGCCCACGTGGGTGAAGCCATTCTGCGCGCCGCCGAGAAAACCGGCATGCCCAAAGGCGTGTTCAACATGATCTACGGCTCGGGCGTTGGCGAGGCGCTGGTCAAGCACCCGGCCATCCAGGCGGTCGGCTTCACCGGCTCGCTGAAAGGCGGTCGCGCCCTCTGCGACATGGCCGCGGCACGCCCGCAGCCGATCCCGGTGTTCGCCGAGATGAGCAGCATCAACCCGGTCATCCTGCTGCCCGAAGCCGCCAAGGCCCGTGGCGAGAAGATCGCCGGCGAGCTGGCCGGTTCCGTGGTGATGGGCTGTGGCCAGTTCTGCACCAATCCGGGCCTGGTGATCGGTATCCGTTCGCCGGAATTCAGCGCCTTCCTGGAAAGCTTCACCGCCAAGATGGCCGAGCAGCAGCCGCAGACCATGCTCAACGCCGGCACCCTGAAGAGCTACGTGAAAGGCCTGGAAGCGCTGAATGCGCATTCCGGCATCACCCACCTGACCGGCGCCAAGCAGGAAGGCAACCAGGCGCGCCCGCAGCTGTTCAAGGCCGACGTCAGCCTGCTGCTGAACGGCGACGAACTGCTGCAGGAAGAAGTCTTCGGCCCGACCACCATCGTCGTCGAAGTGGCCGACAAGGCCGAGCTGCTGAAAGCCATCGACGGCCTGCACGGTCAGCTGACCGCGACCCTGCTCACCGAGCCGGGCGACCTGGCCGGCAGCGAAGAGTTGTTCGCGCTGCTCGAGCAGAAAGTCGGCCGCGTGCTGTTCAACGGCTACCCGACCGGCGTGGAAGTCTGCGACTCCATGGTCCACGGCGGCCCGTACCCGGCAACCTCCGATGCTCGCGGCACCTCCGTCGGCACCCTGGCCATCGACCGCTTCCTGCGCCCGGTGTGCTACCAGAACTGCCCGGACGCCCTGCTGCCGGACGCCTTGAAGAACGCCAACCCGCTGCAGATCGCCCGCCTGGTGGATGGCGCCAGCAGCCGCGACGCGCTGTAAGCACCCGCTGCGCTGCAACGAGAAAGCCGACCTCAGGGTCGGCTTTTTTGTAGGCGGCGTTTTCCCGGGTGTCGCTGCGCTCGACCCGGGCTACGGTGTTCCGAATCTATCTCATGTGGGAGCGGGCCATGCCCGCGATGCGCGCGCATGGCGCGCTCCCACAAGATGGCGGTGCCAGCTCGTAGGGTGGATAACGCGGAGCTTATCCACCAGCGATCACGCCGCGAGATCGGTGATTCGGCAGCCCTAAAGCGCTTACGCACAAACCCTGTCGCTCACGACTACTCCCAGGTCGCACTCGAATCCCGCCGTGCCCGGCGAGCCACGTAGGTTATCCACAGATGGACGCCAAGGCCCACGCCAGGCGCGTCCGCACGTTGGAGTAATCGCGCGGAGGCCGCCATGAGCGTCACGACTTATCCACAGCCGGCCAAGCCGGTCGATCTCGGCACCTTGCGCAAGGTGATCGCCGCCTCGGCCATCGGCAACTTCGTCGAATGGTTCGACTTCGCGGTCTATGGCTTTCTCGCCGTGACCATCGCCTCGCTGTTCTTCCCGCCGGGCAACCCGACCCTGGCGCTGCTGCAGACCTTTGCGGTGTTCGCCGTGTCCTTCGCCCTGCGCCCCCTGGGCGGCATCGTGTTCGGCATTCTTGGCGACCGTATCGGCCGCAAACGCGTGCTGTCGATCACCGTACTGCTGATGGCCGGCGCCACCACCCTGATCGGCCTGCTGCCCACCTACGCCAGCATCGGCCTGGTCGCGCCGTTGCTGCTGGCCCTGGCGCGCTGCCTGCAGGGCTTCTCCGCCGGCGGCGAATACGCCGGCGCCTGCGCCTTCGTGATGGAGCATGCGCCCACTGAGCAGAAGGCGCGCTATGGCAGCTTCGTGCCGGTCTCCACCTTCGCCGCCTTCGCCTGCGCGGCCGGGCTGGTGTTCGGCATGGGCATCTGGCTGGACGAAATGCAGATGCAAGCCTGGGGCTGGCGCGTGCCGTTCCTGATCGCCGCGCCCCTGGGCCTGGTCGGCCTGTACATGCGCCTGCGCCTGGACGAGTCGCCGGCCTTCCAGGCCCTGGCGGCGCAACCTCATCCCGAGCATTCGCCGCTGCGCGAAACCCTGCGCGAGCACGGCGCCACCGTGCTGTGCCTGTCGGCGTTCATCTCCGCCACGGCGCTGTCGTTCTACATGTTCACCACCTACCTGACCACCTACATGCAGGTGGTCGGTGGCGCGGCGCGGCCGACGGCACTGCTCGCCAGCCTGATGGCGCTGTTCTTCGCTGCCCTGCTGTGCCCCTTCGTGGGCCGCTACTCGGATCGCGTCGGCCGTCGACGCACCATCCTCACCGCCGGTATCGCGCTGATCGTCGCGGTGTACCCTGCCTTCACCCTGGCCGCCTCCGGCGCCCTGTGGGCCTCGGCCATTGGCGCCATGCTGCTGGCCGTCGGCGCGGTGATCTGCGGTGTGGTCACTGCGGTGCTGCTCTCCGAACAATTTCCCACCCGGGTGCGCTACACCGCCTCGGCCTTCACCTACAACCTGGCCTACACGGTGTTCGGCGGCACCGCGCCGCTGGTCGCCACCTGGCTGATCGAGGCGACCGGCAACCGCATGTCGCCGGCCTTCTACCTGATCGCCATCGCCCTGCTGGCCCTGGCCGGCGGCCTGGCGCTGCCGGAGTCGGCGAAGCGTTCGCTGGATGAGCCGATGACGTAACGGCCACGCTATGATGCAGCCCACTCAATCTCGGTGGGCCTGCCATGCGACTCGAACTCGATCCCCAAGCCGACGACAGCCTGCTCGGCCAGTGCTACCGGGCTCACGGCCCGATCAGCCAAGCTGAACTGCTCAGGGCGTACGACGAGGCGCCAGCCGGCCATCAGCACCTGTTCACCCTGGAAGATCTCGGCCAGGCGCTCTACACCTCGATGCACGCCAGCCACTACCACGATCTCGACAGCGGCGACTGGCTGGAGTCCGCCGGTATCGAGCCGGGCTGGCTGGAAGACGGCTATCCGCGAGAAGACCTGACTGTGTCGCAACGTCTGCATATTCGCCGCCTGGGCTTTTTGCGCCTGCTTACGCAAACCTCGTTCGACAGCATCTTCGCCAAGGATCTGCGCCTGAACGAAGAGAGCCTGTCAGAACTGCAGGCCGCCAATAACGATCTGGCCTCGCAACTCGACAGCGAATGTTACCTGCTGCGTATTCCGGCGCAGCGCGCTTGCGAGTCGCTCTATGGGTTTGCCAACGGCTACTTCTCCTGTGACCTGTCGCCGATGGAGAACTTCCGCCTGGCCGAGCACCTGGAAGATAACTACGGCTACCGGCTGTTCGGCCTTGGCGCCAGCCTGATCGCCTTCCGACGCACGCACGCGCTTGACGCGCAGCAGGGCTCGACGCTGCTTGACCTGCTGGTACGCCTGTATGCCGGCGAGGAAAACATCTCCCAGGTTCGCGAGCTGTTCAAAGACAGCCTCGGCCGCGAATTACTGGTGCTGCGCTATACCGAGTAACTCACGCTTGGTGTCCGTGCAGATCTGCCAGCGCCCCATCAATCTCGACGAAGTCTGGGCGGGCGCCGACCTCCGGTTGCTGGCAGCGCCGAATCAGCTCGGCCAACTGCGCCCCATGTTCAACCGGCACGTCGCAGCGCTGCAGCAGCTCCTCGAGCAGAATGCCGAACGCCCGCACCTCGATGCGCTGCAGCAACGCCTGTTTTGCCGGCGCCGCGGCAGGCAGCAAAGACGCCGCGCCAAAATCACCGAGCAGCGCGTTACCGGCCTCATCGATCAGGATGTTATGGCCATAGAGATCGCCATGGGTGACGCCCCGCTCGTGTAGGTGGCGCAGCGCCGAGGCGATGCCGCAGGCCACCCGCAGCGCCTTCATGAATGGCACGCGCCAGTCGCTCGGATAGACATCGCGGCTGCAGCTTTCCAGGCTCGGCGGCCCGGCGAGGATGCGGAAACGCGGCTCGACCAGGCTCAGCAACAAGCCCTGCTCGCCCTGTGGGTGCTGGACGACGCGGCCGATCGCGCCGATCAGATTGGCATGCTGGCCGACCGTGAGGCACGCGGCCATTTCGCTCTGCGGCGTGCCATCGCTGGTCATCTGCCCCTTGAACAGCTTCAGGGCCACGGCCTGGCGCTGGCCATCGGCCCGCTGCCAGTCGGCGCGGTGGATGATGCCCGATGCGCCCTGGCCCAGTACCTCGCCCAGCTGCAAGTCGGCCCAGCGCACATCGGGCGTGTGGGATTCGGCGGCGCCCGCGCCATCGAAGGGGTTTCCGGCATGGGCCAGCCAGGCCAGGCTGGGCAGTTGCAGCAGGAAATCCGGAAAGGCGGGCAGCTGGTTGGCAGCGATGCGCAACAGCTCCAGCTTGCGCAGCCGCGCCATGCTTGCCGGTAATTCACGCAGGCGGTTACCAGCCAGCATCAGCTTCTGCAGCTCGCTGCAGTCGCCCAGCTCGGCGGGCAGGGTTTCCAAACAGTTGTCGGTAAGGATCAGCCAGCGCAACTTCGCCGGCAGCGCCTTGGCTGAGAGCGTACGAATGCGATTGGACTTGAAGCCGACCATGCGCAGCGACGGGCAGCAGCCCACGGATTCGGGCACATGCTCGAAGCGGTTGTTCGAGCAGAACAGCACCTGCAGGCGATGCAACCGGTGCAGATCCTCGGGCAGGTCACTGAACTGGTTATCGCTCAGGTTGAGCACTTCCAGGCTGTCGGCCAGGGTGAAGATTTCCTCGGGAAACTGCGTGAGCGCCGCGGACAGATCCAGGCGGCTAATGCCCTTGAGCTGGCCGGAACGCAATTGGTCGAGGGTGTGCATCGAGGAAAGGCCCTGTCGCTGAATGAGCGCGCCAGTCTACGTCAACGCCTTGCCGGCCAGGAACGCTCAAAGCCGTGATAGCTGGGGCAGCGCTTCGATATGCAGGTAGTCCGCACCCAGCTCACCCGCCAGTTGCACGGCACGCCCCAGGCGGATCGGCGCGCATTCGATATCCACCAGGGTAGCCGGGCATGGGCTGGGCGCCAGCGCCGGCCATTCGCGCAAACGCCCGTCGGTGACCACCAGCAGGCGTTGCGCCTCGCCGGGTTTGAGACGTTGCCGACGCTGCAGCCAGTCGTGGGCCTGCTGCAACGCCGGGATCAGCGGGCTGCCGCCGCCGGCACCGAGCTCGCTCAACCACTGCTGCAGAGCACTAGAGGCTTTCTGACCCTGCCAGTGCCACTGCGGCTGGGCGCCGTGGGCGTCGAGTACGGCAATTCGCGCGCGCTCCCGGTAAGCACGCTCGAACAGTTCGGCGAGCAAGCCCTTGGCCTTGCTCAGGGCGCCATGGCGGCGGGTCGAGGCCGAGGCGTCGACGACGATCAGCCACAGCTGCGTAGGGGCGGCGCTGCGCGGTCGGCGCTGCAGGTCGGCGCGGCGTTTGGGCTTGCCTAGCAGCAAGGTGGCGAGCCAGTCGATGGCGCCGCTGTCGCCGCGCCGCTTGGCACCGCTGCGCCCGCCTGAATGTTTGCCTGATGTCGGTCTGGCATCCGTCCCCGCCTTGGCACGCGGGGGAATGCCTAGGGCTTTTTTGACCAGCGCGGCGGCTCACGGCGCTCGCCGGTACGTTGCGCCTGCGCCGGCAGCTCGCCCCACTGCCCTTCGCCTGCAGCGGGTTGTTCGCTCGACGCCTGGGGCGGCGGGCTGGCCGGTGGCTGAGCCTGCTGCTGGGGCGGCGTGTGGCGCCGACGATGACGCAGCACGAAATCGGCCACGGCCTCGATATCTTCCTCGCCGATGGCGTCGGCGCCGCGCCAGGCGGCATGGGCACGGGCGGCGCGCAGCCAGACCAGATCGGCACGCAAGCCATCGACGCCGGCCGCGAAGCAGCGCCCGGTGATCGCCTCCAGCGCCTGATCGTCGAGTGCAATGCGCGCTACCTGAGCACGCGCCCTTTCACAACGCTCGGCCAGCGCCGCCTGCTGCTCCGCCCACTGGGCGATGAACGCTTGCGGGTCGGCATCGAAGGCCAGGCGACGGCGGACGATCTCGGCACGCGCCCCCGGTTGCGGCTGGCCATCCAGGGCCAGGTTGAGGCCGAAGCGGTCGAGCAGTTGCGGGCGCAGCTCGCCCTCTTCGGCGTTCATGGTGCCGATCAGGACGAAGCGCGCAGCGTGGCGGTGAGAAATGCCGTCACGCTCGACATGGTTGACGCCACTGGCCGCCGCATCGAGCAGCAGGTCGACCAGATGATCGGGCAGCAGGTTGACCTCATCGACGTACAGCACGCCGCCATCGGCCTTGCTCAGCAGCCCCGGCGAGAACTGCGCGCGGCCTTCGCCCAAGGCCGCGTCCAGGTCGAGGGTACCGACGATGCGCTCTTCGCTGGCGCCCAGCGGTAGGGTGACGAACACGCCGCTTTCCAGAAGCGCGGCCAGGCCACGGGCCAGGGTCGACTTGGCCATGCCCCGCGGCCCTTCGATCAGCACGCCGCCAATCGCCGGGTCGACCGCCACCAGGCACAGCGCCAGCTTCAGGGAGTCGGCACCGACCACGGCGGCGAGGGGGAAATGGACGGTGTCGGTCATGGGGCAGTCCGGCTGGGCAAAGGCGGCATTGTAACAGCGGGTGGTCGAAGGACACGCGGCTGATCTGCTATGGTCGGCGGCTTCGTTCGCGCTTTTATTCAGGGAGATACAGATGCGCCTGTGCATTTTCTGCGGTTCCAATGCGGGCACCAATCCCGTCTATCTCCAGGCGGCCACCCGCCTCGGCCAGACCCTCGCCAAAGCCGGCATCGGCCTGGTGTACGGCGGCGCCTCCGTCGGCCTGATGGGCGCGGTGGCCAACGCGGCGCTCGAAGCCGGCGGCGAAGTGATCGGTGTGATCCCCCGTTCGCTGTGGGAAAAGGAGGTGGCCCATACCGGCCTCGATGACCTGCGCATCGTCGACTCCATGCACCAGCGCAAGGCGCTGATGGCCGAACTGTCGGACGGCTTTATCGCCCTGCCCGGCGGCGTCGGTACCCTGGAAGAACTGTTCGAGGTGTGGACCTGGGCGCAGCTCGGCCACCACCAGAAGCCCTGCGCGCTGCTCAATATCAACGGTTACTACGACCGCCTCGCCGGGTTTCTCGATCATATGGTCGACGAGGCCTTCGTCAAGGCTCCGCACCGCGAGATGCTGATCGTCGAGCAGGATATCGAGGCGCTGTTGGCGGCAATCGATAGCTACCAGGCACCCACCGTGGGCAAGTGGATCGGCAGGCAGGAAACCTGATGAACGAGCAACCACGCCTGGGTTGTGGCGCCGCCATCGTGCAAGGCGGGCGCCTGCTGCTGGTGCGTCGTCTGCGTGAGCCGGAAGCTGGCTGCTGGGGGCTGCCCGGCGGCAAGGTGGACTGGCTGGAGCCGGTCGAACAGGCGGTGCGCCGCGAGATCGAGGAAGAGCTCGCCATCCGCCTGGCGTCGCTGAGCTTGCTCTGCGTGGTCGACCAGATCGATGCGCAGCGCGGCGAACACTGGTTGGCGCCGGTCTACCTGGCTGAGGCCTTCGAGGGTGAAGTACGCAACGTCGAGCCCGAGAAACACAGTGATGTCGGCTGGTTCGCCCTCGATAGCCTGCCCAAGCCAATAACGGTGGCAACCCGCCGTGCATTGCCCGCGCTGATAGAACGGCGCTTGCAATCGACCACCGCGATGAATTAACGTCGAGCCCATTCAACGGAGCCGCACATGTCCACAGCCCTGATCCTGAACGCCACCCGCCTCGATGCAGCCTGCATCGTGATCGCGCGTGCCCAGGCATCCGTGGTCGCTGCAGCCTCGTATTTCTATGGGTATTGGTTTAGCCACAGGCGCGCCTGATACCCCACAGGCGCCCTAGCAACTCAGGGTCGCCACCAGACAGTTTCTCGAAACCCCCGGTCGGCCTCCCGACCGGGGGTTTTGTTTTTTCCGGCACATCGATTGTTCAGAGAGGATTTCACCATGACTGCATACGCCACCTACCAGACCTATTACCGCTACAGCTGGCGATTTACCGGCGCTCACGCCGCTCAACCACTCAATCGAACATCCCATCGAGACCGATAGTGCGCCGCGCGCGGTAACGCCCGCGCCGGCCGAGGAAATCACCATGTCCGTAGCCGTCAATTCCCGCTCCACCGCCAAAGCCGCCGACCTGCACGTGGTCGCCCAGCCGTCCCGCCGCCACACCTCGCCGCTGCCCAACGCCACCCAGTTGCGCGAAGAACTGCCGCTCTCCGCGGCCCTCGCCCGCCAGGTACAGCAACAGCGCCACTCGATCCGCGCGATTCTCGATGGTCACGACCCGCGCCTGCTGGTGGTGGTCGGCCCCTGCTCCCTGCACGACGATGCCGCCGTACTCGAATACGCCGAGCGCCTGGCCGCGCTGAGCCAGCGGGTGGGCGATCGCCTGTTGCTGGTGATGCGCGCCTACGTCGAGAAGCCGCGCACCACGGTGGGCTGGAAGGGCCTGGTCTACGATCCGGCGCTGGATGGCAGTGGCGACATGGCCGAAGGCCTGCGCCGTTCGCGCAAACTGATGCTGAAAATGCTCGAGCTGGGTCTGCCACTGGCGAGCGAGATTCTGCAGCCTCTGGTGGCCGGCTACTTCGACGACCTGCTCGGCTGGGCGGCGATTGGCGCGCGCACCAGCGAGTCCCAGGTGCATCGCGAGCTGGTCAGCGGTTTGGAGATGCCGGTGGGCTTCAAGAACGGCACCGACGGCAGCCTCGGCATCGCCTGCGACGCCATGCGCTCGGCGGCCCATGCCCACCAGCACTTCGGCGTCGATGGCCACGGCCGGCCAGCGCTGGTGCACACCCACGGCAACCCGGACACCCACCTGGTACTGCGCGGCGGCCACGGCGGGCCGAACCACGATGCCGCCAGCGTCGCCACCGCGCGCGCCGAGCTGGAGCGCCAGGGCATCGCGCCGCGGATCATGGTCGACTGCAGCCACGCCAACAGCGGCAAGAACCCGCTGCGCCAGCCCGAGGTGCTGAGCAATGTGCTCGACCAGCGCCTGGCCGGCGATGGCGCCCTGCGTGCGGTGATGATCGAAAGCCACCTGTTCGACGGCGCCCAGAGCCTTGGCGGCGAGCTGCGCTACGGCGTGTCGATCACCGACGGCTGCCTCGGCTGGGCGGGCACCGAACGCATGCTGGTGGACGCCGCCATCCGCATGCGTCATCTGGTCTGACGCCGTAGCCTGGGTCGAGCGTAGCGATACCGGGGGCACCCCTCCCGGGTGTCGCTGCGCTCGCCCTCGGGCTACAAAAGCCGCTGGTACTGCCAACCCTGCGCCGTCCACTGCAAGTGATCGGTAATCGCCAGTGCCTCGATAAACGCAGCGTCGTGAGAAATCAGAATCAGCGCCCCGCAATAGTCACGCAGCATGGCTTCGACGGCCAGCAGCGAGTCGAGATCGATATGGTTGTCGGGCTCATCGAGCAGCATCAGAGGCGCCGCGGGCTCACTGTCGATCACCCCGGCAAACGCCAGCTTCAGGCGTTCACCGCCGCTCAGCCGGGCACAGGGCAGCAGCGCCCGATGGGTATCCAGCCCCAGGTGCATCAGGCGAGTGCGGGCAAGCGCCTCGGGCAGCCCGGGGCGGCAGCGACGCAGGTGATCCAGCGCCGTTTCATCGCTCGGCAGACAGGAGAGCCGTTGATCCAGATAGGCCAGTGGCACCTCGACCCGACACTCGCCAGCAACCGCTGACAGCCGCCCCGCAAGCATCGCCAGCAGGCTCGATTTGCCACAACCGTTGGGCCCGGTGATGGCCAACCGGCGCGGGCCGAACAGGTCGATATCCGGCAGGCTGGCCCCCGAGAATGGCGCCTGCAGGCCGCGCAGGCTCAACACCCGCTTGCCCTCGGGCAAAGTGGCTGCACCACCATGCAGCTGGAGTTCAGGGTTCTCGTCGACCCGCTCTGCGGCTTCGCGCACCGCACCGTCGAGTCCGCTACGGGCCTGCTGCAGGCGCTGCTGCAAGCGTCCGACGCTGGCCTCGCTACGGCTTTTCTGCCGGCCCAGAAGGATCGGCGCCTGGTTGCTGTCCCGTGCGCTACGCGCTCCGCTGGCAGCACGGCGCTGCTGGCGTTGCTGCTGTGCCTGCAACGCCCGCTCGCCCCGTTCGCGCTCGGTGCGGGCGTGCTCCAGCGCATGCCGGGCGGCCTGCCGTTCACGCAACACACAGCTTCGATAGACGCCGTAATTGCCCCCATAGGCGCGCAGGCCGCCTGGCGACAGCTCGACGATACGCTGCATGCCGTCGAGCAGCTGGCGATCATGGCTGATCACCACCAGGCCGCCAGGCCACTGCCGCAAGCGCTCGTAAAGACGTTGACGGCTGGCCTGATCCAAGTGGTTGCTGGGCTCGTCGAGAATCAGCAGATCGGCACCGCTGAGAAACAGGCCAAGCAGCGCCACCCGCCTGCACTCCCCGCCGCTGAGCAGGGCGGCTGGGGTTTGCAGGGTGAGGTGGCCAAGGTCCTCGTTGTGTAATGCCGCGTGCAGCTGTTCGGCGATATCCCAATGGCCTTCGAGCGCCTCGATATCGTCTTCGCCCATGCGCCCCTCGGTCATCCGACACAGCGCATCGAACGGCGTAGCAAAACCCATCAGGTCGACCACCCGAGCGCCATTGGCCACCCCGATATCCTGAGGCAGATAGGCGACCTGCGCCTGCCCCGTGATGCGCCCAGCGCTCGGCTGCAAACGCCCGGCGAGCAGACAGCCGAGCACACTCTTGCCGGCGCCGTTGCGCCCCACCAGGCCGGTGTGGCGGGAATCGAAGGTTTCGCTCAGCTCATCGAACAGCGGCTGGCCATTGGCAAAATGAAAGGACACGCGCTCGAGCGCGATAAAAGACGAGTTCGTCATGGAAGACTCCAGGCAATGCCGTGAAAACGCGCGGCACAAGGCCACGGCGGACGATCACAGGTCGTGCGAGCACGACGGCATTACTGGCGCATTGGACGAAACTCCGGAGGGAAATGAGCGGGTAGGCTAAACCCAAGGTCAGGCCAGGGCAACCGAAGGGGCTCGTAAAACTCCGAAAAGCGCTGGAGGCAGCTCCAAGGCAGAAGCGGCCGTCACTGATCTATTGTGGGAGCGGGCCATGCCCGCGAAAAATCACGGGCATGGACTAGGCGACCCGCCCGTTCCCACAGGATAGGGGGACGGCCGCTTCCGCCACCTTGCGGCCAACGCGCCAACAGAACTCAGCTTTCTTCGCTATCGAGCAACAGGTTTTCCAGCGCCTCGCGGTAGTCGCCCGGCTCCTGCCACAGGCCGCGTTGCTGGGCTTCGAGCAGGCGCTCGATGATGTCCTGCAGGGCACCGGGGTTGTGCTGCTGGATGAAATCGCGGGTGCCCTTGTCCATCAGGTAGGCGTCGGTGAGCAGCGCATACTGGTGGTCGTCGACCAGCTCGCTGGTGGCGTCGAAGGCGAACAGGTAGTCGATGGTTGCGGCCAGTTCGAAGGCGCCCTTGTAGCCGTGGCGCTTCATGCCCTCGATCCACTTCGGGTTGGCCGCACGGGCGCGTACCACGCGCCCCAGCTCCTGCTTGAGGGTGCGGATGCGCGGGGTGTCGGGCTGGCTGTTGTCACCAAAGTAGCTGGCCACCCTGGCGCCACGCAGGGTTTCCACCGCTGCCAGCATGCCGCCCTGGAACTGGTAGTAATCGTTGGAATCGAGGATGTCGTGTTCGCGGTTGTCCTGGTTGTGCAGCACCGCCTGCATGCGCTCCAGGCGCTCGGCGAACTGCTCGCGGGCCGGCGCGCCCTCGACGCCCTTGCCATAGGCGTAGCCGCCCCAGTTCAGGTACACCTCGGCCAGGTCCGCGCGGTTTTCCCACAGGCGCTCTTCGATGGCGTTCTGCACGCCGGCGCCATAGGCGCCCGGCTTGGAGCCGAAGATCCGCCAGCCGGCCTGACGCCGTGCTTCGAGCTCATCGAGCCCGCCGTCCTGCAGCGCCAGGGCTTCCTGCCAGACGCGGGCAGACAGCGGGTTCATGTCCGGCGCCTCGTCCAGATCGGCGACCGCCTGCACGGCGTCGTCGAACAGACGGATCAGGTTGGCGAAGGCATCACGGAAGAAGCCGGACACCCGCAGGGTGACGTCGACACGCGGGCGACCGAGCTGTTCCAGGGGCAGCACCTCGAAACGCTCGACCCGCCCGCTGCCGGCCTGCCACACCGGGCGTACGCCCATCAGGGCCATGGCCTGGGCGATATCGTCGCCGCCGGTGCGCATGGTCGCGGTACCCCACACCGACAGGCCAAGCTGGCGCAGGTGGTCGCCTTCATCCTGCAGGTGGCGTTCGAGCAGGCGGTCGGCGGCCTGCACGCCAAGGCGCCAGGCGGTGGGCGTGGGCAGGTTGCGCACGTCCACGGAATAGAAGTTGCGCCCGGTGGGCAGTACATCGAGGCGCCCACGGCTGGGTGCACCACTGGGGCCGGAAGGCACGAAGCGACCATCCAGGGCATCGAGCAGGCCGCGCATTTCGGCATCGCCACAGGTATCCAGCAACGGGGCGATATGACTGCGTAGGCTGTGCAGCACAGGCGCGCTGAGCGGGCCGACTGATTCGCCACCGTCGATCAGTTGCAAGCCCAGCAGCTCCAGGCGCTCACGGGTATCGCCAAAGCTGCGCCAAGGCTCGTCGCTCAGGCCAGCCAGAACGTCAGGCCGCGGGCCGCTCCACGGCGCAGCCATCTCGCAATCGAGGGGATCGAAGTCGAGTGCCAGGTCATGGGCCAGGGCACGCAACAGGCTGGCATTGCTGCCCTGCCCGTCGCTACGTGGAATGCGCAGCAGCGCCAGCAGGGTGTCGCGGCGCAGCGTTCCGGTCGGCGACTCGCCGAACACATGCAAACCGTCACGGATCTGCGATTCCTTGAGGTCGCACAGGTAAGCGTCGAGCTGCGGCAACCAGCTGGCAGGGTCGTCATTGAGCTGCAGGCCCAGTTCACGGTCGAGGCTGGCCTCGCGCACCTTCTGCAAAATCTCGCCGCGCAGCTCGGCGGCGCGGCGCAGGTCGAGCTGGCTGGCGTCGTAGTATTCGTCGGCCAGGCGCTCCAGATCGCGCAGCGGGCCGTAGCTCTCGGCGCGGGTCAGCGGCGGCATCAGGTGGTCGATGATCACCGCCTGGGTGCGGCGCTTGGCCTGAGCACCTTCGCCGGGGTCGTTGACGATAAAGGGGTAGATATTCGGCAGCGTACCGAGAATCGCAGTCGGCCAGCAGCGTTCGGACAGCCCCACGCTCTTGCCCGGCAGCCATTCCAGGTTGCCGTGCTTGCCGACGTGGATCACCGCGTTGGCCCCGTAGACGTGGCGCATCCAGCAATAGAAGGCCAGGTAGCCGTGGGGCGGCACCAGATCCGGGTCGTGGTAGACCGCTGCGGCATCGACCTGATAACCCCGTGCCGGCTGGATGCCGACGAAGGTCAGGCCGAAACGCAGGCCGGCGATCATCAGCCGGCCTGCGCGGAACATCGGGTCGTTCTCCGGCGCGCCCCAGCGTTCCAGCACCGCCTGGCGATTGGCCTCGGGCAGGGCGGCAAAGAAGCGCTGGTAGTCGTCCAGCGCCAGGCTCTGCGCACAGGGCCGCAGGTCGAGGTTGTCGAGATCGTTGGTCACGCCACCGAGCAGCCCATGAATCAGCGCGGTGCCGCTGGCCGGCAGGCCCTCGACCGGGTAGCCCCGGGCTTGCAGAGCCCGGAGGATATTCAGCGCCGCCGCCGGGGTATCCAGGCCGACGCCGTTGCCGATACGGCCATCACGGGTCGGATAGTTGGCCAGTACCAGGGCGATGCGTTTATCCACAGCCGGCAGGCGCTGCAGGTCAGCCTGACGGCGCGCCAGCTCGGCGACGAAATCCATGCCCGGCAGGTGTGCGCGGTAGCACACCACATCGCTCTGGCTGCGCTCGCTACGCCAGGCCAGGCCCTTGAAGCTGATCGGTCGGGTGATCAGCCGGCCATCCAGCTCCGGCAGCGCGATATGCATGGCCAGGTCACGGGGGCCGAGGCCCTGGGCGTTGCCCTGCCATTGCTCTTCGCTGTCCAGCGCGCAAAGCGCCTGCAGCACCGGCACGTCGCGGCGGAACGGCCGTGCCTGGGGCGACTCGGGGTTGGACTGGGCGAAGCCGGTGGTGTTGATGATCAGGCTCGCGCCCGCTTCGTCGAGCCAGTCCTCGACCTGGGCCAGGCAGGCCGCCTCCTTGAGGCTGGCCACCGCGATGGGCAGCGGGTTGAGGCCCTGGGCCTGCAGGCGCTGGCAGAAGGTATCGACGAAGGCGGTGTTGGCCGCCTGCACATGGGTGCGATAGAACAGCAAGGCGGCAACCGGGGCATCGGCCTGCCAGTCAACGCGCCAGTCCTGCAGCGAGGCATTGCCGATACGCGGGTGATAGAGGCCAACCCGTGGCAGCGGGTGCGGCGGCTGCCAGCCGTAGTCCCGGCCCAGGTAACGGTCGGCGATGCAGTTGAAGAACTGCCGCGCATTATCCACACCGCCCTGGCGCAGGTACTGCCACAGGCGTTCGGCATCGTCGGCGGCCACGTTGCCCAGCGCCGTGAGCTCGGGGTCGGGGTTATCGCAACCCGGCACCAGGATCAGCGTCTTGCCCTGCCCTGCCAGCTCCACCAGCCGCTCGATGCCGTAGCGCCAGTAGCTGACGCCGCCATGCACGGAAATCATGATCACCTTGGCGTGCCTGAGCACCTGCTCGACATAGAAGTCCACCGAGGCGTTGTTGCCCAGCTGCGCCGGGCTGGCCAGGCGCAGGCTGGGGTAATCCTCGGGCAGATGGCGGGCGACTTCGGCCAGCAGCGACAGGTGCGAATCACCGGTGCACAGCACCACCAGCTCGGCGGGGGTCTGGCCGAGGTCGGCGATGCTGTCGGCCGGCAGCGACTGGCCGGGCTGGGTACGCAGCAGGTGCATGACGGGCGCCGGTTACGCCAGCGCCGCTTTCAGCTCGGCCGTGATGGCCGTGTGATCGAGTTCCTGGCCGATCACGATGAGGCGGGTTACCCGCGCTTCATCGGGCTTCCAGGCGCGGTCGAAGTGCTTGTCGAAGCGTTGACCAACGCCCTGCAGCAGCAAACGCATGGGCTTGTTCGGCACGGCGACGAAGCCTTTCACGCGCAGAATGCCGTGTTTGCCGACGACCTCTTTCAGGGCGCTTAGCAGGCGCGCCTCGTCTGCTTCCGGTAGTTCCACGTGGAACGAGTCGAATTCGTCGTGATCGTGGTCTTCATCTTCGCTGTCGTGGTGGGTCTTGCGGCCTTCGATATGCAGCTCGGTCTCGCTGTTCAGGCCCAGCAGCACATCGAGCGGCAGCGAGCCGCCATGGGCCTCGACCACCTTGACCGCCGGCGGCAGCTCCTCGGCCACTTCGGCGCGCACCGCTGCCAGCGCCTCGGCATCGAGCAGGTCGGCCTTGTTGAGGATCACCAGGTCGGCGCTGGCCAGTTGGTCGGCGAACAGCTCGTGCAGCGGCGATTCGTGATCGAGGTTGGGGTCGAGCTTGCGCTGGGCATCGACCTGATCGGGGAAGGCGGCGAAGGTGCCGGCCGCCACGGCCGGGCTGTCGACCACGGTGATCACCGCATCGACGGTGCAGGCATTACGGATTTCCGGCCAATTGAAGGCCTGCACCAGGGGTTTGGGCAGGGCCAGGCCGCTGGTTTCGATGAGGATATGGTCGAGATCGCCGCGGCGCTCCACCAGCTCGCGCATCACCGGGAAGAACTCTTCCTGCACGGTGCAGCACAGGCAGCCGTTGGCCAGTTCATAAACCCGGCCGTTGGCTTCTTCCTCGCTGCAGCCGATGGAGCACTGCTGGAGGATCTCGCCGTCGATGCCCAGCTCGCCGAATTCGTTGACGATCACCGCGATGCGCCGGCCCTCGGCGTTTTCCAGCATGTGGCGCAGCAAGGTGGTCTTACCGGCACCGAGAAAGCCGGTGACGATGGTGACGGGAAGTTTGGCGAGCGTTTTCATGGTGGCCCCTGGCGTCTGCAGAAACGGCGGGCGGGCAATAGGATGGCAGGCACGAGCAGGGCTCACGCGAAGGCATCACCGGATCACCCCGCCCGGTTGTCGAAAGCGTTATCGAGGCAGGTCTCCTGGCTGGCAGGTCATGGCACGCGGCCGGCCTTCCCGGTCTCCCAGTGGCGATTGGCGACGCACTCGCTGCTTACAGTTGCGGGGGCAGCCACGGCGATCCGTGTTCCCTCTTGAACCTGTTAGAAGCCTTCTGAACAGGTTTCCTCTCCATGGCGACCCATGGAGAACCTCGAAGACCGCAAGGCTACGCAGAGCCTGGGTAACGGTCAATCGCGGCGCGACCTGCAGCATATTGACGCTCTGGCCGCTTCGTGGTGTTCTTGCCCGGTTGTTTCAGGTGTCTCACGCCGCCGCGCGTGAGGTGAAACGGGAAGCCGGTTAGAGTCCGGCGCTGCCCCCGCAACGGTAAGCGAATGCCAGGATCGTTTTGGCCACTGTGCACACGCATGGGAAGGCCGATCCCTATCGCCGCAAGGTGATCGTCGTGAGCCCGGAGACCGGCCTGAATCCTCTGTTTGGCAACCCGCGGTGGGCGGGCACGCGCCGATCGCTGCCTGCTCGTGCGGGCTGTCTCGCCGTGTCCTGCTGTGCCGTTTACCCCTGAGGTCTACGATCATGTCCAGCAGTGTCCTTTCCGATTCCGGCGCCTCTGCGCTCCCCCTGTCGCAACGTATCCTGCTCGCCGTTGGCAGCTGCGTGCTGGGCGCCGTGCTGATCTTCTTCGCCGGCTTCTCCCAGGTCGAAGCCCTGCACAACGCCGCTCACGATACCCGGCATAGCGCCGCGTTCCCCTGCCACTGAGGGCACCAGAATGATCAAGCGTATCGCCCGGACCGCCGGGTTCGCCGGCCTGCTCGCCGCCATCGTGCTGACCCTGCTGCAGAGCCTGTGGGTAACCCCGTTGATCCTGCAGGCGGAAGGCTTCGAGATCGCTGAGCCGGCAGTTATCGAACAGAGCCATGACGCCACCGCAGCCCACGACCATGGCGCGAGCGGCCATAGCCACGACGGTGAAGCCTGGGCCCCGGAAGACGGCTGGCAGCGCCTGTTATCCACAGGCCTGAGCAACCTGGTCGTCGCCGTCGGCTTCGCGCTGATGCTCGCCGGTCTGTTCACTCTGCGTGCCCCCGAGAAAACCTGGCAGGGCCTGCTCTGGGGCCTGGCGGGTTTCGCCACCTTCGTACTGGCACCCTCCAGCGGCCTGCCGCCGGAACTGCCAGGCACTGCCGCGGCGGATCTGCTGCTGCGCCAGTACTGGTGGATCGGCACCGCGGCCTCGACCGCCGCCGGCCTGGCGCTGCTGGCATTCGGCAGCAACTGGCTGCTGCGCATTCTGGGCGTGATGATTCTCGCCCTGCCCCACCTGATTGGCGCGCCGCAGCCCGAAGCACATGAAAGCCTGGCGCCCGAAGCGCTGGAGCATCAGTTCATCCTCGCCTCGCTGCTGACCAACGCGGTTTTCTGGGCCGCCCTGGGCCTGACTGCCGCCTGGTTCCATGGCCGTGGGCGCCAGCCGCAGTGAATGAGCGGCCCATCCTCGTCGCCGGCCTGGGTTGCCGGCGCGAGTGCTCGCGCGATGAGCTGCTGGCCTTGCTCGACAGCACCCTGGCCGAGCAGGGCTCGAGCACGGCCAGGCTGACGGCCCTGGCCAGCAGCGCCCACAAGGCGGCTGAACCTGGCCTGCAGCTGCTGGCCGCGCACCTGAACCTGCCGATCCACTTCCTGCCCGCCGAGGTGCTGGCGGGTTACCATGGGCGCCTGACCGACACCTCGGCCAAGGCGTTGCAGCTGACCGGCACGCCAGGCGTCGCCGAAGCCAGCGCCCTGGCCCTGGCCGAGCAGCTGAGCGGCCGACCCGCTCGCCTGTGGATAACCAAGCGCAAGAGCGCTGCCGCCACCCTGGCCGTAGCCCGAGTCGATGGATAGGGATCACGCCCTGTCGAGCCACCGGGATTTTCATCGGTCGATACAAGACGCCGCCACCCATATTCAGGAACCCCATGACCGTCTACTTCATTGGCGCCGGCCCCGGCGACCCCGAGCTGATCACCGTCAAGGGTCAGCGCCTGATCCGCAGCTGCCCGGTGATTCTCTACGCCGGCTCCCTGGTGCCCGAGGCGGTGCTCGACGGCCACCAGGCCCATCAGGTGATCAATACCGCCGAATTGCACCTGGATGAAATCGTCGCCCTGCTGCACGCGGCCCACGCCCGTGGCGAGGACGTGGCGCGGGTGCATTCCGGCGACCCGTCGCTGTATGGCGCCATCGGCGAGCAGATTCGTCACCTGCGCGCGCTGGGCATCTCCTTCGAGATCATTCCCGGCGTGACGGCCACGGCCGCCTGCGCGGCGCTGCTGGAAAGCGAACTGACCCTGCCCGAGGTGTCACAGACGGTGATCCTCACCCGCTACGCCAGCAAGTCGCCGATGCCGGCCGGCGAGCAGCTGCAAGATCTCGCCCGCCACGGCGCGACCATGGCCATCCACCTGGGCGTTCAGCACCTGGCGAAGATCGTCACCGAGCTGCTGCCGCACTACGGCGCCAACTGCCCCATCGCGGTGGTGCACCGCGCCAGCTGGCCGGATCAGGACTGGGCGATCGGCACCCTGGCGGATATCGAGGCGAAGGTCAGCGCCAGGGGCTTCAAACGTACCGCGCTGATTCTCGTCGGCCAGGTACTGGGCGCGGAGGACTTCGCCGACTCGGCGCTCTACCACGAAGGCCACCGCCACCTGTTCAGGTCAGGCGCTGCAGACGATACAGGCTCTCGCTGACCTGGCCGCGGTTGTCGGCAATGGCGATCTGCGCGCCCTGACGGGCCAGGCGCTGGTTGAGGTCGCTGGCGTACAGCTGCTTGAGGAAGGTCGGGTAATCGAGCGCCCCATGCTGGCCGAACAACCAGGCATGCAGTGCGGGCAGATGAAAGCTCCACGCCCCTTCATGGCAATCGAAACCGGCCTCGCGCAGCCGTACGATCAGTTGCTGATCACCCTGCAGCACAGCCGCGCAATAGGCATACAGCGTATCCAGCCATTTGCTCATATCAGTTGGCAACCACCGGCAGTTCGATACGGAAACAGGCCCCGCCTTGCTGATTGCTCACGCTCAGCTTGCCGCCCATCTGGTTGACCAGGCCGTAGCTGACCGACAGCCCCAGGCCGGTGCCCTTGCCCACCGGTTTGGTGGTGAAGAAGGGGTCGAATACCCGATCCAGCAGCAGCGGGTCGATGCCGCCGGCGTTGTCCTGAACCTGCACGATCACCTTGTCGTCCTCGCGGTCACTGCGCAGCAGGATACGGGGCTCCAGTTCCGGATGCTTGTCCCGGGCGCTGAGCAGCGCGTCCTTGGCGTTGACCAGCAGGTTGATGATCACCTGCTCGAGCTGGTCGGCATGCCCGCGCACCTGAGGCGTGCCGCACAGCTCCAGGGTCAGGTCGATGTCACGCACCAGTTCGCCCTCGCGGATCAGGGTCACGGCACCCTCGATGGCATCGTCCGGGCTGAACAGGTCGTCCTCGACCTCGGAGCGCCGCCCGAAGATGCGCATGTGGTTGATGATCTTCGCGGCACGGGTGATCTGCTGCTCGATACGTCCCAGCTTGTTCTTCAGGTACTCGGGGTTGGCCGAGCCGTTTTCCACGCCCTTGAGGGTGTTGGTCAGGGCGATGCGCATGACGTTGAGCGGCTGGTTGATCTCGTGGGCCAGCCCCGTGGCCATCTCGCCCAGCACCGCCATCTTGGCGCTCTGGTTGAGCATCTGCCGGGCCTTCTGCAGCTCGGTATCGTCGCGGCCGACGGCCTGCACCTCGAGCAACTTGCCCTGCTCGTCGAACACCCCGCGCTCGGACAGCACCCACCAGATGTGCTCGCGGCCGGGCAGGTCCATGCGCACCAGCGCCGTGCCGACCGGCTCGTCAGGTGTCAGTTGGCGGTGGCGCTCGCGAAACTGGGTCAGCTCCTGGGCCGACAGGTAGCTGGCCAGGCTGGTGCCCGGCAGGTTTTCCTGGCGGATGCCCAGGTACTGGGCCAGCGGCCGGTTGGCGTAGACCAGGGTGAGGTCGGGGCGATAGCGACAGATGATCGCCGGCGAGTCCTCGACCAGGATGCGGTAGCGCTCCTCGCTCTCGCGCACCCGTTCGGCGGCCAGGGCGGCATCGGTCACGTCCAGGCACAGGCCGACCGCCTCGATGGGGATGCCCCGCTCGTCACGCAGCAGCTTGGCCTCGTCCTGCAGCCAGTGGTAACGGCCATCGCGGTCGAGCAGCCGGTAACGGCAGCTGGCCACGCCCTGGCTGAGCAGGCTGCGGGTGTGGGCGAAGTAGATGTCGCGGTCATCGGGGTGGATGAAGTCGGCCACGCTGCGCTGCACGAAGTCGTCCAGCGTCCAGCCCAGCAACGCACTGCAGCTGTCGCTGCAGAACACCGGCACGAAGGCGCCGTCGTCGTAGCGATTCACATAGATCACCGCCGGTGCACTGGCGACCAGGCTCTTCAGGCGCGTGGTGGCGGCGTCGGCCTCGACCTCCTTGAGCTTCATGTCGTTGATGTCCAGCACCGCGCCGACGATACGCCGCTGGCCATTGGCGTTGAGGATGCGCGTGTGGATGCGGAACCAGCACAGGGCGTCCTCGGCATCGCGCAGGCGCACCACCTGTTCGAAGGCACGGCCGCTCAGTTCGGCATCGCCCAGGCGGATGCGAAACTCGTCGCGATCGGCCGCGTTGAGCAGCTCCAGCCAGTCGGCCAGGGTGACTGCCGCACCCTGGGTGAAACCGAAGCGCTGCATCAGGCAGGGCGCCAGCAGAAAGGCGCCACTGCGCGGCACGTATTCCCACCAGCCGGTACCCAGCAGGTTCTGCAGGATGTCCACCCGCTCGCCATGCACCTTGCGATTCTGCTCGTCGAGGCGTTGCAGCAGCGGAGCAGCGACATGGGCGAACAGATCCAGCCAGTCCCGGGTATTGAGCTCGGGCATGCTCTGGTGGGCGACGTACGGCGAGCACAACAGCCAGGCGCGGATGCCCTGGTGATCGGCATACGGCACCAGCCACACCGAGTCGGCGGCGTGCCACTCGGTCATCCCGGCATCACCGCGCAGCCACTGCACCGGCTGGTCGCCGGCATAGTGCTGCAGCTCGCGCGGCAGGTGCTGGCCGTCGTCCCAGAACACCGGCGTCAGGGCGTCCCGGTAATGACCGACGACCTGCCAGCCGCCGCGCAGGGTATCCGGCAATGCCAGGGCCACGCAGGCCATGCGCAGGGCCTGGGCCATGGCGCCCAGCCAGTCGTGGATATGGCGCGGAAACTCGACGCGTTCGGTGCCGCGCACGGTCTGCGCCACGGCGCTGATCTGCGAGAACACCTGCAGGCGCTGCTCGCAGGCATGCAGACGGGCCAGGAAGTCGCCCACCTCGAAGGCCTGCAGCGACCAGCCCTGCACTTCGGTCTTGAGCCAGCCACGGGTGTGCAGGATGCCACCATCACGGGTGACGAAGGACAGGTCGAGCATCTGCTGGGCGAAAGCCGCCAGGTCGGTGACCAGATAGCGGCTCTGGCCATGCAGCAGCTGCTCCAGCGGCAGCACCTGGGAAATCGCGATGGGCAGACGATCGGACAGGCTGCCGGAGACTTCGAACACGCGCCCCAGGGCGTCGATGGACAGGTTCAGGCAGGGGCTGTTGGCCGATAGGGTGAGCGGCGGCGAGACGATGCCTGTCTCGAGGGGCACCTGGGTGTCCTCGCCGCGTTTGAACCAATCCTTGAACACTTGCATTGTCCGGCCCACCTACCATGATTAGCGCCGCGGGCGGATGAAACTCCGCCAACCTGAACCGGGCCGCCACGCCCTTCTTCCCTGGATACCCGTTGTCGCCATGGCCTACTTCGTACTGCTCGGCTGGCTGGCTGCCTGTGCATGGCAAGATGCGCAGCAGCGGCGCATCAGCAACCTGCTGACCCTGGGTGCCCTCGCCGCTGCCCTGCTCCACCTGCTGGCCCTGGGCAGCAGCTTCACCGGTGCCAGCGTCCAGGCCGCCGCCCTGGCGATGGGCGCGGCGTGCCTGCTGTCACTGCCCGGCTACCTGACCCGCCAGATGGGCGCCGCCGACGTGAAGATGCTGCTCGCCCTGGGCGCCGCCAGCGACGGTGGCCATCTGTTGTTCAGCGTGATCGGCGCGGCGCTGGCACAAGTCGGCTGGCTGATGCTGCTGCGCGCCAAGCCGACCATCGGCCTGGCCCTTCCCGAAAAATGGCTGTTCCTGAGAACCGTCACAGCGAAGAAGATGCCTTACGCACCCTTTCTGTTTACCGGCTTTGCATTGGCGGGCATCTGGTTATAGATAACAGGCAAGTTGTTGAAAGAGGATAACCAAGGGATCGAACTTCTCCTATAACACTAAAGTGATAAACCGGCTTGAACGAAGCCAAAACCTATACCGACAACCACTTTTGACACTATATGGGCCGCTGACTATTCTGCGATTGATACCTTTTAAATAGGCAGATGCTTCGCATGGACCGCATTAACACCCTGCGAATAATGGTCGTCGACGACGAACCCATCATTGTCGAGGAACTCGCCGAGTTTCTCGAACAACTGGGTCATGACGTGACGTCATGCAATAACACTCACGACGCGCTGCAGGCCTTCCAGGCGGATGAGCGCATCGCCATCGTGCTCAGCGACATGCACATGCCAGGGCTCACCGGCGTGCAGCTGGTGGGTGAGCTGGCCAGGCTGGCACGGCCGGGGCGCCTCTACGAGACGGCCATCTTCACGGGGAGCACCGACAAGCAGGATGTCATCCTCGCCTTGCGCGCCGGGGTGAGCGACTACTACCAGAAGCCGGTGAACCTGCAGGAACTGGAAGCGGGTGTGAAGCGCCTGCAGGAACGTGTCGAGCAGAAGATCAAGGAACAGCAGATTCGCCAGCAGATCCAGGATCTCGCCGCTTCGCTGCATGAAATGCACAGCGATCTGATACCGACCATGGCGATCAAGAACGTCGCACAAATGAGTGCAACGGCCGATACCATTCCCGAGCCCTTCGACAAGTTGTCACGCCGGCAACTGGCCGTTGCGCAACTTATCGCCAAAGGGATGACCAACTATCAGATATCCTGCGAACTGGGCATTACGGAAAACACCGTCAAACTTTATGTCTCGCAGATATTGCGCTTGACCCGCGTGCACAATCGAACGCAACTGGCCTTGTCCTACCCATCCCATGGGTAAAATTTGTAAACGCCTGGATAATCTGGGCCATCCATTCGCATTAAGAAGTTGTTCAAGTCGCCTGGCTGTACAACTTCAATAACGCGTTCGACGGCCAGTTCGGCTACTCGCCCAATTCACCGCCGGCATCCTGTTCGAAGAACTCCGGAATCGGATGCTTGTGGCTGTCGAGCCAACGCTGAAGCGCCAGCTCGCGCTCGGCGGGGGTGGACACCTGCGGGTGCGGCGTCGCCAGTTGGCCCTCACGCTGCAGGCGCAGCCAGTGGGCCGTCTGGGTTTGCACCTCGTCACCCACCAAGCCGCGCCCATGGCCCTCGTCGGCGGCCAGGCAGCAAGCCGGCAGGGCTGCCAGCAATGCACAGCCGATGATCATGCCTTTCATGGTGCTCTCCTCCTGGCAGCCGGCGCTGGCCGGGTTCAATTGACGCTGGCAGACGTTTCCTCGATCGGCACCACGCGCACGAAGCCACCATCGTCCGGCACGATCAGGCGGCCCGCGCGCATCTCGATTCCCGCACGCACGGGCACCGTGGCGGCAGGCGCTGGAGCGCTTGCAACGGCAGGTGCACTGGCGACCACTGGCGCAGCCGGGGCCGGCGCCGCGGCGGGGGTGGCCACCTTGGGCGCTGCGGCCACTTCACGGGGTGCTGGAACGGCCGCAGGCGCCGGCCGAGGTGCGGCAGCCGTCAGCGTGGCAGCAGGCGACGAGGCGCGAGCGATAACCGGCGCCGGCGTTGCGGCGGCGACAGGCGCGCGCTGAGCAGCAGGTACCGGTGGCGTGGTCGCGCCCGCAGCCGGTTCTGCCTTGGCCACCATGGCGGGCACCGCGGCGGTCGGCCTGGCCGAGGTGCCGGCCAGGGACAATGGCACCACGGGCGCTGGCCGGAAGTTGGACAGCCGCGGTGCCGGAACGGCAGGCGCCGCCGCGACGGCGGGCTGCACCGCGGGCACCACGGGTCTGCTGACTGGCGGCGCCTTTGCCGGCGCCGCGGCAGCCGGAACAACTGGCGCCTTGGTGGCCGGCGCGGGAGCCTCCTGCGGGATCACCTGCACCTTGGCTGCAGGTGCCGCGGCGGGTGGCGTCGGCAGGCTGGCGTTGTTGCTGCGCATCGCCTGGGCGCGTTCCTCGGCGGCGCGCAGCTGGCTGGCCGAGAACCCCATGCGCTCGGCCAGGGCATTGGCCTGGGGACGCATGCCTTGATAGATCAGCAGGGTCAGCAGGTTGAGCGCTGGCTGCTGCTCGGTCTCGTTGAGCTCGAGGGCGGTGAGCAGCTCGAAGCGTGCCTCGTCCAGACGCCCGAGGTTCATGTACACCACACCGAGGTCGTTGCGAATCGACGCGCTGGTCGGGTCCAGGCCGGCCGCCAGGCGCAGATGCTCGAGCGCTTCGGGGTAGCGCCCTGCCGCGCTGGCCAGCTGACCGAGGCCCTGCTCGCCCTGGGCCTTGAGGCAGGTGCGGGTCAGGCTGGCGTAGAGCTCGCCGGCATCCGGGCGATTCAGCGAACGGAGGATGCGCGCCTTGGCCAGGCGCGCCTGGGGCAGGCTGGCGGGCAGACGCTCCAGGTTGGCCAGCGCTGCATGCAAACGTCCTTCCTCGGCCGTCTTCTGCGCCAGGTTCAGCGCCAGTTCCTGATCCTGGGACAGGGGCGCACAGGCCATCGCAATCGCGTCGGCCTTGCCTGTCAGCCAGGGCGACTGGGCCGGGCCACTCGCGCAGCCGGCCAACAGCCCCATCACCCCCACCACGGTCACAACAGCTTTCATCTCAACTCCCCCAGGGCACCGACGATCGCAATGAAGCCGGGCCCCGCCAATACGATCAACAACGCCGGAAACAGAAACACCATCATGATGACGGACATCTTGCCGGACAGTTTGGAAACCCTTTCCTCGAGCGCCGTGTGATGGCGGTCATCGATCAGCTCCTTGAGCCGCAACAACGAGGCCATGGCACCGCCGCCCTGGACGATAAGCTGTTCGAGGATCACCACGCAATCGGTCACCTCGTAGACTTCCAGCGTGGCCGCCATGTCACGTAATTCACGGCCCAACTCGAGCCCGGCATCGACCCGCGCCAGCACCTGGCGCAGTTCGGCGCTGAGGTTGGGCAGGATGCCTTCGGCCTCCTTGGCGAGCACCCGCAACCCCTGTTCGACGGTCATGCCGACATCGAAGAGGATGCGCAGCAGCGGGATGAAGGTGGTCACCTCCTCGGCGAGTGCTTCCTGGCGATGCTTGGCCGCCCAGGCCAGCCAGCGCTTGGGCAGCAGGTAGCCGATGCCCAGGGCGAACACCGGCGCCAGCCAGACCGGCTGCGGCGGCCGGCTCATCAGCAACTGGACGATGAGCACCAGGGCCAGCAGGACGATCGGCAGGCCCAGCTGGATGGCCGAGAACATCGACTGCTGGCTGCGCTTGCGCCAGCCCAGGCGGTTGAGCAGTTGCAGGGTTTCGCTGTCCATGCTCAGGGTGCGGCGGCCCAGGGAGCTGCCGCCGATACCGCGCATCACGCCGCCACCGGACACCCGCGACAGCGTGCCCATGCGCTGGCTGAACTGGCGCCGCGCGCGCAGATCGGCATAGGCCAGGTACAGGAACAGTAGCGCCAGCGCCAGTTGCAGCAGGGCACTGAGCAGCAACAAGGCGCTCATCACAGGCTCCTCAGCATGCGCCACAGCGCCAGGCTGCCGAGGGCCTGCAGGACGAACGCCAGGAACAGCACCATGCGCCCCGAGGAGACCTGCCACATGCCCAGCATGAACTGCGGGTTGGTGATGAAGATGTACAGGGCCAGGGCCAGCGGCAGGCCGCCCATCACGTAGGCGCTGATGCGCGTTTCGCCGGTCAGCGCGCGCAGCCGGCGAGCACTGTGCTCGCGCTCGCGAATCAGCCGGATCAGGTTGTTGAGCAGTTCGCTGCTGTTGCCGCCGTAGCGCTGGTTGACCCGCACGCCCAGGGCCAGCACCTGAAACTCGTCGCGCTCGTAGAGATCGGCGAAATCCTGCAGGGCATCGCCCAGGCTCATGCCGCGCTGCACGTTGCGGCGGGTACGGGCCATGGCGCCGCGCAGCGGTTGCGGCGCGGTTTCCATGGCCAGCATCAGGGCGTCGCCCAGGGGCCGACCGGACTTGAGGCTGCGGATCACATGATCGAGAAACACCGGCAGCTGCTCGATCATGCGCAGCACCCGGCGCCGGTAACGCAGCGCGATGAACAGCCGGCCGGCGAGCAATGGCCCCAGCAGCATGATCAGCAGGCCCAGCCAGTGGCCGACGATCAGGCCCAGCACGGCGCCCAGCAACCAGATGAACAGCCACAGGCCCAGCCCCTGGCGCGGCTTGCTGAAGCCGGCGCGCAGCAACAGTCTGTCCAGGTGGCCGATGGCGGCCGCCTGCAACGGCTCCGGCTGGTCGGCCAGAAGGCGCTGGAGCACCTGCTCGGAGGCGGCCTGCTCGCGGCTCCGGCGCAGCATCAACAAGCCCAGGCCCAGCAGCGTCAGGCAGATCATTCCCAGCAACATCGATGCAGTCATCGCGGCTCCCTCGCCCACCCGGTCTCAATCACGGCGCAGCTTGTGCCCGGCCGGGTTCGGCGCATCGCGGCAGAAGGTGCCGCTGCCCGCACGGTCGAGGCGGAACAGGGTATTGGTGACGTACTGGTCTTCGCGCAGGCCCAGCACCTCCACCACTTCGCTGATGCAGCGCCGGCCATCGGGCAGGCGGGTCAGCTGGATCACCACGTCCAGCGCCGCGCAGATGGTCTGCCGCAAGGTGCGCTCGCCCACCTTGGCGCCGGAGAAGCCGACCAGGGTTTCCAGGCGCAGCAGGGCATCCTGGGCATTGTTGGCGTGCACCGTGCTCATCGAACCGTCGTGGCCGGTGTTCATCGCGGTCAGCACGTCGAGCACCTCGGCGCCCCGGATCTCGCCCAGCACGATGCGATCCGGGCGCATGCGCAGGGCATTGCGCACCAGTTCGCGGGCGGCGATCTGGCCGAAGCCCTCGGCGTTGGGCGGTCGGGTTTCCAGGCGCACCACGTGGTCGTGGAGCAGTTCCAGCTCGGCGGTGTCCTCGATGGTGACGATGCGCTCGCGGGGGTCGATCATCTGGCTGAGCATGTTCAACAGCGTGGTCTTGCCGGTACCGGTGCCGCCGCTGACCATGATGTTGCAGCGCCGCCTGACCATCAGCTCCAGGCAGCTGAGAATGGCCTGGTCCAGCGAGTTGCTGGCCAGCAGGTCGGCGCTGCGCAGCATGTCCTTGCGAAACTTGCGCACCGAGATGCAGGGGCCGTCCAGCGCCACCGGCGGAATGATCGCGTTGATGCGGCTGCCGTCGGGCATGCGCGCGTCGACCATCGGCGAGGACTCGTCGAGGCGCCGCCCCACGGGTGCGAGGATGCGCTGGATGACCCGCAGCACATGCTGGTCATCGATGAAGCGCAGGTCGCTGAGCTGCAGCACGCCGCCACGCTCGACGAACACCCGGTGCGGGCCGTTGACCAGGATTTCACTGACCCCTTCATCCTTGAGCAGGATTTCCAGCGGACCGAAGCCGGTCAGCTCGTCGACCAGTTCCTCGGCCAGGCGATCCACCTCGTAACGGGAAATGGCGATCTGCCGGCGGCTGACGTATTCGCTGACCTGCTCGGCGACGAAAATCGCCAGCGAGGTACGCGTGCCCTCCAGCAGGTTTTCGCCCTTCTCCTCCAGCGCATCGATCAGGTAGCGGTGCAGCACCGGTTTGAGATCGTGCACGCCGAGTCGCACGTTGGTACCGCCAAATGGACCTATGGGCATCAGTTGCTCCTCAGAAGGCGTCGCCACCACTGCCCGGCTCCGCCGCGGCGCGGCTCGAACAGGCCGTTGGCCAGTGTCAGCAGGCCCTGGGTCAGGCCGTCACGGGGGGCGAACTCGAACAGCGGCGCGCCCTGATTCTTGGCCTTGAGCCGGGTGACCGGGCTGAGCGGCAGACCGGCCTCGAGCGGCAGCGCGAAAGTCTTGCTCAGCTCCGGCAGACCGGGCGCCACCGCCGGTTGATAACGGTCGACCAGCAACCGCGCGTGATCGAGCTTGATGCCCTTGCTGCGCCACAGGCTCAGCAGCGCCAGGTTGCGCCGGCAATTGGGCACGCTCTGGTCGACGCACCAGAACAGCCGCTGGGCATGGTTGACGAAGGAGCGCAGGCCGTCGCAGTCCGGCTGGCCGCACAGGTTCACCAGCACATGCTGGAAATGCTGACGCAGGCTGCCCAGCAGCAGGAACAGCTCGCCCAGGCTGAAGCGCTCCAGGGCGTCGTCATCCGGGCCATGGGGCAGCACGCGCAGGCCATCGGGATGACGGGCGAAGGCGCTTTCGATCAGGTTCGAATCCAGACGGCGTATATGCCGCAGCGCATCGCCAAAGCAGAACGACGACTCCATGCCGAACAGCTCCAGGCTTTCGCCACGGGGGATGCCCAGGTCGACGTACAGCGTGCGCTGGCCGCGGGCCTGGACCTGCAACGCCAGGTGCACGGCCAGCAGCGCGGCATCGGCATCCGGCTGCACCCCGTAGAGCAGAGTCAACTCGCCCTGCTCGCGGGACGGTGGCAGCTGCGGCAGGCGCTGGGTCAGGCGGCGCACCAGCCCCAGCACCTCGCTGCTGCGCGAGCCGTAGGCGATGAAGTCCCGCGCGCCGGCGCGCATGGCGTTGAGCACCAGCTGGTTGTCCAGGCCGTCGCCGAGGGCCACCACCACCACCATCGGGCGCATGTCGAGCAGCGCTTCGATCAGCGCGCACTGGCCGGTCTGCCCCTCGCGGCTGAGGCCGACGAACACCAGGCAGCTGCCGGTCATGTCCATCAGGCCCAGCACCTCGTCGAGGGTTTCGCCCACGTTGAGCACCTGGCCCTGACCGGCCAGCGCCGCCTGCAGCCATTCCAGGTCCTGCTTGCGGCGGGTCTGTGCGAGGAAAATCTGCTCCATGGCCACTCCCTAGCGCGACAGGCCGTCAGCGCGATGAAAATCGCCGTTCTCGAGAAACAGCTGGCGGAACACGCCCGGGTCGTAATGGCGCAACTGCTCGCCCGGCAGGTCCGGCAGTTGCACGTTGGCAGCCAGCGGCTGCACCAGGTGCGGGGTGACCACCATCAACAGCTCGCGCTCCTCGCGCTCGATGCGCGAGGAACGAAAGAACGCGCCGAGCACCGGCACGTCGCCGAGAAGGGGCAACTTATCCACAGCCGAGGAACTGTTGGTGGAGATCAGCCCGCTGATCACGAAGCTTTCGCCATCGGCCAGGGACACGCTGGTGTCGGTACGCCGCACGTTGAGGGCCGGCACCTGGGTGCCGGCGATGGTGATGCCGGCGGTGAAATCCAGCTCGCTGACCTCGGGGGCCACCTTCAGGCTGATGCGATTGCGCCCTACCACGGTGGGGGTGATGGTCAGGCGCACGCCGAACTCCTTGTATTCGATGGACAGCGAATCGCTGCCGCTGCTGGGCACCGGAATCGGAAATTCGCCACCGGCCAGGAAGCTGGCGCTCTGACCATTAAGCGCCACCAGGCTGGGCTGCGCCAGGGTATAGGCGAAGCCGCTGTTTTCCAGCGCGTCGAGGCCGAGCAGGAACTTGCTGCTGCCACCGCCCCAGAGGATGTTGAAGCCATCCCTGACCAGCGGAAACGGCGCGCCGGAGCCCACGCCACCGACCCCGCCGACCGGTACCGTCGCCGGCCCGGTGCCGGGCGCGCCGATCAGAAAGTTGTTGGAGCCGGTGCCGAAGATGCGCATGCCCACCTCGCGCAACTTGCTGCGCCGCACTTCGACGAAGCGGATATCGGTCTGCACCTGGCTCGGCACGGCCTCCTCGTCGAAACGCAGCATCGGCTCGGCCATCGCAGCGGTGGCGGCACCCTGCACCAGTACCTGGCTCTGCCGGGGTTCGCGGTCACAGGCGGTCCACACCATCAGGCTGGTGCTACCGCCGCGCTTGCCGACCAGCAGGAAGCTGTCCTTGCCGTTGAGGCTGACGTCCGCCACTTCCGGGTCGCCGATCGCCAGCCGGGTGATGGCCACCGGAAAACGCAGCTCGCGCTGCATGCCCTGGGTCACGTCGAATACGGCGGGTACCGGCTCCAGGCCGGCACAGGAGGCGAACGCCGCACCGGGTAGTGCGAGCACGGCCGTTACCAGGCCGGTCAGCAGACGAGAAATGCACGGACCATCGTTCATCGTGTTGCATCCTTGCCATTCAGGGGGTTTGCCGGGTGGCGTCATTGCCGCGGTACACCGGTATGCCGGCTGGCGCCTGCCGGGCCGGTTCGGGTTGCGCCTGAGGCGCGGGCGCCGCGCCACGCAAGGCCAGTTGCTCGAACTGAAACAATTGCCGCTGTGCCTCGCCGACATCCACCGAGGGCTCCTTTCCAGCGTAGTAATCGGCCAGGCGTTTTTCATCCGCACTGCGTACCGCCAGGCGCAGGCTGCCGACCTGGGTAGCCAGCATGAAACGGGTGAGCAGGGCTTCGGGCACGGCCAGCACGGCGGTGGTCGGTGCATTGCGCCGACGCCGGCGTTCCTCATCGGCATCGGCCGGCAACCGGGCGGCTTCTCCTGCGTTGGTGATACCCAGGGTGTCGCCCACGCTCAGCAGGCGCAGGGCCGGAATCACCACCTGGGCGGTCTGCTCGGCATTGCCGTCGCCCTGGCGCAGGTAGAGCAGCACATCGACGTAGTCGCCCGGGCTCAGGTGGCCGCCACCGCCGATTACCTCGTCGACCGCCACGGCCACTGCCCGCTCATGGGGGCGAATCATCCGTGCCAGGGGCCCGGCCATCTCGAACGCGGCCTGATTCAGCACGCTGCCGGCCGGCATGGGTTGCCACAGGGTGCGGCCGATCAACTCCTCGGGGCTGGCGAAGCTGCCTGGCGGCGCGATACGCAGGCGCTCCACGGCAAGATCCTCGCGGCTGATGGCCACCAAGGGCTGTACCGCCCTGGCCAGCACCACCACGTTGACGCGCTGCTGCTCATCCACCTGGGTCTGCAGCTGACTGCCGACGGCGGCCGTCGGCGCCATGGCAGGCGCCGCTGGCCTGGCAGCCGCCTGCTCGGGCTGACGACCGAGGGTGATGCCCCAATACCCGGTGATGACAGCACCCACCAGCAGCACGCCGGCCAGCACCAGCGTCAATCGGCTATTCATGACAGCACGCTCCTTGTTGCCATACACCGGCAAGCACCCGGGACAACCCGCTTCATGCTGACCAATCAGAAGAACAGGGTGGAAAACCCGCCTGAGCTATCGGCTCGAATTCATTGTGGTTTAACAATTATTTATTGGGAAACTTATAGCGGATTTGAACATCAAGATAGAACATACCGTTCGTCGCTGTTACAGTGCCGCAGCATCCCGCCATTACCTTGGCAGTTCGAAAGATAGTGCCTTACCTGTTGAATTCATTAGAAGTAATAGTTGTATTTAATACTTTGTATGTAATACCAAGGTAAGTTTGCGAACGGCACCTGCCCCTTTCAAACTTTCTCTGCAAGTCCCTACGACAGGCGTCCCTGCCTGCCCTGGCTACAGAGGAAGTACCCCCATGTTTAGTCTCATAAACCTTCGCGAAAGAACTCGCCGCTTCTTTACCAATGAAGAAGGTGCGTCGGCGATTGAATATTCGATTATTGCTGCGTTGATTGCAGTGGTTATCGTTTCCGGCGCATCTGCCGTAGGTACCGATATAAACAGCGTATTCAGCTCAATATCGGACGCCCTGCAAGGTGCCACTTCAACTGGGGGCACAGGAGCAGCCGGCGGTACCGGAACTGGCGGCTAATTATTTATCGGGGGCAACGATGATGCGCGAGCACATCCTATTGGTAGACGACGAAGCCGACGCCCTCGAAGAACTCGGCGAGTTGCTCGAGGGTGAAGGTTTTCAGTGCCACTGCGCCACCAACGTCGCGTCCGCCATGGCCTGCCTGGCCACCTGGCCGGATATCGCGCTGCTGATCACCGACCTGCGCATGCCGGACGAAAGCGGCCTGCGCCTGATCCAGAACCTGCGCGCCACGCCCCGTTACGCCACGTTGCCAATCATCGTCATGTCGGGGCATGCCGACATGAACGACGTGATCGGCCTGCTGCCCCTGCAGGTCGTGGACTTCCTGCCCAAGCCCATCTACCAGGAACGTCTGATCGAGGTGCTCAATCAGCGCTTTCCGGTACCCCAAGTTGCCAACTCCTAGGGTCTGTTGCTGGCACGCCACTGCACCCCGCGGTGACAGCGATGCCTGAGCAGCGGTAGAGTCGCCGCCTTACCCAGGCCGCCACGGACCCATGATGCAGGAACACCACGCACGGATCGCCCGGTTGCTGGCTTTCTACCGCAGCGCCTACCTGGCCGACAGCCGCGACCTGAACCTCGACAACCTGACTGCGCTGACCGCCGGGCGCCTGGCCTGGCTTGATGGCCGCGAAGAGCTGGCCAGCGGCGCCCTGCCGCTGCTGGCGCTGGCACCGAGCGTCGGCGCCGAGCTGGAGCGCCAGCAGCGCCTTTACCAACGTGAACTGCAGCTGGTCTACGGCGTGCTGCCGGTGTGCGGCCGTCTGAGCAATGGCGAAGGCCCGGCGACCGCGTTTTGTGCACCGCTGGTGTACTACGAGGCCAGCCTGAGTAGCGGCAGTGAAGGCGATGCGCACCTGTTGGCCATCGATACCCATCAGCCACTGGTGAACTGGCGCCTGCTGCGACAGCTACTGGTAGAGGGTGACAACACCACGCTCGATGATCTGCCGCTGACCGATGCGCCCATCGACGCCCATGTGCTCGGTGATCTGCTGAACTGGATCAAACAGCGCACCCAGGTGGCCGACGTGCTCGGCGCCAGCGGCTTCCCGGCCCTGGAAAGCCAGGACGCGCTAGACAAGGCGCTGCGCCGCCGCAGCCTGTCGCTGCGGGCCGCTGCCCTGGTGGCACTGGTACCGCGAGGCAGTGGTAGCCGTGGCATCGTCCATGAGTTGCAGCAGTTGCAGGCCACGTGCGACTGGTCGGCGCCCTTGCGCAAGCTGCTCGGCGAGCCCCTGCCGGCCTCGCCCCAGGGCGCCAGCACGCCCCACGCCCTGCCGGCCCAGCTCAGCGCTGCACAGAGCCGGGCACTGGCCAACGCCGCGCGCTACCCGCTGAGCCAGATATCCGGCCCGCCCGGCACCGGCAAGAGCTACACCCTGGCGGCGCTGGCCCTGGATCGCTACCTGCATGGCGAGTCGGTGCTGCTGGTCAGCCGCAGCGAACAGGCGGTGCGGGTCATCGGCCAGAAACTGCGCGAGGATTTCGGCCTGCGTGATGCGGTACTCGAGAGCGGTAGCGGCAGCCTCCAGCAAACGCTGCGTGACCGTCTTGCCAGTCTGCTGCAGGGGGAATCGACGAGCGTCGAGGCGCCTGCCGAACAGCAGCAGGAACAGGCACTGCGCAAGCTGATCGACGAAGAGCGGCGCCTGGCCGAAGCCCTTGGCAAGCGCAACCGACAGGCCCTGCGCTGGAGCCGGCTGATCCTGCGGGCCGACCGCGGTGCTCTGGGTTTCTGGCAGCGCCATCTGCTGCTGCCCTGGGTGCGCCGGCGCGTACGCGGCAGCGTGCGGCCCTGGGTGCTGCTCGATGAATTGCGCGAGTGCCAGCAGCGCCGCGAGCAGTTGAGCCGCGACTATCTCAACACCCGACGCGCTTCGCGGCTGCAGCGCCTGCTGGCCGCCGACCGGCAGCTGTTCGTGCAGTACAACCAGGCGATTCGTGCACGTCAGTCGCAACGCCAGCTGGCGCTGTTCGAAGATATCGACCCGCAGCGCCTGCTGACTGCCTTCCCGATCTGGGTGGTGACCCTGGAGGAACTGCACAAGCTGCTGCCACTGCGCGCCGGTCTGTTCGACGTGATGGTCATGGACGAAGCCACCCAGTGCGATATCGCCTCGGCGCTGCCGGCCTTCCAGCGCTGCCGCCGCGCGGTGATCACGGGCGATGCACGTCAGTTGCGCCACCTCTCGTTTCTGTCGCGCAGCCGCGAAGTGCAGCTGCTGCAGCGCAGCGGTCTGCCGGCCGACGAGCGCGAGCGCTGGAGCTACCGCGACAACAGCGTGCTGGATCTGGTCGGCCTGCACCTGCCAGAGCAAAACGCCCTGACCTTTCTCGACGAGCACTTTCGCAGCCGCCCGGCGTTGATTCGCTTCAGTAACCAGCGCTTCTACGACAACCGCCTGCGGGTGATGAAGGAGCGCCCGGGCCTGACCCACTGCGACAGCCTGCAGCTGCAGCGCCTGGCAGGTGAGCGGGCGCGCAATGGCGTCAACCAGGTGGAGCTGGAGCAGGTGCTGCAGCTGATCGACGCGCACATCGGCCGCTTCGCCGACAGCCCGGTCAAGCCGAGCATCGGCGTGGTGTCGCCGTTTCGCGATCAGGTCGAGGCCATCCGCCAGCGCATCGCCGGCCTCGACCTGCAGCGCCTGCGCGATTTTCGTGTGCTGGTGGATACGCCCTATGGCTTCCAAGGCGAGGAGCGCGACCTGATGATCATCAGCTTCGCCCTCGACGCCAGCGCCAGCCAGGCCGCGGTGTACCTGAACCGCCCGGACATGTTCAACGTCGCCATCACCCGTGCCCGCGAGCGCCAGGTGGCGCTGTTCAGCGGCGATGAGCGGCAGTTGGCGGAAGATCATCTCCTGCGTCGCTATCTGGAAAGCTTCGCCGAGCAGACGACGAGCGTGGCCGATCAAGCGGATCAGGACGAGTTCGAGCGCGCGCTGTGCGCCGCACTGCAGGCCCAGGGGGTGTCCACCTGGACGCGCTATCCACTGGCCGGGCTGCTGCTGGACCTGTTCTGCCAGCGCGGTGACAAATGCCTGGCCATCGACCTGATCGGCTTTCCCGGCGAAGGCGAAGGCTTCCTCGAACTGGAGCGCTATCGGGTGCTGGCCCGCGCCGGCCTGGAAATCGTGCCGTTGAGCTACGCCCTGTGGAGCCAGGAGCCGGAGATGGCCCTGCAGGCCTTACTCAAGCGGCTCTAGTGCCCATCAGGGCCTGTCGGCAGCGAACCGTTCGGCACCGACAGGCGGCACTCAGAAGCTATGGCCGAGGTTCAGGTACAGCGCCTTTTCGTTCTCGTCATTGAGGCCATAGCTGAAATTCAGTGGTCCCAGCGGCGTCTCGTAACCCAGGAACACGCTCGCCGCGTTGATGTAGCCGCTGTCGAAGGCGTTGTCGTTGTTCCATACCCGGCCGCGTTCCAGGGAGGCGCCGAGGTAGAGCGGGAAATCCAGCGGCAGGAACGAGCGCGGCGTCATGCGCCGGTAGTACACCATCCGCCCGAGGCTGAGGTTCTGCCCGGCCAGGGCATCCTGGCGGAAGCCCGACAGCTGCTGCGCGCCGCCCAGCTGGAAGCTGGAGGTGACGATTTCCGCGTCGTCCAGGGTGCGCCCGTAGCGGCCGCCGATCACCAGGCTGTGCGGTCCCTGGCTGAACGCCTTGTCGAGCTTGATCTGCCATTGCCGGTAGCGATCGTCGGCACCCAGGCTGGCGTCGTACTGGCGCAGGTTCAGGCTGATCTCCTCGCCCTCGTGGGGAAAGTCGACGTTGTCCAGGGTGTCGAAGGCGTACTGCAGCTCGTAATAGCCCTCGGTAAAGCTGAACTCCGGCTGATCGCGTTCACCGATGCGCACCTCGGCATCGCCCCAGGCCTGGCCGATACCGAAACGCAGCTCGCCGTTGTTGGCGATCTGCCGGCCGAGGTCGAACCCGTAGCCGTAGCGCTGCACCCGGTATTCGGCGATCGGGTCGTTGTTCAGCACGGACTCCAGGTTCCAGGCCTCGGCATGCAGATTGGGCGCCACGAACCAGCGCGAACCGACGTCCAGTGGCTGGTAGAACTCGCTGAACAGCTCCTGGCGATCGCCCAGCTGCACCCGGGTGAGCCACTCGGCACCGAGCCGGTTGATGCCGTTCTTGCGAAAGCTCGCCCCCAGGTTGAAGACGCTGTCGCCGTTGAAATCGTCGGAGAGGTTGAGCCCCAGGCGCAGGTAGTCGGTGCCGGTGCGCTTTTCCCGGGCATCGATCACCAGGGTGTTGCGCTCATCACGGTTGACCACCCGGTACTGCACGCGCTCGAAGTAATCGAGGCCGTACAGGGTGCCCATGTCGCGCTGCAGCTTGGCCATGTCCAGCGGCTCGCCGATGGGCTGGCGTATGTAGTTGCGGATCACCTCGTCGCCGACCTTGGAATCGTTGTCCACCTGGATGGCGTGGATCACCGGCGCCCGCTGCTGGGCGCTGCGCGCCAGGGTCAGCGCGGGGTTACCATCGCCGCGCCGCACCAGGTCCGCGAAGCGCGGCTGCAGCACCTTGGCGGCCTGGTAGCCCGCCTCGATCATTTCCTCGCCGCGGCCGAAATCGGTGACGGCGAAGCGCGCCATGTCCGGCTGCACCAGCACGTCGCCGTCGCGCAGGGTGGCCAGCTGCTCCTCGGAATTGCGCCGGGTCATCATGGTGATCGACTGGTTGAGCACGTCGACCACGGTGAGCAGTTCCTTGCGCGGTTTCAGCGGCGTGCCGATGTCGACCACGATGACCCAGTCGACGCCCATGTCGCGTGCCACGTCGACGGGAATGTTGTCGACCATGCCGCCATCGACCAGCAGGCGACCGTCCAGCTCGACCGGCGCGAACACCGCCGGGATCGACATGCTGGCGCGGATCACCTGGGGCAGGTGGCCGCTGCGGAACACCACTTTCTGATCGTTGGCGATATCGGTGGCCACGGCGCGGAAGGGAATCGGCAGGCGGTCGAAATCACGCACGTCGCTGCTGCGTACCAGCAGGCGCTCGAGCAGCAGCGCCAGGTTCTGGCCCTGGATCACCCCCAGCGGCAGGCCGAGGCTGCCGTCGTCGCGAAAGCTCAGGCGCTGCTTGATCAGGAAATCGCGGTCATCCTGCTTGCGCCGGAACGGCACGTCGGTGCGCGGCGGATCGTCGGAGAGCACCTGCCGCCAATCCATGGTCAGCGCCACCTCCTCGAGCTCGGCGATGCTGTAGCCCGAGGCATACAGGCCACCGATCACCGCGCCCATGCTGGTGCCGGCAATGGCGTCGATGCGCACGCCCTGCTCCTCCAGCGCCTTGAGCACGCCGATATGGGCCAGGCCCCGCGCAGCGCCGCCGGACAGCACCAGGCCGACCTTGGGCTGGGCCTCTTGGGCAACACCGAGGAGGGGAAACAACAGGAGCAGGAGAACGAGCAGACGACGCATGGCACATCCCTGGCGTTGGGCGAAAAGGCGCTATTATAGGAGCCTCCTCGCCCGGGATGCGCGCCGTGCAAATACTCGGTTGCAATCAGTGCAGGCGGCGCGGCTCGCCAACCAGCGGGTCGTGGAAACTGGCGATTTCCGATTGCAGGCGACGATTCTCGCCATAGGCCTCGATGGCGCGACGGTAACGCATGCGCTGCTCGTCGAGCAGCTTGCGGCGGGCTTTCACCACGCTCTGGTCCGGGTGCAACGCTTCATCCACATGGCGAGCCATGGCAGGTCTCCAGGTTGAATTACGGGAGACCAGCTTCAGCGACCGTCATGACAGTTTGAGGAAACACCCGTGACGCCTGGGTGACGACCGCGCTCAGGCACCTTCTTCGTGGGCTTTCACCGACTTGGCCGACAAGCGCAGGCTGCGCAAGCTGCGTTTGACGCTCTTGAGGTGGTTGACCAGGCTCGGCCCACGGGCCATGGCCACGCCCATGGCGAGCACGTCGATGACCACCAGGTGGGCGATACGCGAGGCCAGCGGCGTGTAGATCTCGGTGTCTTCCTGCACGTCGATGGCCAGGTTCACCGTGGCCAGCTCGGCCAGCGGCGTCTGCCCGGGGCACAGGGCGATCAGCGAGGCACCGGCTTCACGCACCACGTTGGCGGTGATCAGCAGGTCCTTGGAGCGCCCGGACTGGGAGATGCACACGGCGACATCGGACGGCTTGAGGGTAATGGCCGACATCGCCTGCATGTGCGGGTCGGAATAGGCCGCGGCATTGAGCAGCAGGCGGAAGAACTTGTGCTGGGCATCGGCGGCGACCGCGCCAGACGCCCCGAAACCATAGAACTCGATACGCTGTGCCTGGGAGCAAAGGCCAATGGCCTTTTCCAGTGCTACCGGGTCGAGCTTCTCGCGCACCTCGATCAGGGTATGCAGGGTGGTGTCGAAGATCTTCATGCTGAAGTCGGCGACCGAGTCGTCCTCGTGGATCGCGAACTGGCCGAAGCTCGCGCCGGCGGCCAGGCTCTGCGCCAGCTTGAGCTTGAGATCCTGAAAGCCGCTGCAGCCAATGGCGCGACAGAAGCGCACGATGGTCGGCTCGCTGATGCCCACCAGGTGCGCCAGCTCGGCCATGGAGCTGTGCATGACCGCCGCAGGATCGAGGAGCACATGATCGGCCACCTTGAGTTCCGACTTACGCAGGAGGTGGCGTGACTGGGCGATGTGCTGCAACAAATTCACGGGCAGGGACTCGACTGGCAAAGGATGGTTACGCCGGCTGGCTATTCGAGCGTCACGACTCGGTTATGATCGAGGGACGCCGCCGGGCTGTAGTGATCTTGTAGTTATACTACAAGCCTGGCGACCTCGCACGGACTAACCGAATCGGAGTTCCCATGCAGAGCAATTGCGACATGCTGGTATTCGGCGGCACGGGCGACCTCGCCCTGCACAAGCTGCTACCGGCCCTCTATTACCTGCATCGCGGCGGCCGCCTGCACCGCGGTACGCGCATCCTCGCCCTGGCCCGTAGTCCCCACAGCCGGGCTGCCTACCAGGCCCTCGCCGAGCGCCATTGCCGCGCCCAGGTGGCCCGCGCCGATTTCGACGATGACACCTGGCGCAGCTTCGCCGAGCGCCTGGACTACTTCCCCATGGATGCCTCGCAAAGCGCCGACTTCGGCCGCCTGGGCAAGACCCTGGGCAGCGACCGGGATCGGGTCAGGGTCTATTACCTGGCCACCGCACCGGATCTGTTCGAAGCCATCGCCACGCACCTCAAGGTCGCCGGCCTGGCCGGCGCGGGTGCACGCATCGTGCTGGAAAAACCCATCGGCCATTCGCTGCAGTCCGCCCAGGCGATCAACGCCGGCATCGGTGCGGTGTTCGATGAATCCCAGGTGTTTCGCATCGACCATTACCTGGGCAAGGAAACCGTGCAGAACCTGATGGCGCTGCGCTTCGCCAATGCGCTGTTCGAGCCGGTGTGGCGGGCCGGGCACATCGACCACGTGCAGATCAGCGTGTGCGAAACCCTGGGTGTGGAAAACCGCGGCGCCTACTACGACAACGCCGGCGCCATGCGTGACATGATCCAGAACCACCTGCTGCAGCTGCTCTGCCTGGTGGCGATGGAGGCGCCGGTGCGCTTCGATGCCGAATCGGTGCGCAACGAGAAGGTGAAGATTCTCGAAGCCCTCAAACCCATCACCGGCCAGGATGTGCGCGACAAGACCGTGCGCGGCCAGTACACCGCCGGCAAGATCGGCGGCCAGGAAGTACCGGCCTACTATTTCGAGAAGCATGTCGACAACGACAGCGATACCGAAACCTTCGTCGCCGTGCAGGCCGAGATCAACAACTGGCGTTGGGCCGGCGTGCCCTTCTACCTGCGCACCGGCAAGCGCCTGGCCCGCAAGACCTCGGAAATCCTCATCCAGTTCAAGCCGGTGCCCCACCAGCTGTTCGGCAACGGCCAGGCCAACCAGTTGCTGATCCGCCTGCAGCCCGAGGAACGCATCAGCCTGCAGCTGATGGCCAAGAACCCCGGCAAGGGCATGCGCCTGCAACCGGTCGAGCTGGACCTGAACCTGGCCGATGCCTTCAACAAGCAACGCCGCTGGGACGCCTACGAGCGGCTGCTGCTGGACGTGATCGAGGGTGACTCGACGCTGTTCATGCGCCGCGATGAAGTCGAAGCGGCCTGGCAGTGGGTCGACCCGATCATCAAGGGCTGGCAACAGCACTACCAGAGTCCGCGCCCCTATGCGGCAGGCAGCAATGGCCCGGAGCAGCTCCAGCACCTGCTGGAACGTCATGGTCGCCAATGGATCGATGAGTCCGAGTAACAGGACAAGCGGGCTGACAATGACAGCCCGCTTGATTGTCATGCGTCATTAATCCTTTTGCATGTAAGCATTCGCCTATCAATAACGCGCTATCAAACCGTGAGCCGATTAATAGCGTTGAATTTAATTTCAACGGGGTGGTTACTGTTCAGGGTTCAATAAATTTATTTACCTGACGCTTATCGGAAATACCAAGAATCTATCAGGAAACTTATCCATTTAATATAAAATCTATAACCTTAAAAAACAGATAGTTGCGGATTTTTCGCTAATTCATGGTAACTAATTATTTGGGTTTAAATTACTTAAACTTATAAAATATAAGCTATTAATTTCGAAAGGTTATTAAGCGTTTCTTTTCATTTGCATCTCAGCCGCTAACTTAAAACCTTGCCGAGTTGGATCCAGTGCAATGTCGTAATGAACTTGCCGGTGAAGCACACACAGCTCGCCAATGTTCGGTAGTTAGCAATCAGGAGATGCATCATGGCAGTACAGGCGAAAGTCGCGCCGATTGGCCAACAGGTCACGCAAGCCACCGAACGTACTGTCAGCAATACCCTACCCCTTTCAGAAAGCAGCCATGTAGCGCTCAATATTTCGCCCGAGGCAGTCACCAGCTATACCCGCGAAGGGTCGGATCTGATCGTGCAGATGCAGAACGGTGAGGTTCTGCGCATCAGCAATTTCTACGCCCCGGCCGCACAACCCAGCCAGCTGTATCTGGTGGGTGAAGAAGAACAGCTGCTTGCGGTGGACCTTTCCCAGACGGCAGCTTCGGACGGCATCCTGGCCGCTTCCTATGCATCGGAAGGTACGCTTTCCGGCTTTACCTCTCTGACCTCGGTGGCAGGCGCTGCCGGGGGCACCCTTGGCCTGGGTACGGCTGCCGTTATCAGCGGCGTGGCCGTCGCGGGCGGCGTGGCGGTGGCGGATCAGGTGGACCGTCGTAGCGATAGCGGCAATAACGACGATGGCAGCGCGACGCCGCCCGTCGACCCGGTGGATCCCGTAGACCCGGTAGATCCCGTAGACCCGGTAGATCCCGTAGACCCGGTAGATCCCGTAGACCCGGTAGATCCCGTTGATCCCGTTGATCCCGTTGATCCCGTAGATCCGGTAGATCCGGTAGATCCGGTAGATCCTGGGGATAATGAGCCACCCGCCGCTGCCGGCAATCTCCTGCTGAGCCAGGACAGTCGCTTTCTGACGGGGATCGCAGAGCCCGGAGCCCTGGTCAGGGTCGAGGTCGATGGCAGCCTGTATACCGTCACCGCCGATGCCGACGGCAATTTCGTGGTGGCATTCCCGGCGGCGCTGACGGGCGGCCAGGCCATCAACGTCGTGGTGGTGGATGCGGCAGGCAATGTCAGCCCCCCGGCGTCCCTCAACGCTCCCTTGGTAACCCAGCCTTCGACGGTAGAGCCGAGCAACGGCGATGAGTTGAGCGGCTCGGCGATAGCCAACGCCACCATCATCCTGATGCGCCCCGATGGCGAAGTGCTCGCCCAGACCACCGCCGATGCCAATGGTGACTGGTCATGGATTCCGTCGCCCGCCTGGCCCGATGGCACGCTGATCGATGTGCACACGGTTGCGCCTGGCGGCTTTCGTCCTCCGGTGATCCGCATCGTTATCGACAAGACGCCTCCTGCAGCGCCCACCGTCGAGGCCAGCAATGGCACTCATTTGGTCGGTACCGCCGAGCCCAACAGCACGGTAACGCTGACCATCAATGGCAATACAACGCTTACCGTAACGGCGGCTGCAGACGGCACCTGGTCTTATCAACCCACCCCCGCATTGACCAACACTACATCCGTCACCATCACCGCCACTGATCGGGCCGGCAATATCAGCCAGCCAACCAGCCTGACCATCGACGCTCAGGCTCCAGATCGGCCGACCATCAGCAATAGCAACGGCACGGTTTTCAGCGGTACCGCGGAAGTGGGTAGCACCGTCATCCTCAGCAACTCCAACGGCGTGATTGGTCAGGCGCTGGTCGACGCCAACGGCAACTGGCATTTCACTGCCAGCCCGGCGATCACCAATGGCAGCCAGGTCAGCGTGGTGGCCCGCGACGCGGCAGGAAACGTCGGGCAACCGGAAACCGTGGTGGTGAATAACGCACTGCCCAATGCGCCGGTGATCGCGACAAGCAACGGTACGGTGGTGTCGGGCACCGCGGATGCTGGCAGCCTGGTCACTGTCAGTGTCAATGGCGTGCAGATAGGTAGCGTGACGGCAGGATCCAATGGCGCCTGGTCGATTACACCATCGCCTTCCCTTGCCGATGGCACGGTCATCAGCGCCGTCGCCAGCACGTCGGCGGGCACCAGCGCCAGCACTACCCTGATCATCGATGCCGCACAACCGCTGCCGCCTGTGGTTCAGCCGAGTAACGGTAGCGAGCTGAGCGGCACCGCCGAGCCCGGCGGCAAGATCATTTTGATCTACAACAATGGCGAGCTGATCGGGCAGACCGTCGCCGACAGCAACGGCAACTGGAATTTCATCCCTACCCTGCCACTGGCCGATGGCGCCAACATCGAGGTCGTGGTTCGCGATGCCGCCGGCAATACCAGCGATCCCGCCCCGCTACAGATCGACCAGACACCGCCTGCCGCCCCCCAGGCCGAATCCAGCAATGGCAGCACCCTGAGCGGTAGCGCCGAGGCTGGCAGCACCGTAGTGATCACCGGCCCGGGTGGCGTCATCATTGGTGAAGCGGTAGCCGACGGCAATGGCGACTGGAGCTTCACACCTGCGACGCCGATCAACAACGGCACGCCGCTGACCATCACCGCCCGCGACCCGGCCGGCAACGTCAGCCCACCCAGCACCGTGGTGATCGACTCCGAGGCACCTGCAGCGCCGACACTCAACCCCACCAATGGCGCACTCCTAAGCGGTACAGCGGAACCTGGCAGTACGGTGATCATCCGTATCGATACTTCGCCAGTGACCGAGATCGAGGTGCTCGCGGACAGCAACGGAAACTGGAGCTACACACCCGGCGGGCCGATTGGCAATGGCACCTCCATCGACGTCAGCACCCGAGACGCCAGCGGCAATGAAAGCGCCTCCACGACCGGCAGCATCGATAGCGACGCGCCGGCTACGCCAGTGATCCACCCCAGCAACGGTGGCTTGCTGAGCGGCACCGCCGAACCGGGCAGCACCATCACCATCAACATTCCCGGCGCCGCCGAGCAGACCACCACCACCAATGCCAATGGCGTCTGGACCTTCACCCCCCCGACACCGCTTGCCAACGGCACCACCGTATCGGTCACCGCGACCGACGCGGCCGGTAACCAGAGCCTGGCCGCCGGCCAGACCGTCGATACCACGCTACCGGCGAGCCCGACCATCGATCCAAGCAACGGCAGCCAGTTCACCGGTACGGCCACGGCAGGCGCGCTGGTGGTGCTGAGCGGCCCGAACGGCGCCACCCTGGGCCAGGCCACTGCCGACGGCAACGGCAACTGGACGATCACGCCGCCCACCCCACAGCCCAACGGCACCAGTGTCAGCGCGACGGTGGTAGCCAACGGCCTCAGCAGCGCGCCGGCCATCACCGTGACCGACAACGTCGCGCCGCCGATCCCCACCCTGCAACCCAGCAACGGCAGCCTGCTCAGCGGAACGGCCGAAGCCGGCAGCACGGTGCTGCTGACCGGGCCGGGTGGCGCCGTCATCGGCCAGGCCACTGCCGATAGCCAGGGCAACTGGAGCTTCCAGCCCGGCACGCCGCTGGCCAACGCAACGGTCGTCAACGCCGTGGCCCGCGACGCGGCGGGTAACCAAAGCACGGTGGTCAGCACCACGGTCGACAGCGTCGCGCCGCAAGCGCCGGTCGTCGCCCCGAGCAATGGCACCCGCCTGGCAGGGACGGCCGAAGCCGGCAGCACGGTGATCATCAGCGACAGCAGCGGACGGGTAATTGGCCAGGCGAATGCTGACGCCAATGGCAACTGGTCGCTGAGCCCATCGCCAGCCTTGGCCGACAATGCCACCATCACCGTGGTGGCGCGCGACGCCGCCGGCAACACCAGCGCGCCCGCCAGCCTGAGCATCGATGCCGCTGCGCCCGCCACGCCGATCATCGAACCGAGCAACGGCATCATCCTGCGCGGTTTCGCCGAGCCAGGCAGCACCGTTATCCTGCGCGACGCTGCCGGCAACCTGATCGCCGAAGCCACGGCAGGCGCCAACGGCGCCTGGAGCGCGACGCTGACTGCGCAGTTGCCCGATGGCAGCCGTGTCACGGCGGTGGCCACGGACGCGACGGGCAACACCGGCCCTGCCGCCTCCTTGACCATCGATGGCGTGCCACCCGGGGCTCCCACGCTGAACGTCAGCAACGGTACGCAGCTCAGCGGCAACGCCGAAGCCGGCAGCACGGTGATTCTCACCGGCGCCAACGGTGCAGTGATCGGCCAGGTGATCGCCGACGCGGGCGGCAACTGGTCGTTCACGCCAGCAAACGCCTTGCCCAACGGCACGCCAGTCAATGCGGTGGCCCGTGATGCCGCCGGCAACACCAGCGCCGCCAGTAGCGTGGTCACCGACAGCGTCGCCCCTGCCGCGCCCACCGTGGTGCCCAGCAACGGCCAGCAACTCAGTGGCACCGGCGAGGCGGGTAGCCTGCTGGTGATCAGCGTTGGCGGCACGGTAGTCGGCCAGGTAAGGGTCGATGCCCAGGGTAACTGGAGCTTCACGCCTCAAGCTCCGCTGGCCAACGGCGCCGCGGTGAGCATCGTGGCCCGCGACGAGACCGGCAATCAGAGCGCCCCCGTGGGCATCACGGTGGACGCCGCCGCGCCCAACACGCCCACCATCCAACCGAGTAATGGCACCTCGCTCAGCGGCACCGCCGAGGCCGGCAGCACCGTCATTCTGACCGGCCCGGGCGGCGTCGCCATTGGCCAGACAACGGCCGATGGCAATGGCAACTGGTCGTTCACGCCACAGAACCCGCTGCTCGACGGCACCCAGGTCAGCGTGGTGGCCCGCGATGCCGCCGGCAATAGCAGCCAGGCAGGCGCCACCGTGGTGGATGCTCAGCCGCCCGCCACCCCGACGATCGCGCCAAGCAATGGCTCGACCCAGCTGAGCGGCACCGCCGAGCCCGGCAGCATCCTGGCGCTGACCATCGGCAATGCCGCACCGGTGACGGTTCAGGTCAATCCGGATGGCACCTGGACCTATCCCCTCAGCAGCCCGCTGGCCAACAACACCCAGGTCTCCGTGGTTGCCCGCGATGCCGTCGGCAACACCAGCCCGCCGGCCACTATCACTGTCGACGCCCAGGCCCCCGCCGCGCCGCAGCTCGACCCCAGCAACGGCACCCAGGTCACGGGTAGCGCCGAAGCCGGCAGCCTGATCACCATCACCGGCCCCAATGGCTTCAGCCAGACCACCACCGCCGATGCCGATGGCAACTGGTCGATCACCCCGGCCAGCGCCCTGGCGAACGGCACCCAATTGACGGTTACCGCCACCGATGCGGTGGGCAATCAGAGCCTGCCATCCAGCGTGACCGTGGATGCGACCCTGCCGTCGCGCCCGACCATCGAGCACAGCAACGGAACCGAGCTCAGCGGCACCGCCGTGCCGGGGGCCACCGTACAGCTGACCGACGGCGCGGGCACGCCCATTGGCCAGGCAGTCGCCGACGCCCAGGGCAACTGGACCTTCACCCCGCAGACACCGCTGGCCAATGGCACCACCGTCGAGGCCACGGTCACCATCGCCGGCCTGAGCAGTGCAGCGGCCTCCACGGTGATCGACAACGTGGCGCCCAATGCCCCGACCATCGCCGCCAGCAATGGCACGCAACTCAGCGGTACGGCCGAAGCGGGCGCCACGTTGATTCTCACCGGTTCGGGTGGTATCAGCATTGGCCAGGCGACTGCCGATGCCAATGGCAACTGGACCTTCACGCCTACGCCTGCCCTGGCCGATGGCCTGGTGGTCACCGCCGTGGCACGGGACGCCGCCGGCAATACCAGTGGCCCGGTCACCACCACGGTCGACGCTCAGGCGCCAGCCACACCGACGATCGACGCCAGCAATGGCCTGCAGCTCGGCGGCACCGCCGAAGCGGGCATCAGCGTAGTGATCACCGATGCCAGCGGCCGCGTCATCGGCCAGACCACCGCCGCCGCCGACGGTACCTGGACCCTGACGCCCTCACCGGCGCTCGCCAACGGCACCGTGGTCAGCGCCGCCGCCCGGGACGCGCTCGGCAACACCAGCGCGACGGTCAGCACCACCATCGATACCGTCGCACCGGTTACCCCGACCATTTCGCCCAGCAATGGCGTGGAACTCAGTGGTACGGCAGAGGCCGGCAGCACGGTACTGATCACAGGTCCAGGCGGTACGGTGATCGGCCAGGCGACCGCCGATACGGCTGGCAGCTGGAGTTTCATCCCCGACACTGCCCTGATCGACGGCACTCAGGTGACCGTGGTGTCACGCGACGCGGCCGGCAATACCAGCCCATCCGCCAGCACCGTGATCGACGCCCAGGTGCCGGATCATCCCACCCTCAATCCGAGCAATGGCGTGCAGCTCAGCGGTACGGCCGAGGCCGGTAGCACGGTGATCATCAGCGCAGCCGGTGGTGCCCAGATCGGTACCGCGGCGGTCGACGCCAACGGTAACTGGAGCACCACCCTTAGCCCGGCCCTGGCCGATGGCAGCCTGGTCACCGTGGTGGCCCGCGATGCGCTGGGCAATGAAAGCGCGCCCGCCAGCATCCTGGTCGACGCCATCGCACCCGCAGCGCCGGTGATCGCCCCGAGCAACGGCCAGCTCATCAGCGGCACCGCCGAGGCCGGCAGCACGGTGACGATTCGGGTGGCGGGCAACAGCATCGGTACTGCCGTGGCGGACGCCAACGGCAACTGGACCCTGACCCCGAGCACGGCCGTGGGCAACGGCCTCGCCATCACCGCCACGGCAGCCGATGCAGCCGGCAACGTCAGTGCGCCAGCGGCAGCCGTCACGGTCGATAACCAGGCGCCAGCACAACCCACCATTCAGCCCAGCAATGGCGTTACCTTGAGCGGTACCGCCGAAGCCGGTAGCACGCTCATCATCACCGGCGCGGGCGGCGTGGCCATCGGCCAGGCAGTGGCCGACGGCGCAGGCAACTGGTCGTTCGTGCCGCCGCTGGCGCTCGGCAACAATACTCCGGTTCAGGTGGTGGCCCAGGATGCCGCCGGCAACACCAGCGCACCGGCCAACCTGGTGATCGACGCCGCACCGCCCGCCGCCCCAGTGGTCCGGCCGAGTAACGGCGTGCAGCTCAGCGGTACTGCAGAAGCAGGCGCCACGGTGATACTCACCGGCCCGGGCGGGGTGATCATCGGCCAGACCACCGCAGGCCCCGGCGGCGCCTGGAGTTTTATCCCAACGATGCCGCTGCAGCATGGCACCCTGGTCAGCGTCAGTGCCCGGGATGCCGCAGGCAATAGCGGAGCGCCCTCTGCCGTTACCGTCGATGCCGTGGCGCCCGTAGCGCCGACCATCGAGGCCAGCAATGGCCTCACGCTGCGCGGTACCGCCGAAGCGGGCAGCACGGTAACCCTCACCGCCAACGGCAACACCATCGCCACCCTGACGGCCGATGGCAGCGGCAACTGGACTTTCAGCCCAGGCACCGCCCTGGCCAATGGCGTGGTGGTCACGGTCAGGGCCGAGGACGCCTCCGGCAACCAGAGCCCCGTGGCCAGTACCACGGTCGACAGCATCGCGCCGCTCGCACCTGTCATCGCCGCGAGCAATGGCGTGTCGCTCAGCGGTACCGCCGAGGCGGGCACCACCGTACGCTTGAGCGTGGCCGGCGTGCAGATCGACGAGGTAGTCGTCGACGCCAACGGCCACTGGCAGACCACCCTGACACCCGCGCTGGCCGACAATACCGAGGTCACGGCCATCGCCGTGGACGCCGCCGGCAACCAGAGCGGCGCTGCCCGCGTGACCGTCGACGTTTCGGTCCCCGACCTGCCCGAGGTATTGCCCAGCAACGGCAGCGTGCTCAGCGGCACGGCGGAGCCAGGCAGCACCATCACCATCCGCGTCGCGGGGCAGGCAGACGTGCAGGTCAGCACCGATCCCGTCACCGGTGCCTGGTCACAAACCTTTTCACCCGCCATCCCCGACGGCACTTCGGTCAGCATCACCGCCACCGACGCCACCAACAACGTCAGCGCGCCGGCCATCGTGGTGATCGACAGCGTGGCCCCTGCACTGCCCACCATCGCGCCCAGTAACGGTAACCTGCTGACCGGCACCGCCGAAGCCGGCAGCACGGTGATCCTCACCGGCCCGGGCAATATCCAGATCGGCACCACCACCGCCAATCCCGACGGCACCTGGAGCTTCACACCGCAGACGCCGCTGGCCAACGGCACCCTGGTGACGGTGGTGGCACGTGATGCCGCCAACAACACCAGCCCATCGGCCAGCACCACGGTCGACAACGTGGCGCCTGGACTGCCCAGCATCCAGGCCAGCAACGGCTCAGTGCTCGCCGGCACGGCCGAAGCCGGCAGCACGGTGGTGCTTACCGGCCCGGGGGGTGTACGCATCGGCACGGCCACCGCCGACGGCAACGGCGCTTGGACCTTTACCCCGAGCCCGGCGCTCGCCAATGGCGTGGTGGTAACGGCAGTCGCCAGGGATGCGGCCGGCAACAGCAGTGCAGCGGTCACCACCACGGTCGATGCCCTGGCACCCAATGCGCCAACCATTCAACCGAGCAATGGCGTCTCGCTCAGCGGTACCGCCGAGGCGGGTAGCACCGTCATTCTCACCGGCCCGGGTGGCGCATCCATTGGCCAGGCAACCGCCAACGCCAGTGGCAACTGGAGCTTTTCGCCGGGCACTGCCCTGGCCAATGGCACCGCCGTCACTGCCGTGGCCCGCGACGCCGCGGGTAATACCAGCGGTTCGAGCAGCACCACCATCGATAGCATCGCGCCTGCTAACCCGACCATTCAGCCCAGCCGAGGCGTCGTGCTTACCGGCACGGCCGAGGCCGGCAGCACCGTCGTGCTCACCGGCAGCAATGGCGTACCCATCGGCACCACGACCGCTGCCGCCAACGGCGCCTGGAGCTTCACACCACAGGCACCGCTGGCCAATGGCACCGTGGTCAATGCCGTGGCACGTGATGCGGCTGGCAATACCAGCGGCTCGGCCAGCACCACGATCGACAGCCAGGCACCCACTGCGCCGAGCAACCTGTTCGTCAGCGCCGACGGCACCCTGCTTACCGGTACCGCCGAAGCCAATACCCAGGTACGTATCGTGGTGAACGGCAATGTCGCCAACCCGATCACGGTGACGGCCAGCGCCGCAGGCACCTTCGCCGCCGTACTGATCCCGGCGCTGGTGGCAGGCCAGGCGATCGCCGTGACCGCGACCGATGCAGCGGGCAATGTCAGCGCCTCGGCGGGCACCAATGCACCCAACCTGTCGGCACCGATCATCAGCGTGGCGGAAGCCCTCGACACCTACATCAACGCTGCCGAAGCGGCCGACGGCATTCAGGTGCGCGTCGGCCTGGCCACCGGTGTGCGCGCCGGCGACACCATCACTCTCACCTACAGCGGGAGCGGTGGCTATACCTTCAACCAGACCCACACCGTCACCGCTGCCGAAGCGCTGGCAGGCAACGCCGTGGTCTCGGTGCTGCCGCCTACGGGCAGCTTCCCGCAAGGCGCGGCGTCGGTCACGGCGCATATCAACAACGGCGCCAACTCCCAGGCGGCGAACTTCACCGTCGACACCATCGCGCCTTCGTCACCGGTGCTGAACCTGGTCGGCAACCTGCTGACCATTTCCGCCGAGCCGAACAGCGAGCTGACCGTGCGCATCGACCTGGGCGGCACCGTCGCCACCGCCACGGTCACCGCCAACAACGCCGGGCTGGCATCGGTGAACCTGCTGAGCGGGCTGAACATCGGCCTGACCTGGGACCAGCTGCTCAGCGCCCAGGTGTCCGTGTCGGCCAAGGACCAGGCAGGCAACCAGAGCAATGTGGTCGCCCTGGGCCTGGGCGCCAACTTGCAACAGCAGCCGATCACCCTGGGCAACCTGGCGGTGGACGCCAACCTCAGCCTGCTCAACCTGCCGGCTGCGCGGCTCGGCGTCAGCGGCAAGACGGTGGCGGGTGCGGCCCTGGCGGTGGAGGTGTTGACGCCGGCGGGTTATATCGCCCTGGCACCGCTGGCCGCCGATGCCAACGGCAACTTCTCCATCAACCTGCTCAGCCCCAGCGTGCTCAGCCAGCTTGGCCTGTCGCTGACCAACATCCTCAACCTGGGGCCAGACCTGGCGCTGCGTATCACTGCCACGTCTGCCGGCAAGACCACCGGCGTCTACACCCTGGATCTCGATCCGCTCGGCCTGCTCGGCCTGACCATCGGCACCGTGCGCGTCGACGGTACGGCGGCCGACGACATCCTGTCCGGCAGCGCCACCATCGCCAACGAGCGGATCTTCGCCGGAGCCGGCAACGATTTGATCCTCAACGTTGCCGCGGGTGATCGGGTGGACGCCGGTGCCGGCAACGACACCATCCAGATCCGCGCCACCAACTTCGGCAGCGTCGACGGTGGCGCCGGTTTCGACACCGTGGTGTTCGATGGCGGCATCGACATCAACTACGGCGCCGCCGGCATCGGCACCTTCAGCAACATCGAGCGCATCGACCTGGGCACCGGTGATTCGGGCAGCACCCTGACCCTCACCGCCGCCGCGGTGGATGCCATGACCGACTCGCGCAACGTCCTGCAGATCACCGGTGAGAGCAACGACACCCTGATGGTCAGCAGCAGTGCCGTGAAAGGCGGGACGCAGTTGCTGGAAGGCATCGTCTATGACGTCTATACCTACGGAAACACCACGCTCCTGGTGGAAGAGAACACGGTACAGGTTGTGGTCAGTTGATAGGGAAATCGTCGTACCGTATGCACACACCTCATTGTCGATGGGCCGCGCGCCTGGCCTTCACCCTGTGGCTGCCGGCCTCGGCCATGGCCATGCCGCTGGACCAGGCCGTGCGCAGCGGCCTGGCGATCCACCCCCAGGTGCGCGCCGCCGTGGCCGAAGCCGCGCGCGCCGAAACCGAGGTGAAGATCGCCAAGGGGGGTTACTACCCCTCGCTGTCGTTGTCCGGGGGGCCGCAGGAGTTCGACATCGGCGAGACCGTCTACGACGTCACCGTCTCGCAGATGCTCTACGACTGGGGCCGTATCGACAGCCAGGTGGACAGCGCCAAGGCGACCCAGCGCCAGCTCTCGGCCAGCGCCGAGGTGACCCGCGAAGACGCCGCCCTCGACATCGTCGAAACCTACCTGGACGTGCTGGTCGCCCAGCGCCGTATCGACGCGGTGCGCCGGCATGTCCGCCTGCTCGACGACATCCGCGCGATGACCGAGGCACGCGGCGCCGACGGCTACTCCGATCGCAGCGAGCAGGACCGCGCCGGCCTGGAAATCGCCCGCGCCCAGGAGCAGCTGGCCCTGGAAAAAGGTGCCCTGCTGGATGCCGGCAACCAGTTCGCGCTGCTGGTCGGTGCGCCAGCGGAGGGGCTGGCCGAACCGCGCCCACAATCCATGCAGCGCTACCTGGCGACCCGCGACATGCCGCGGCTGATCACCGGCTCGCCGCTCTACCAGCGGGCCCTGGAAGACACCAACCTGGCCCAGGCCGAGCTGCGTGGCACCAAGGCGGCCTTGCTGCCACAACTGAACCTCGAGGCCTCGGCCACGCGGAGGGAGATCGGCGGGCGCCTGCAGAACGATTCGATGGTCAACCTGCGCCTGCGCATGGATACCCTCCAGGGCCTCTCCAACTTCCAGCGCCCCACCGCGGCCGCGCAGCGCCTGGAGTCCGCCAGCTGGGGCCAGGACGCCATCCAGCGCGACATCCGCCGGCAGTTGCAGAGCCTGTTCGATATCGGCGATTCGCTGCTCTGGCGCGAGCACGCCCTGGCCGTGCAGGTGCGCGATTCCGAGCAGGTCGGCGGCCTGTATCGCGAGCAGTTCGAAGTGGGCCGCCGCGACGTGATCGACCTGCTCACCGTGCAGCGCGAGCGCTTCGAAGCCGAGCGCCAGCTGATCGTGCTGCAGGTCGAGCGCCTGCGCCTGGAATACCGCGCCGCCGCGCAGATCGGCCTGCTCGGCCCCTTGCTGGAGAACGGCCTGAATGGATCCTGACACGCTGACCACCCCGGGCAAGAGCCAGGACCCGCTCCGCCAGGGCCTGGTGCTGCTGTGCCGGCAACTCGGCCGCCCGGTGACCGACGCCGAACTGGCCGACGGCATCGCCCTGGAACAGGGCCGCCTGCCGCTGCGCATGGTACCCCGCGCCCTGCGCCGTGCCGATATCGTCGCCCAGGTCAGCGAGGAACGACTGCAACGTATCGACGGCTACCTGCTGCCCGCCCTGCTGCTGCTCAACGATGGCCGCTGCGTGGTGCTGGTCGGCCAGCAGGGCGAGCAGGCCGAGATCCTCGTGCCGCACAGTGATGGCGGCGTGCAGCAGTTGCCGGTGGCCGATCTGCAGCCGCTGTACAGCGGCATGGCGGTGTTCGCCAAGTGCCGCTATCGCCCGGACGGCCGCGCCGAAGAGTTCGCCAGCCCGAGCCGCGAGCACTGGTTCTACGGCGCGCTCAAGCGCCTGCGCCGTTCCTACGTCGAAGTGGCGGTGGCAGCCTTTATCGCCAACCTGCTGGCCATCGCCGCCGCGCTGTTCGCCATGCAGGTCTACGACCGCGTGGTGCCCAACGCGGCCTTCGATACCCTGTGGGTGCTGGCCAGCGGCGTGGCCCTGGCCATCGTCCTGGAAAGCCTGTTGCGCGGGCTGCGCGCGCACCTGCTCACCACCCTGGGCAAGCGCCTGGATCTGCAACTGTCGTCGTTGTTGTTCGAGCGCGTGCTCAATACCCGCCTGGGTGCCAAGCCGGCGTCGGTGGGTGCCTTCAGTACGCAGATCCGCGAGTTCGAGTCGGTGCGCGAGTTCTTCACTTCGTCGAGCGCGGCGGTGATCAGCGACCTGCCCTTCGTGTTCATCTTCCTGCTGATCATCGCCCTGATCGGCGGCCATGTGGTCTGGGTGCCGGTGGTCGCCGCCGTGCTGATGATCCTCCCCGGCCTGCTCGCCCAGGGTCGCCTGGCGCGGCTGTCACGGCAGAACCTGCGCGAGGGCTCGGTGAAGAACGGCATCCTGCTCGAAGCCATCGAGCACCTGGAAACGGTCAAGGCCAGCCGCGCCGAAGGCCGCTGCATGCACCTGTGGGAAGCCCTCACCGCACAGCTCGCCGGCAGCGCGATGAAGACCCAGAGCCTGACCTCGGCGCTCAGCTACGGGGTCAGCACCGTGCAGCAGCTGTGCTACGTCGGCGTGGTGGTGTTCGGCGTGTACCGCATCAGCGACGGTTACCTGAGCATGGGCGCCCTGGTGGCCTGTTCGATCCTGGCGGCGCGCACCATTGCGCCGCTGTCGCAGATCGCCGGCATTCTCGGCCGCTGGCAACATACCAAGGTCGCCCTCGAAGGCCTGGACCAATTGATGACCGGCCCGGTCGAGCGCCCGGCCGGCCAACGCTTCGTGCGCAAGGAACAGCTGGCCGGTGACTACCGCCTGGAGCAGCTGCGCCTCGCCCATGATGACGCGCCGCCCATCGTCGACATCAACGCCCTGAGCATCCGCGCTGGCGAGCGGGTCGCCCTGCTGGGCGGCAACGGCGCCGGCAAATCCACCCTGCTGCGCCTGCTCGCCGGGCTGCTCGACCCGAGCGCCGGGCGGGTGATGGTCGACGACATCAGCCTGACCCAGATCGACCCGGCCGACCGCCGCCGGCATATCGGCTACCTGCCCCAGGACATCGCGTTGTTCTACGGCACCCTGCGCGACAACCTCAATCTGGAAGGCACGGCAGTCAGCGACGAGGAGCTGTTCGAGGCTCTCGACGGCGTCGGCCTCGGTGCCTGGGTGCGCGCCCATCCGCTGGGCCTGGACCTGCCCATCCAGGGCAATGCCAGCCTGTCCGGCGGCCAGCGCCAGGCGGTCGGGCTGGTGCGCGTGCTGGTGCAGGACCCACCCATCGTGCTGCTCGACGAACCCACCTCGTCCTTCGACCAGACCAGCGAGAAAAACGTGGTCGAGTACCTGCAGAACTGGGTCAGCGGTCGCACCCTGATCCTGGTGACCCACAAGAAGGTCATGCTTTCGCTGGTCGAGCGCGCGGTGGTGATGCGCCAGGGCCGGGTGATCATGGATGGCGCCCTGGATCAGGTGGTGCAGGACAACCTGGTGAACGCGCCGCAGGAGCCGCGAGGAGGCACTCATGCCGTCCAATGACCGGCTGCGCCGGCAGCTCGACGATCCCCTGCTGAGCGCCACCCACCCGCTATTCCGGCCGCTGCTGTGGACGGTACTGGCCACCGTGCTGCTGTTCATCGCCTGGGCGGCCTGGGCCGAACTCGATGAAGTGACCCGCGGCGACGGCCGGGTGGTGCCCTTCACCCGCATCCAGAAGATCCAGAGCCTGGAGGGCGGCATCCTCGACCGCCTGCTGGTCGGCGAAGGCGATCTGGTCGAGGTCGGCCAGCCCCTGGTGCGTCTCGACGAGACGCGCTTTCGCACCTCCTTCCAGGAGTCGGCCAACCAGTCGGCGGCATTGCGCGCCACCATCGCCCGCCTGGATGCCGAAGTGCTGGGCAAGGAGCGCATCGACTTCCCCGAGGACATCGATCCCGCCAGCGCCCTCGCCCGCTCCGAGCAGGAGCTGTTCAAGTCGCGGCGCGACAAGCTGCAGGACGGCATCAGCGCCATCAACCGGCAGGTGCGCCTGGCGCAGCAGCAGCTCAACCTGGTCGAGCCGCTGGTGGCCAAGCGCGCCGTGAGCCAGATGGAAGCGCTCAAGCTCAGCCAGGAAATCGCCACCCTCAACGGCAAGCTCAGCGAGCTGCGCAGCAGCTATTTCCAGGACGCCTACACCGAGCGGCAGAGCAAGCAGAGCGAGCTCAGCGCCCTGGAGCCCATCGTCCAGCAGCGCCAGGATCAGCTGCGCCGCACCGAGATCCTCTCGCCGGTGCGTGGCCGGGTAAACACCGTGCTGATCAACACCCGCGGCGGGGTGATCCAGCCCGGCGAGCCGATCATGGAAGTGATTCCGGTCGAGGACCGGTTGCTGATCGAAGCGCGCATCAAACCCCGCGACGTCGCCTTTCTGGTGCCGGGCATGCCCACCAAGGTGAAGATCACCGCCTACGACTACAGCATCTACGGCTACCTGACCGGCACCCTGGAGCAGATCAGCGCCGACACCATTTTCGAGGAAACCGCCCAGGGCAAGGAGTTCTACTACGAAGTGCTGATCAAGACCGACGGCAGCCAGCTCAAGCGCCGCGACGAGATCCTGCCGATTATCCCCGGCATGGTTGCCGAAGTGGACATTCTCAGTGGCAAGCGCACGGTGCTGAACTACCTGCTCAGGCCACTGCTCAAGGCCCAGCTTTATTAGACCCTGCCCACGATCTTTCTGGGCAAGCGTACGGGCAACTACAAGGCGGAAGCGGCCGCTCCCAGCGTAGGGTGGACAACGCTCTTTTTGTCCACCATTGCGATCGCAGAGCGGTGGACGGGTAAAGCGTCGTCCACCCTACGAAAGGCCACTTGCGCCACATAGCAGTCGACCCGGATAAAGCGGGTATGAAGACCGTAAGGGGGTTCTTAGGCTCAAAGAACCGGAAAACGCCACGTCCGATTAATCACAAAGTGCAATGGAGAGCCGCCAGAGCGCGTGCTATTACAAAGCCAGTGGCGCGTGCATCACGCTCTGGGCATCGGCTCCAGGCCGATTTATCCACAGGGCGATCAGGCTGCCGGAACGCGTGAATCCAACCGCTTTCGGGGATCAGGGAAGTGCCTCATTCAGCTGGGTCTGGCTCGGCTTACCGGCAGCGAGGCGCTGCCGCCGTCGAGTTCTCGATCGCCTTCATCATCTTCTTCCTGATCCTCTACGGGCTGGTCGGCTACAGCATCCCGTTCCTGCTCGGCGCCACCTACCAGGAGCTGGCGACCGAAGCCCTGCGTGACGCCATCCGCTCCCCCGATACCCGCGCGCCCACCCCCGAACAGATCACCCTGCATCAACAACGGGTGCAGCAGAGCGTGCGCAACTCGTGGCTGCCATCAGCCTGGGCGCAACCCTGCGAGGGCTATGACGGCTTCCTGAAAACCGGCGCGGTGTGGAGCGTGTGCGTGCGCCATGGGGATCCGCAAAGCATCCTGCCGCCCTTCTCGATCCTCGGCTGGAAGGTGCCGCAACTACCGGACGAAATCCGCGGCGAGGCGAAGATCCGCCTGTACGGCGATGGGGCGGGAGGCTGAGCATGCCCAGCTATCGACCTGGACGTGAGCGCCAGCGCGGCGCTTTCAGCATGCTGAGCGCGGCGACCCTGGTCATGGCCATCCTGTTCCTGGCCCTGGTGATCGACAGCGGCCGCCTGTACCTCGAACAACGCAACCTGCAGAAACTGGCCGACACCGCGGCCCTGGAATCCATCTCGCGGCTGGCTTCCGGCAACTGCGCGCTGGATACCGCCCTCGCCCAGGTCTATGCGGTTGAAAATGCCGCCTCCTATGGCTTCGTCGCAGGTGCCGGGCGCTCGCTCAGCTCATCCTGCGTAAGCGTTTCGATCATCGACGGCCTGCGCGTACCGGTCGCCGATGCCGCCAGTGGCAGGGCGGTTCGCGTGGTGACCAGCAGCCAGGTACCCGCCAGCATCGTGGTGCGCACCGGCAGCCTGTTCGGTCTGACCGGCACTGACAGCGTACGCCTGCAAGCCGTCGCCGTGGCCGAGAAGGACAGCGGCCCGCTGACGGTCTTCAGTGTCGGCGCGCAGTTGCTGGATCTCAATGCCAACGGGCTGGTTCCCAAGCTACTCACCGCTGCCGGCGCGAACGTCAGCGGGCTGACGGTGCTCGACTCGCAGGGCCTGGCCAACGCGCAGGTCACGCCGGCCGGCTTGCTGCAGGCGCTGGGTGTGGATATCGGCATCAATCAGTTGAAAGCGCTCACGCCTGAAGGCCTGGCGAACCTGGTGGACACCCGGGTCGGCGCGGTAGGCATCCAGCGGCTGGTCGAGGTTTCTGCCACCCTCGCCAGTCACGACCAGGCGCTGGCCGCCGATATCCGGGCACTGGCCGCCACCCTGGCGAACTCGCAGGTGAACAACGCCACGGTGAACCTGTTGGCGACCGAGCAACGCCCCGGCCTGTTGAAGCTGGTAACCGGATCCGACCAGGCACTGGGGTCGGCACTGGATGCCCGGCTGGCGCTCGGCGATCTGTTATCCACAGGCCTGATGACGGCCGTCCAGGGACGCGGCTTGCTGGTGGATCAGCTGAATCTTCTCGGCCTGGTGAAGATCGAGCTTGGCATCGTCGAACCGCCGGCCATCGGCATCGGCCCGGTGGGCACCACCGCCTTCAACGCGCAAACCCGCCTGCATATCGATATCGACAGCAGCGGCGTGCCCCTGGCCAACTCCCTGCTCGATATGCTCGGCACCGCGATCAAGCTGCCGATCGTTCTCGACCTGGCGAGTGCCAGGGGTGAAGTGGCCGCTATCGACTGTTCCCGGGCAGAGCCCGAAGCGACCATCGAAATCGAATCCACCGTCGGCAACATCTGCATCGGCACCATGCCCAGTGGTTCACGCTGGTCGACCCGCGCCAGTTGTACCGAGTCGAACCTGCAGGACGCCAGCATTCTCAGGCTGCTGAATCTCGACCTGATCAAGGGCAAGGCCGCCGTACCGCTGATCGCTACCGGCAACAATCCGGTTCGGGACGAGCTGACCCTCGCCGAGGACGAGTCCGATATCACCCAGGTCAATAACCTGAAAATCGGCGACTCGATCGCCAACCTGCTCTCCCAGGTCAGCCGGATGATCGGCGTCGGCGCGCCGAAGGGCGCCGATGGATACCCCGGCTTCACGCCTACCCAGGCGGCGCAGATCGCCGACAGGTACCTGGCGACCTACCCCAACAAGGAGGCCATCCGCGCGGCCATGAAAGCGGACGGGCTGACCTGGCCCCGCCCGGTGGCGCTCCTGCTGGATACCACGATGCCCGACGAGTGGTACAACAAGCTGCCACTGACCACCTGCACCACCAACAAGGCCCAATGCCGCACCGAGCTGATCACCTCGTTGCAGAGCAAATCCCAGGGCGGGCTGCTCAGCAACGTCCTCACGGGGCTGGCCTCCTCCCTTGGCCTGAGCAGTAACTCCCAACCCCTCTTGCTCACCATCCTGAATCCGGTTCTCGATGCGCTCAAGCCCGTGCTCAACGCGGTTGGCGGCGCCGTCAGCAGCCTGCTCAGCAACCTCGGCCTGGATCTCGGCAAAAGCGAAATCAAGGTCCACAGCATCAGCTGCGGTATCCCGCAGCTGATCCGTTGAGGTGGGCGATGAAAAGGCCGCCGAGAAAAACCCAGCAGGGCGCCGTGGCCATCGAGTTCGCCATGCTGTTCGCGGTGTTCTTCGTGGTGGTGTACGGGATCATCGCCTACAGCATTCCCATGCTGCTGCTGCTGACCTTCAAGCAGGTCAGCGCCGACGCGGCCCGGGCGACCCTGCAGGTCGACCCGGGCAATGCCGCCTATACCCAGCTGCTCAGCCGGGAGATCACGGCGGTGGTGCAACGCAGCTGGCTACCGCAAAGCTGGCGCAGCGGCGATTGCCCGGCGCCCGAGCAGGACGCCGCCGGCCTGGACTGGAGCCCGTTGCCAGGCCACGACGGCCAGCCGTCCTACGGCAATATCGCCCTCGACGACCGCGACCCGGCCGCGCCGCGCTACGTGTTGCACGTGTGCCTGCAGCGCCGTTACAACCACGACGGTCCCAGCGACCAGCGGGCCATCGTGCCCACCCTGCGGCTGCTGGGGATAACCATCCCCAGCCTGCCCGAGGAAAACGGCGAGGTGGTGATCCGCGGCGCCACCACCGTCACCCTCTGAGCGGGCCTGGATCAGGCACCGATCACCCCGCCGTCGTCGCGGCTGATGACCACCACCGTCGAACGGGGATGCACGCCGGCTTGGTGATCCGGGAAGCTCGAGCCGCCCTCCTCGCCCGGGTGCTGGATGCCCACGAACATGCTCCTGTAGTCCGGCGAGAAGGCCAGCCCGGTCACCTCGCAGCCCACCGGGCCGACCATGAAACGGCGGATCTCGCCGGTGTGCGGATCGGCGCAGAGCATCTGGTTGTTGCCCATGCCGGCGTAGTCGCCCTGGTTGCTGTACTTGCCGTCGGTCTGGATCCACAGGCGGCCGCCGCCGTCGAAGCCGACGCCGTCCGGGCTGTTGAACATGTTGTCGGCATTGATCGCATGGCTGCCGGCCTGGGGCGTGTCGGCGTGCACCACCGGGTTGCCGGCGACCACGAACAGGTCCCATTGGAAATCCATGGCGGCGGCATCGTCACCCTGTTCGCGCCAGCGCAGGATCTGCCCGTACAGGTTGTTGGCCCGCGGGTTCGGGCCGCCGACCGGCTGCCCCGGCTCGCCGCGCTTGCTGTTGTTGGTGAGGGTGCAATAGACCTGGCCGTCCTTGGGGCTGACGGTGATCCACTCGGGGCGGTCCATGCGCGTAGCGCCGACATGGGTGCCGGCCTGCCGCGCGCGAATCACCACCTCGGCCTGGTTGGCAAAGCCGTGCTCGGCGGTCAGGCCATGCTTGCCGGCCGTGAGCTCGATCCAGCGACCGCGGCCTTTCGGGTGATCGGCATCACCGTTGCCCTCGTCGAAACGCGCCACGTACAGCGTGCCCTGATCGAGGATATGGCGATTGGCCTTGGCATTGCCGCGGTCCAGGCGGTCACGGGTGATGAACTTGTAGATGAACTCGCCGCGCTCGTCGTCGCCCATGTACACCACCACGCGGCCATCGCGGCTGGTGGTCAGCGCCGCATTCTCATGCTTGAAGCGACCCAGGGCGGTGCGCTTGATCGGCTTGGCCTGCGGGTCGAAGGGGTCGATCTCGACGATCCAGCCATGGCGGTTCAGCTCGTTGGGGTTCCTGGCGATATCGAAGCGCGGGTCGAAGCGGTGCCACTCGTTCTCGGCACTGGCATGCAGCACGCTGAAGCGCTTCTGGTCGGGGGTGAACTGCAGGTTGGCATCGCTGCTGCCAAAGCAGTCGCTGAAGTTCTCTTCGCAGGTCAGGTAGGTGCCCCAGGGCGTCTGCCCGCTGGAGCAGTTCTGGAAGGTGCCCAGCACCTCGATACCGAGCGGATCGGCCTCGGTCTTGAGCAGCTCATGACCCCGGGCCGGGCCGCTCACGTCGATCGGCAGGTTGCCATGCACCCGGCGGTTGTAGGGCGAGCCCTGCACGAAGGCCCAGCCGTCAGCACCGCGACGCACCTCGATCACCGTCACCCCCTCGGCGTTCTGCGCCTTGCGCACGTCCTCGGCGGATTTCGGCAGGCCGCCATGGGCCAGCAGATAGCGGTAATTCACGTATTCGTTGTTGATGGCCATCAGCGCGCGATCGGGGTCGCCAGGCCAGGGGAAGAAACTCATGCCATCGGTGTTGTCACCGAACTGCAGCAGCTGTTCGGCCGCGCTGTTGCTGCCATCGCCCTTGAACGCCGGGCCGCCCTTCTGCAACGGCTGGCCCCAGCTGATCAGCGGGCGGAACGAATAGCCGGGCGGCAGGGTGATGGTGTCGGCCGTGGAGGCCGCCAGGTTGGCGAAACCCAGCAGCGGGCTGGGGACCGTGGCACTGATCGAGTCGGCCAGTACGCTGCGGCTCAGCAAACCGCCGCCAAGAAACAGCGCCGCGCCGGTCAACGCCCCGGCACCGATGAAGCGGCGGCGGGAAAGGGTCAGGCGTTCGAGGTCGGTCAATTGATCATCATGCATCACGGCGCTCCTGCTCTCTTCTGATGCGCAGGGACGCTATGTCACTGATGTGACGCTTGCATGACAGCTGATGGTGCGCGTCTCCGTCACCAAGTTATCGACAGACAGGCGATGTTCACAAATACGGTGATCCAATCTGTGGATAACCTGGTAATTCCCTGCCACAGGCCTTAAGGAGAGGGCCTCTTGGGAAACTGTGCAGAATCTGACCAGCAATCAGCCTTTATTCACAGGAGCCTTGGATAAGATTCGTGAACAGCTGTGGATAAACCTTCAGATGCCTTGTATTCCGGACCCTGAAGGAATGCGGGTAGTTTTTGTACACGGGCATCCACGGCGATCCGCCCTGTTCCGAATCAGAAGCGTCGTGTACCGATCAGCTCGTCGAGTACCCGGGACGTTATCCGGAACATCACCGACATGTGCTCTTCGCCGGACTCGATCTGGAAATCACTGCGCAGCCCGTACTGCGAAAGAGCCTGCAAGCGCAGCTGCAGAGCACGGGCGTCCTGGATGCTCTGGGGTGCCTCGCGGTCACCGATCAACAAGGTGAGGCTGCTGTGGATAAGATTCAGCCGACCTGCGTGGGCGCGCTCGAAGAAAGCCCGTTCAGGCACCAGCAGGTAGCGATCACGCCACCACAGAGTCGGGCTGACCGCCACTACGTGCTGGAACAGCTCGGGCCGGGTGAACAGGGTGTAGATGCCGAACATCCCGCCAAAGGAGTGCCCGACCAGGCTGCGCTGATCCGGGTCGACCTTGAAGCGCTTGCCGACCTCGGGCATCAGGCGCTCCTCGATGAAGTCGAGGAACAGGTCCTGGCCACCCTGGGGCGGTGTGTTGCGCTCGACG